>WNGH01000928.1_pt1 | contig 26435 bp, 20 predicted proteins | sample 5400631 | NCBI WGS metagenome assembly WNGH01 (sample SAMN13153373, study PRJNA577476) | soil metagenome | isolation source: 115 cm soil or saprolite under Garry oak tree replicate 1 | place: USA:California | collected 2016-06-15
GCCCTCGGCCGCTCGATTCCGGTCTACCTGACGGCTATCGCTGACGAATTTGGCGGCCCCATTCCCTGTGCAGGGTTTGCCCTGATCGGCGGTGAGGAAGTCGGTCGGCAGGTGGTTGAGCACATTGGCGAGTCTGCCGCGGTGCTTTTGAAGAATCACGGTGTCTTCACCGTCGGTCCGACAGCCCGGGCAGCCGTCAAGGCGGCGGTGATGGTGGAAGACGTGGCACGCGCGGTCTGGCTCGCACTCCAACTTGGCCAGCCGGACGAACTCGCCCCAGAAGATGTGGCCAAGCTCCATCACCGCTACCTCCATGTCTATGGTCAGACATAGCTGGGGCGTGTGGGGCGCGATAAATCGTACATCTCATTGGCCTCTTTCTGTGCTGTATTCGTCGTCAAGAGAACTGATCGCTACTGTCTATCCCAATGTTAACGAGGAAGAAACCTATGATAATTGACCTGAAACAGTTCGAGGTGTGGTTCGTCACCGGAAGCCAACATCTCTACGGTCCTGAGACGCTTGAGAAAGTCGCCGAACATTCCCAAGAGATCGCACAGGCACTTTCCCATTCAGATGAAATCCCGGTCAACGTTGTCTTTAAGCCGGTTCTGACAACTCCTGAAGCTATTCGCGAGTTGTGCCTGGAAGCCAATTCTACGAGAAACTGCGTTGGCCTGATCACCTGGATGCATACCTTCTCCCCGGCCAAAATGTGGATCGCTGGATTGACTGCGCTGCAAAAGCCGTTCGTGCACCTGCATACCCAATACAATCGCGACATCCCGTGGTCGGACATCGACATGGACTTCATGAATCTCAACCAGTCCGCCCACGGAGACCGCGAATTCGGGTTCATCGGCAGCCGGATGCGTTTGAACCGCAAGGTGGTCGTTGGGCACTGGCAGGATGAAGAGGTCCAGACCCGTCTGGGGACATGGACGCGTGCTGCCTGTGCCTGGAACGACGCGCAAGGGGCCAGGATCGCCCGCTTCGGCGACAATATGCGCGAAGTAGCGGTCACCGAAGGGGATAAGGTGGAAGCCCAGATCCGCTTGGGATATGACGTCTCCGGGTACGGCGTCGGCGATCTCGTCGACGTTGTGAACCAGGTGACGGACGCCGAGATGGATCAGCTCGTGAAGGACTACAACGAACGCTATGAGGTGGTACCATCGCTGCGCCGTGGAGGCAGCCAGTATCCGTCCCTGCGTGAGGGGGCGCGTATTGAGCTCGGTTTGCGGCATTTCCTGGAAGAGGGCCATTTCAAAGCCTTCACCACCACCTTCGAGGACCTGCACGGCCTGGCACAACTGCCTGGTCTCTCGGTCCAGCGCTTGATGGCGGAGAACTATGGCTTTGCTGGAGAGGGCGACTGGAAGACGGCGGCCCTGGTGCGGGCGATGAAGGTGATGGGTGCTGGGTTGGAGGGTGGAATGTCCTTCATGGAAGACTATACCTATCATCTGAGCCACCACGACATGATGGGGCTTGGGGCCCACATGCTCGAGGTCTGCCCCACCATCACCCAACAAAAGCCCTCTCTCGAAATTCACCCGCTCTCCATTGGCGGCAAGGCGGACCCGGTGCGGTTGGTGTTTGATGCAAGGCCTGGGCCAGCCGTCAATGCAGCGGTGATGGACATGGGCAATCGCTTCCGCATGCTCGTCAATACCGTCGAGGTGGTCCCCACGCATGAGCCCCTGCCCAAGCTGCCGGTGGCCCGAGCGGTGTGGAGGCCGCAGCCCGACTTGAAGACATCCGCGACAGCCTGGATTCTGGCCGGTGGGGCGCATCATACCGGCTTCAGCCAGGCGCTGACTGCCGAGCATCTGGAAGACTTCGCAGAGATCGCAGGCATGGAGTTTTTGCTCATCGACAGTGGCACCACAGTATCAGCATTCAAGAAAGAGCTTCGCTGGAACGAGATGTACTATCTGCTGGCTCAAGGGTTGAGGTAGCGGACATATGAAGGCTGTCGTCATCCAAAAGCCTCATGATCAGGGTCTCACTGCACTTACACCCTGGCATCTTTGCCGTATTAATACGCATTGGGGTGGAGTCACAGAAAGCAATGCGTTCGGGACGCACGAGTTCTTTGACCTGTGTGCCATGATCGGCGCGGTAAGCACGGACCCTTGAAATTTGAAGAGCCACTAGGAGGTATTTTGTGGATTACAACCGAATTGATGCGGCATTGCGCGATGCCAACGACACACGCCATCTCCTTATCGGCACCGGAATACTCAACGACGTTGGTAACGTGCTTGAGCAAGCGTTCGGTCAGCAGCTAGCAGTTGTCGTGGCTGATGACAACACCTATGCAATTGCCGGTAAAGCCCTATGTGAGCGCTTGCGCTCCGCCGGGTGGACGCTCGAAGAGCCTCTTGTGTTCCCTGGCACACCTCCTTTGTATGCCAGCTTCGAGAACGTCCTGGCATTGGAGGAGAAGCTGCGCACAACGAGCGCCGTGCCCATCGTCGTCGGATCGGGCACGCTCAATGACATCACCAAACTCGCAGCACACCGCGCCGGGCGGCAATATATGTGTGTCGGTACCGCTGCCTCGATGGATGGTTACACAGCGTTCGGCGCAGCGATTACCAGAGACGGTTTTAAGCAAACGATGTCGTGCCCCGCGCCACGCGCTGTCGTGGCTGATCTCGACATCCTGGTGACCGCACCCGCACAGATGAACTCAGCTGGCTATGGTGACCTGTTAGGAAAGGTGACCGCGGGTGCCGACTGGATCCTCGCTGACGCGCTGGAGATCGAGGTGATTGAGAAGCGTGCCTGGTCGTTGGTGCAAGACTCGTTGCGTGATTGGACTGGCAAGCCGCAGGCGTTGCACGCGGGCGACAGGCAGGCGATAGAGAACCTGTTCGAAGGGTTAATCATGTCCGGTATCGCAATGCAGATCAGCCACTCGTCGCGACCGGCCTCGGGCAGTGAGCATCGCTTCAGCCATCTGTGGGAGATGCAGGCCCTGGCCCACGGTCACGAGCCAGTATGGCATGGCTTCAAGGTCGGCGTGGGCACTCAAGCCTCGGCGGCGCTCTATGAGCGAGTGCTCGCTCGCGACCTGACCAGGCTGGATATCGACGCGCTCTGCCGCGCCTGGCCGTCGCGCGAAGAAGTCAGGCGCGAAGTCGAGCAGGCACACAGTATGCCGATGTTGGCCGAGAATGCGGTCGAGGAGAGCCTTGCCAAGTACATTCCCCCTGACCAACTACGGCAGAGGTTGATGCGTATCCAGGAACGCTGGCCGATCATCCGAGAGCATCTGGAGCGCCAACTGATGACGGCAGAGCACATCCGCGAACTGCTGCGGGCGGCGGGTTGCCCAACGGAACCGGCAGAGATTGGCGTCAGCGTGGCACAGTTGCGGGAGAGCTACACGCTGGCACGCACCATCCGCTCCCGCTACACCGTGCTTGATCTGGTGAACGAAGTTGGCCTCCTTGAGGCGTGTGTCGAGGAACTCTTCGCCCCAGGTGGCTATTGGGCAGCTCTTACTCAGACATAGGCAGGTGAACAATGTAGAGTGGCTATCTCTTCGATTTGGATGGGACGATTTATTGAGGCGACACCCTTCTGCCTGGTGCGGCTGAGACAATAACGGCGCTGCGCAAAGCTGGTCGGCGGACATTACCACTGGTCTGACTGCGGGTGCCTTCTTAAAAGCACAAAGCTGCATCCTTTTTGATAGCTTTGCGTCTCTAACAATGCGAGTAGGAAAAAGGGAGCCGTTCCCTTCCGAAATTAGAAGGCAAGAGAAAGGATTAGTACCATGAACACAATTCCACAAGACGCAGAGCAGCTACGTGCAGCTATTCGAGAGCGATATACGCAATCAGTCCAGGGAAGTGGGTGTTGTTCAAGTAGCGCAACATCGCAAAGTAGTTGTTGTGGGACAAGCTCCTGTGGAACAGGAGCTAGCGATCCAATTACCGGCAATTTGTATAGTGAGGCAGAAGTAGGAACATTGCCTGTTGCGGCTGTCCTGGCTTCCAGAGGGTGCGGGAATCCGACAGCATTGATTGATTTAAAACCTGGAGAGAAGGTGCTTGATTTAGGAAGTGGTGGAGGAATTGATGTCTTGCTGTCAGCGCGGCGGGTTGGGCCAACAGGATTTGCGTATGGGCTAGATATGACAGATGCCATGTTAGAGGTGGCTGAGCGCAATCGTCAAGAGGCTGGCATTGAGAATGTACGGTTTTTGCAAGGCGTTATAGAAGCTATCCCTCTGCCCACAAATGAAGTGGATGTGGTGATTTCCAACTGTGTCATCAACCTTTCTGCTGATAAAGGGCAGGTGCTACGCGAAGCCTATCGAGTATTGGTTCCTGGGGGACGGTTTGCGGTCTCAGATATTGTTATCCAGGGACAGCTTCCACCGGCTCTTCAGAGCGATCTTGAAGCGTGGGCCGACTGCATTGGCGGTGCGCTGGAAGAACAGACCTATCGGCAGTTGCTTATTGAGGCTGGCTTTACCCATGTCGAGATTGAGGTGACAAGACGCTACTCTTTAGAAGAGGTAGCCGAGAGTGGAGCAGAAACTTCCATCGCCTCGCTTTCAGAAGATGAACGGGCTGAGGTGGAAGGGAAATTTGTCAGTGCCTTCATTCGCGCCCGTAAGCCAATAAAGGCATAGCAGACGCCGAGCGAACAATGGGCCACAAGAGAGCGGTGGCTCGACAGTGTAAGCAGCCTGTCCCCATAGGCGTTAACTTAAGCCAAGAAGGACCGGTGTTCAAGTGCTGAAGTCAACGCCTACGAGGTCGCCCCGCCATCTGTCATCCTGAGCGCAGCGAAGGATCTCTCGCTGAGCCGAGCGCAGATCCTTCGCTGCGCTCAGGATGACAGCAGTGCCTAAGTTAACGCCTATGCTGCCCGTCCCTACTGGAGCCCGCCACGTGTGGAAGTTGCCTCAAGCCCTGTTAGTGCTTCCGTTGACTCAAATAGGTGGCGATCCTGGCGAGCCTGTATTTGGCTTTCCTTTCAGGAAGCTTCCTGAAGTGAACACCGGCTTGTTCAATGAGCTGCTCTGAGAGCCTTTCAGCGTACTCAATTGCACCGATCTGCTCATAGAGTTGGCAGACCCACTGCACCTCGTCTACCGTGTTGGCGACCCGCGGCGTGTTCAAGATGCTGAGCAATCGGCTTCTTTCTGCATCAGAAGCGTGCTGGAGGGCATGGGTGACCAGCAGCGTTCTTTTTCCTTCTAGAATGTCGGAGCCGATCGGTCGTCCCTTGCTGCCCAGCAGGTCTAACAGGTCATCTCTAATTTGGAAGGCGGTCCCTGCCAGCAGCGCAAATTCTTTCAGTGCGCTCAGCTCTTTTTCCCTCGCTCCTCCGATCACTCCCCCGCCAAGCATCGCCATTGCCAGGAAGGCTCCGGTTTTTTTCTTCGTGCATTCCAGGTAGGCCTCGACACTGGGTGTATTGTTGGCCCGCAACTGGATGTCGAGGCTTTGCCCTTCTGCCATCTCTATACCCCACTGGGCGACGAGCTGCATCAGCCTGAGTTTGAGCTGCTGGGAATAGGTCGACTCCAGGATCGAGACGGCACTCAGTGCCACAAAGACATCGCCCAAGTTGATAGCCTGCGCCACACCAAAGCGTGCCCAGGTTGATGCCTGACCTCTTCTTTGCGGATCTCCATCCGCAATATCGTCATGAATCAAGGAGAAATTCTGCAGATGCTCAAGAGCGACGGCGAAACAGAGTGCTCGCTGAGAAGACCCACAGAACAGTTCGCACACGGTCACGCAGAGGGCCGCTCTGATCCGCTTGCCCCCTGAGTGAACCTGGTAGCTGACCCCTTCCTTGAGACCATCTTCTGCTGGAATGCAGGTGAGAGACCGCTTCAAGTAGGGTTCAAGTTGCCGATCTACGGTCTGTAAGAAGGACTCGACGTCCTCATCAGACCCCAGCACCAACTGGATGGCGGGCAGATGCATGAGATCCGCCATCCGTGTTAAGCGTCGTCCCTTCATGATTCACTCTTCCTAATGAACTGCTGAAAGTGCCGCATCCGTGGAGGAGACCTCCGTGTCTTGCTGCCTTGCTTGAGCCACTACCTCCTTCTTTGTCAGGCCGGAGGGAGGGCGGCAGCAGGGAGACGGCTCCTCTGAGGTTATTATCGCCTACGCCCAATTAACCGCATCAATGTATACAGTGCTGCTGATACCAGGGCGTGCTGTATAGAACTGAATACCAACTCCAGCAACCTGGTCAGAAAAGTTCAGTGGTAGTGAATACCACACCTTGTTCCATTGGCCCGCGGTCAAGGTAATATCGTTGGTGAAGTTCCAGTTTTGCTTGACGTCAGACACAAAAATCTTGGCATTCACAAGTGCGGCTGGATTAGCCACATAGATGTAGGCCGTGATCATTTGCCCAGGCCGAGGTACTGATGGCAGCATACTTCTAGGCACCGAGACGAAGGGGCGGTCATCCTCACTGGCATTACTCAATGTAATTTCTAGCGAGTGCGTCCCGTCGAATGCTTGGGCAGTACTATTGATCGGCTGGGTCATTCCTGCACCAACCGAATTCCAGCCGTAAACACCTCCCCCTTCAAAAGAAAACACTTCACGGGGATTCACTGTTCTGCTTGGTGTGGGATACTTCAGCGTCGCTACCGGTGGGGTATCTCCATTGACCATGATCTGTTTATATTCCTGTTGAAAGATCTGACCCTCAATGCCGATCTGATTGTTTGAAACTAACGGCATCGGCTGATCAGTCGCGAAATATTGCATCGAGGCAAAGACGCGATTTGCGATCAGGGTTGCCATCGCCTTGGTTGTCCAGGCTTGCATGAAGGCCCGGTTGTTGTATTTGCCGTCATTGATCGGCTTGCCTCCGACCGTTGCCTGGTCGGAAGCATAGTTCCACTCACTGATCCAGATGGGCAATGTCGTTCCAAGCACTTCTTGCATGACTGCACGCGCCTGAGTCATATGGATCGTCCAGCTGTCGATATTAGCGAGACAGAAGTCCGCACTCCAGTAGACACTACACGTATATTCGTGCCAGCTTACCCCGTCAGGGTGCGGCCTTGCTCCCTGTAAAAATGTTTTGAGATACCTGCGCGTAAACTGGTAGTTATCGGGCGCAATAAAGCGTGCGGTAGGAAATGCTTGTTTGAGGGTCGGAACAACCTGATTCCAGGCATTCACATAGGCATCCACTTTGATCCCTTGGAGATCCGCCTCATTGCCGAATTCATAATACACAAGCTCTTTACCAAAGACGCGACTAAATAAATCAAGCAGATGCTGATCACTTTGGAGAATAGAGCCTGCTTTAAATTCTGGTCCACTAATGACAATAAGTGGAACCGCTCCTATCTCCTTGATCGCTTCAGCCGCAGCAATTTCCGTCGCATCACTCAGTGTAGGACGTGTAGGCATGCGCATCAAGCGCACTCCAATATTTTTGAGCTGTTGGCGTGTTGCCTCTGAATTCAATATAGGATCGTTGTCCCCTGTACCAAAAAGAGCCATGTTGGTGCCAAAGAGTAGCGGCGAAATCTGCGTGTTATTCGTAATGCTATTCAAAGCAGATCCAGTTGGAGTTGATGTGACGACATGCTGCGCCGGAGTGCTTGTATGAACGCTCGGCTTAGGCAAGATACCAAGTTGCGTGAAACCTATAACCAGCGCTATGAGTACAACATTAAGCGCTACAGATATGAAAGGCATGCTTTTCTCTAAGGCGGAAACACTTTTTTTGCCAGGATATTCAACAAGTGGGGCGATCTGCTTTTCAGTCTCAGAAGGCGGAAGCGGCAGAGTAATTTGCCTGTCAGTCTCAGAAGATTGGAAGGGTGCGAGTTCCTGTTTTTCAGTGGCAGGACGCAGAAACTGTCCTGTACTTTGGCGTTCCGTAACCAAGTGTGGCAGAGGCGGAACATGTTGTCTGCCTGTGATAGGTGGTTGAATTTGCGGAACGCTTTGCCTACCTGTAACAGGATGTTGCAATGGTGGAACATTTTGTCTATCAGTAACGGGTGGTTGAATTTCAGGTGGGGGAATTTGCGGAACATTTTGTCTACCAGTAATGGGTTGCTTGAACTGACTTGCTCCTAGCTCATTTGCACGACGAAGCAATCCACCTTGTAACCGGAACTGACTAATTTGTTGCTCATCCTCTTGATCCAGTTGATGATGCTGACCGTCTGGTTCTGGCTGAGTCGTCATATCTGAAATCGCCTGGAAACCTGCCCCATTGGATGGGGCAGAAGGAAAGGCGTTCCTTTCTTTGGGCTAGGGGAGGGTGGCTCCCTGAATGAGACGTGCCCCTTGCGCGGGAAAAGCAGAAGTGCGGTCTGCCTTTCGATTTGGTCTCGAAAAAGACGAGACCCATCTCCGCACAGATGTTCGGTGCCCTTCGACAATGATATGAAGCGGTTTTGTATGGACAGCACCGACCCTACCCACCAGGTCTTTTAACCATCCACCGTAGAGCGTGGGACTAGGACGAGCATCCCACGGTACCTATGTATTCGCTTCTATCATAGCCCGCTAGCCTTGCTGATTGTATCCAGCAAGTATGCCCTGGCTGAGTCTAGTCAGCGGCAAGCTTGCAACAGCCTCCACGCGCCGCGTGGAACCGTTTACAAGCCCGTCCCCTTTAAGGGGACTGGGTCACTGACTATCTATACCCCCTTTACCGAGGAAGATGATGGTTCCATGCAAGACTTTGTTCCCCCTAGTAGCTAAAAATGATCATACCACACAGAGTTTCATTTCTCCAAAACATAGTGTTCCACATTGGAAACAAAAGAAAGTAGTATCTTGACCCCTCAATAGAGGAGACGTAATGACACCGCCTGGATAACAATAATGCCCCAAAGGGCTACACGTAAGATACAATTCTTATCTTGGTAGCTGAGCAGTTACGATGAAACCTTCCACATTTCTTAGTAGTGAACTTACTAGAAAGGCTACGCTGGCTCTAAAAGAAAGGCTTCTAGAAACGAGAAAAGAGGAATGTACAATGAATGTAGAAGATAGGGTTGCTCATGGTTGGAAGTTCCAGCTGAACAATGGACAACTGGTGATTGCATCTGAACAGGATGCTAATGCACATGTGGAATTAAGCACCGAAGCGGCATTTTCACTACTGGACTATCTGTATCAGTATCGCAATGCCTTAGCTAGCTCCGCAGAGAGTGACGAAAAAGAGCCCCCGCTCTTGCAGCAGGATCAGACGATGGAGATAGACAATTCAAGCCCTGATACAGCAGGGCAAGGCGATGATATGGTCCATATCCGCTCTGCTACACCTGATGAAAGCGTTTCCCGTCCCTACACAGAGTAATCACCGCCCTGTTCCTGCGTACTAACGATCGCCCGCCACTGGAGCCTCCTCAAGTTTCATAGAGAGTAGGCGGGAGATGCTATCGCCGCCCATGGAGACACCATAGATGACCTGGGATGAGGTCATTGTCACACGGTTATGGGTGATGACAATGAATTGAGTACGCTGAGCCAGGCGTTTCAGAATGTCACAGAAACGGGCAACGTTTGATTCATCGAGAGCAGCGTCTACCTCATCCAAGAGGCAGAATGGTGGAGGATTGATCTCCAGGAGAGCAAAGAGCAAGGCGGCTGAGACGAGCGCACGCTCGCCACCAGAAAGCAGTGAGAGGTCTTGCACTTTTTTGCCGGGCGGCTGGACGATCACTTCCACGCCAGCAGGCATAGTGGATGGAGCTACAGCTCCGTCTTCACTTTCTTTGGGAGCGAGCAGTTCCAGGCGGGCAGTGCCACCGTTGAAAAGAGTGGTGAAATGCTCACGGAAACGGGCATTGACAGCCTGGAAAGTGGCCTCAAATTGATGAGCCATGGTCACATCAAGTTGCCCAATGATGGAGCGTAAATGCAAAGCGGCTTGCTCCATATCTTTGACCTGAGTTGAGAGAAAGTCAAAGCGGGTACGTAACTCTTGGTATTGTTGTGGTGCATCGGGATCGCAACCACCGAGAGCTTTGAGTCGACCACGTAGGCCATCAACGCGCCGACGCAGCTTACGCAACTGGGCTTCTTCGGCCTCAGACAAGGCATCAGCATCGCTGGGCACAGAATGGGCATCGTTGGCCTCAGCGCCTTCATCAGCACGAGCAACATAGCTACTCAGTTCCTTGGGATCGCTCATACCCATCTCTTCGCGCAGTTGCTCCAACAAGGAGTCAACAGCATCTCGCGCCTTCTGACTGTCGAGCAGGTAGCGACGATAGGCATTTTCGCGCTCGGTCAGTGTGTGACGTACCTGCGTGACCTGCTGTTCCAAGGCTACAAGCTGACGATCGATATCGTTGGATTGTTCTTCCACCGTATGCAGTTCGTTGGCCAGTACACCTGCCTGCTTATGGGCCTGCGCAAGTTCTTCACGGTGCGAGGCGATGGCTTCCTGCAAAATCTGCTGGTGCTGCTCGGCCTCTTTCATACGAGCCACGTGTTGTTCTACCTGCGCTTTGAGATCTTTGGCCTGGGACTGTTGATTGGCTAACTGCTGATGCTGAGCTTTCGCTTCCTGCCGCTTGACGGCTAAGGCGGTACGGGCACGTCCAAGCTCATCCTGCTGACGTCGATAGACGATAGCCCGCTCTTCCATTTCATTTTGAAGCTCTTCGACCAGGCCAGTCATCTCGTGCTGCGATTTCTCATGAGTACGCACCCGCTCCTGAGCGGCCTGTACTTCTTGCTCCAAACCAACGATTTCGGCAGCTAGCTGCTGTTCAAGCGAAGCAGCTAGCTGCAGCTCAGTTTGCAAGCGTTCAAGGTCACGCTGCGTACTATTTACGACTTTTTGTAGCTCATTGATGCGAGCGACGACTTTCTGCAATTCTTTGTCGATGGCACTCTGTTCAATCCGCCGCCCTTCTTGTATGCGTTGCGCTTCGCTGATACGACTGTTTAGCTGATCGATCAGGCTAATATGCTCATTGAGTTGCAGGGGTAGTTCACGCTCATAGGCTAGCAATCCCTGTGCATTGCTTTCCTTACCACTACCACCAGTGAGCCAGTTGCTAACATGCAGAACTTCCCCTTTGACGGTTACAATCATCTCAAAAGGCAGATCGCCAGAGGAAGAGGCACTGAGAGGCATAATCCAGGCAAAGAGTTCCCAGGCCGCATCGATATCTTGAGCAACAACGATCCCGCGCAGCAGTTTACGAAAGAGAGGAAGATGGCGAGGCTCACATTGCACATATTTCCAGGCAAAACCGATAACACGCTTTTGCAGATCAGCCCGCTCCGCTAAGAAACGTGTGAGGGTATCCTCTTCGGCCTGGAACATAGTCTCGTCAACTTCATCAAAAGTGTCTTCTTCGTCTAGCCACATGACCATAGCTTTGCCGGTCTTTGCAGTCTGCAAATAGCCCAGGCTAGTACGTGCGTCAGCCAGTGTCTGCACGACGACCGCTTGTAGATGAGGGCCCAGAGCGACTTCCAGAGCAGTCTCCAAGCCAGAGGGAGCAACGCCAAGTTGAGGAACAGGGCCAACGAGACCAGTAACCTTTCCAGTTGGAGCGCGAAGTAGGGTACGCACACCATCGCTATAGCCGGTGAGGTTCTGTCGCCAGTTTTTGAGCATCGTGAGACGATCTGAGACCACACGTCGCTGGCGTTCTGCTTCATTGAGAGCGGATTTAAGCCGTTCGATCTCTTGTTGAGCATCGGCTATGGCACGTGAGAGAGCCTGTTTGCGCTGGGTGACGTGTTGCTCCTCGCTACGCACGCTATCGAGGCGCGAACGTTCTTCGACAAGGCGCGTTTCCAAAGTACGCGATGCCTGTTGGGATTGGGCCATGCTTTCTCGGCGTGCGGCCAGTGTGCGGTTACGCTCACCGAGATGCTTGTGTTGGCGTCCCAGGTCTGTTTGGCTGGCACCAAGACGCGCCTGAACCTGGATAAGATCGCTTTGAGCCGCACGCAGACGTCGCTCTTCCATCTCATACTCTTTTTGTGCCTTGCTCACCTGTCCTTCAAATGTGGCGAGAGCGGCAGCACTGGTATCCACGGCCTCATCGGCTAGTTCGCACTGCTCTTCCTGATCGATGATCTTTTGTTGCATAGCGATCAGACGCTCGCGCAGGCGTCGCTCTTCCTGCTGCTGCTCATTACGCTGGCGAGCAAGGCCGGTAATGCGCTCTTCACTCACCGCCAGTTCACGCTCAATTTTCTGTACACGGTCATTGGCTTGATTACAGGCATGGCGTGCCTCGGCTATACGAGTACGGATCGTCTGGCGTCGAGTACGTAGTACGGCACCTTGCTCGTCCAGGGAGGCAATGGCTTGCTCCGACTGGCGAACACGCTGTGCCTGCTCTTGCTCGGCAGCTTCAGCACGTTCTCGCGTAGTACACAGACGCCGCCATTGTAGGGCGTACCATGTAAGCAACACTTCTTGTAGCTCGCTATTCAGTTGTTTGAACTCGACCGCACGCCGCGACTGCTCCTCTAGGGGAGCTAATCGTGGCTCGATTTCGCTAATAATGTCACGCAAGCGATCCAGGTTTTGCTCAGTCTGACGGAGACGATTTTCGGCATCGGCACGTTGTACCTGGAAGGGACGAATACCGGCGGCGTCCTCAAATAAACCGCGTCGCTCCTCAGCCCGCAAGCTCAGGGCGGCATCGATCAAGCCTTGCCCAATGACAGTATAGGAATCATACCCAATCCGTGCCTGAGCCAGTAGGAGCATGACATCCTTGAGACGTACCTTCTGTTTGTTGATGAGATATTCATTCTCGCCCGAACGATAACTGCGGCGGGTGACATGTATTTCGCTATATTCCGAGGGAACCCAGCCCGTACTATTATCAAGAATGAGGGAGACTTCGGCCATCCCCAACGCAGATTTGCCATGCCCACCGGCGAAGATGATATCCTCACCTTTCTTGCCGCGCAACTGGCGCATACTCTGCTCACCCAAAACCCAGCGCATAGCATCGGCTACGTTCGATTTTCCTGCCCCATTTGGCCCAACGATGGAGGTAATACCGGTACTAAACTCTAGATGTGTCCGTACAGCAAAGCTCTTAAAACCGAGCATTTCTAAGCGTTTGAGATACACAGGGTTGCCCTACTCTTCCGCTACAATTATTTGATGCTGTCGATGATATCATAGTGCGGTACTTTCGTCGAGTAGGTTTAACGGTAGAAGCAGTGCCCCTGCCAGCCCTGAGATATGCTGCCCCCTTGTTGACAACTGGCACCCAAAGAGATAGATTCTGAGTGGATGATCAGTTTCACTTCAGCAGTCGAAAGCTTCACCGACGCTTTAGAGAGGGAAAACATCCAAAATATACCCACAGGCCTGACGTTATAATCTACTCGTGGAAGCGAACACAAGAGGAGAATGCTAATGGAGCAAACAAGACAGCAAGGACAGCGAGAGAACGGGGTGGCTCAGAGCGCCGGGTTGGCCGCTACCGCTGTCACGACCTACAAGGGGAACTCCCTTCGTACTGGACAATACCCCAATGAGACCATGCTCACGACGAGCAACGTCAATGTCGCTCAGTTTGGCAAACGGGTATCGTATCCCGTCGATGGCTATGTCTATGCGCAACCACTCTTTATGCCTAATGTGACCATTGCGGGAAAGACGCATAACGTCGTGTTTGTGGCCACGCAACATGATAGCGTCTATGCCTTCGATGCCGACCAACTGAGCACCAGCCCCCCACTCTGGCATACCAGCTTTATTGATCCCGCTCATGGCATCACCACGGTTTCACCCAGTGATATTATGTGCAACGACATTATCCCAGAAGTCGGCATCACGGGCACACCTGTGATTGATGGTAGTACGAGTACCCTCTATCTCGTTGCCAAGACGAAAGACCATGGGCAGGTTGTGCAGCGGCTGCATGCACTCGATATTACCACGGGCAAAGACCGGTCGGGGAGTCCTGTACTCATTCAGGCTTCGGTGCCGGGAACTGGTGCTGGAAGCTCAAACGGTGTTGTGAAGTTCGATCCACTGCGTGAAAACCAGCGCAGCGCCTTACTGCTCTTGAATGGTGTCGTCTACATCGCCTGGGCCTCGCATTGTGATAATGATCCCTATCACGGTTGGGTCATCGGCTATAATGCCACTACCTTGCAGCAAGTGCCTGGTGCCATCTATAACACAAGTCCCAATGGTACCCGAGCCGGTATCTGGCAGAGTGGAGGAGGGCTTGCTGCCGAGAGCACCGGCTACATCTATTTCGCAACCGGAAATGGCACCTTCGATGTCGATTCGGGTGGGCCAGATGTAGGTGATAGTATTGTCAAGCTGACGACACAGAACGGATTGCACCGGGTCGATTACTTTACACCATTCAATCAAGCATGTTTGGAAGCTGAGGATGCCGATCTCGGCTCAGGAGGCGTCTTACTCCTTCCCACTTCAAGTGAGCTGATCTGTGTTGGGAAGGAAGGCCGCGTCTATGTGGTCAATCGCAACAAGATGGGACAGTATACACCGATCGCCAATCCCTGTAACAACCAAAACCTCACGAATGTGGATAAGGTCCTGCAAGAGTTGCCTCCTGGAACCATCGTTGGCGGTGTGTGGGGCACGCCGGCCTACTGGAGCACTACCACAGGAGAGTTTATATATACAATAGGTGTCAAAGACCATGTAAAAGCGTTTAAACTCACCAACAGACTCATCTCTACTCCAGCACTTTCACAGTCGCCCGAGAGCTTCACCTATCCGGGAGGGAATCCAGTCGTCTCCAGTAATGGCTCAGTTGCAAACACGGGTATCTTGTGGACAATTGATCCAAAGGCCATCCTCCGTGCCTACAACGCCACCGACCTCTCAAAGGAGCTCTACAATAGTGGGCAGAACGCCAGCCGTGATGGATTAGGCAGCTATGTCAAGTTCTCCGTGCCCACCGTGGCCAATGGCTACGTCTTCGTTGGAACGCAGAATAGCCTCGTGGTCTATGGGGTGCTTGCAGCCGTGTACAACAACATAGGAACCAGTGATGACAGCAATCCAAAGGCAGCCAACTACGACGGAGGGGGCTTCAGCTACTCGGCCCAAGCCTTGCAAGCGGTGGGCATTGCTCCTGGAAAGCCGGTTGTCTACAACAATGTGACGTTCACCTGGCCGAACAGCGCCGCGGGATTAGCCAATAACTACCAAGCACAGGGACAAACCATCCCCATTGCTCCAGTGAGCAGTGCAACCACCCTGGCCTTCCTGGGCTCGGCGACAAATGGTCCATCGATTGGGACGGCGACCATCACCTACACTGATGGAACGATCCAAACCTTTTCGCTAGGCTTGAGCGACTGGACGCTCAATGCCGGGAAGTCGACCCCTTCCTATGGGAACGCTACGGTGGCAACGATGCCTTACCGGAACGGACCAGCTGGCAAGCAATCGGACCAGCCTCACGTATTCTATGCAGAGGTGGCCTTGCAGCCCGGCAAAACCCCACGAAGTGTGACACTGCCCTCTTCACTCAACCAGGGACATCTTCATGTCTTTGCCATAGGAACCAAGTAATACCGCCTGTCTGTGTTGCAAAAAGGAGATGGTAAAAGGGCAAAAAGATTGACATGAGAATCCAAATCTCTTTTGTAGATGGCCGACTTTGTATTTTTGTAGCGTTTTACTCTATAGTAGGACCAGTCTCTTGAGAGCGGGGCTGTCAATGCAAAAACAGAGAGGAAAAAGAGCCACAAGGAGGTTTATGTTGAGGTACCTCATCTTTGCTTTGATCATGTTCGTCTGTATGTACGTTGTTAGCTTTGCCTTGACTGTCTCTAATGATCAGGGCAGTTCATCATCTCCCAATGCGACATTGACATCTGTATCGTCTCCTGGATCATCATCGACTGGTATGCTGAGGGCTGTAATGTCGGCAACGCCCACACCGGATCCACCGCCTATCTCAGTAGAGACTACGGCGACGGAATACTATCAGGCTATCGAAGACCAGAACTATGATTATGCCTACTCGTTCTTAGAACCGAACGCGACTGGGCTCTCTCAGGCTGCATTTCTACAAATGGCCCAGGACGCCGACAAAGCGGAAGGGAAAGTGCAGAGTTTCAGCGTGGCGGCTTTCCCTCCAAAGGTTGTCATGACAGTATCGCGTAACATGGGGCCGTATCACGTTCATCTGCTGTTCCAGCAGGAGAACGATGCCTGGAAAATAGTTTCGCTTGATAGAATCTAGAGAAGAACAGTGCCGTCGCTTACCTTCAACGCATCGATAGAGCCTATGAAGGTGCTCGATGTAGAACAATTAGGAGAACAGGTCAGTCTCCCAACATACAGGACATCGCCAGACACCAGGAATGAGGCAGTCATACTCCATTCCTTGTCAAGTTGCTTGTGCCAGCGAAGACTTCCATTCGAGTTAACGCCCCATAATATCTGTCTCTTCCTCAGCCATTAAATACGTGCTACAAGTAGTATGAGGCACACGCCCTACCAACATATGCCTCATACAGAAAAGTACTATTCTTATGCCTTGAGGAAGCCCAGCTATGCTCTTGTTCTTCCACCTGCCAACCCTGACTACAACCATATTGATTGCGCTTATTGCCATACTTACGCTGATCGGTATTATGATCCGCCCATTTAAGTGGAATGAGGCAATGATAGCGATGAGTGGTGCAGGACTCTTACTCATCATCGGACTTATCAATCCACTAGATGCAATGGGAGTATTGCTGAGTGACTGGAATATCTTTCTTTTCTTCTTGGGAATGATGGCCTTATCAGCTCTGGCAGAGGCTGCTGGTCTATTCGATTGGCTGGCATCGCAAGCGGCACGGCTGGCAGGTGGAAGTGTGCGGCGTCTGCTCCTCAACACCTTTCTGCTCGGTAGTTTGATCTCGATGGTACTCTCAAACGACGCAACGGCGCTTATCTTGACACCGATCGTCTATTCGTTGGTAACACGCCTGCGCTTGCCAGTCTTGCCCTTTCTTTTCGCCTGCACGTTCATAGCTGATACTGCTTCGTTCTTGCTACCCGTGAGCAACCCTATCAACATTATTGTTCTCTCAACATTTCAACTCGATTTGTGGACGTTCTTGCGTCTATTGCTCTTACCCGGCCTGCTCGTTATCGGCACTAACGTCATCGCCTTTTTCCTGATTTACCGGCGGCAATTGAGAGGACATTTTGATGCCAAGAAGCTGCCTACACCTGCTGAGGCTGTCCGGCATCCAGGCTATTTTCGCTATACATGTACTATCCTCATGCTGGTGGTTGCAGCTTATATCGTCGCCTCAGCCACGCAATTTCCTCTTTCCCTGGTGGCTCTCGGAGGTACCTGCCTCCTTTTAGGAGGTGCGTTCTACTGGAAGCAAATCAAACTGCTGGAGTTGGGAAAGCAAATCTCATGGTCGATCTTTGGGTTTATTGCAGGGATGTTTATCGTAGTACGTGCAGTAGAGAATACCGGATTGACTACTCAGTTCGGTCAATTGCTCTTGCACCTCTCTGGTGGTACAAGCTTTGGTGCAGTCATGGTAGCAACGTTGGGTGCTGCCGTGGGAACGAACTTAATTAACAACGTACCGATGGCTGTTGTACTCACTTCCGCACTCCATGGTGTACAACATATTGTCCCAACTGCACGGCTGGGGTTTATTGCAGCAACCATCTTTGGCTGCGATCTGGGGCCAAATCTCACCACTGTCGGTTCTCTGGCAACAGTGCTCTGGCTCTTGATCCTACGACGTCGCAACCTCGATGTATCGGGTCTGGACTACTTCAAGATCGGTATTATAGTGACGCCGCTCATGCTCGTCGTTGGAGCTTTGACCATCTGGCTTTTGCTTGCTTAGGAGGAAGCTATGCGTATTCTTTGCTGTTTGGACGGTACCAACATTGAACAGATCAGTAAAGCACTCTCCACACTGCTACCCGTCGGTGAACACACGGTAGGGCTGCTTTATGTCACGGATAGTGGCCCTCGTGGAGAGATAGAGCGCAAGCGTGAAGGGCTGTTACGTCCTCGCACTCCCAGTGGTCCATTGGGTGGACGCATGCACCAGGCAGAAGTGGCCGCTGCACAGGACATCTTGCAAGAGGGACAACGCTATCTTCCTGGTACTGAAACTCTCCATCGTGAGGGAAAACCCGAACGAGAGATTGTGCAATGCGCTGCTGAGTGGCATGCCGACCTGATTATTATCTGCCCCCGTCCTCCGCTATATGCAGGGCCAGCATCTGGACCAAAATCAGTTGGTCATGTAGCACGCTTTGTCCTCGATCACGCTCCTTGCCCTGTCCTCTTACTCCGCTCAGTCGCCAACACTTCAGCTTGACACAGCATGCTATAATTCCTCACAGGTTCGTTTTGGTTATTACCAAAATTGATGAGCATATAATCTCACTTCATGACGAGGTGAGATTGTATATGTAAGGCATGGTTCAAAGAGAGGCCATCTTGCTTGACAATGGTTGCCTCGTGTGAGCAGAGAAGTGTCACGTTCATTTGAACCTTGCCTTAGGTCTTTATTTCGCACTTATCCTTCAGCAGTAAATATAGATAATGGAGTTAACGTATGCCTCACAGCAAGGAGCAGGCACACGAAGAAGAAGATACGAAGGCAAAAATGGTATTGGTCGTAGAAGATGATGTTGGTATCGGTAACTTTCTTGTCCAGGCTATTCTGCAAGAAACATCCCATCAAGCTATGCTGGTTACGGATGGTTTTCAAGCACTGAAAGCTGTGGCAAGCATTAAACCTAGCCTGTTTATTCTGGACTATCAATTGCCACGCATGAACGGGATAGAATTGTACGATAAACTGCATGCCATGCAAGGTTTTGAGAGCATACCCGCTATTATCGTCAGTGCTCGCTTACCAAGACAAGAGATCGAGAAGCGGAAAATCATGTCAATGAACAAACCCTTGGAATTGGATGATTTTTTGAATACTATCGATAGATTGTTGGGTTAAGCACACCTACCCACCCTTCCTGGCAACGCACCCATAGCTCTTCATCACGCCAGCAATAAGCAGAATCCAGTGTCTCATATGGCGCATTATGACTATAAGAAGTAACCTGAGCAACATGTATATACTCCTCATTTACATGCAGAGTAACAGGGCTATGTGATCGCGCCACCCCACAGACAAAGTTATAGACATGTCGAGCATTCCACTGTGCGACAGGCACGATGTAATCTTGTTTGCTGGGTAAAGGATAGTAGTTACTCTTGGTCTCATCTTGCTTTTGAGTCAGAGCCTCACCTTTATAGAGTTGCCAGACAATCTGAGCCAGGAGTTGCCCACCTTGCTTGGCACAGTGCAGTTCCAGATCAGGATAGCTTATGCCATCAGGTACATCAAGAGCTTCCTGAGCCAGTATATCTCCGGTATCCATACCTTCATCCATAACATGAATGGTCACACCGGTTTGCTGATCACCATGACGAAATGTCCAGAATAAAGGATCGGGGCCACGCTTAGCCGGAAGCAGGGATGGATGGACATTGAGACAGCCGAGACGTGGCAGATCAAGGATAGCACGTGGAATGCGCTGTGAGAAGCAGGCCACACAGATAGCATCAGGCTCATAGGTCGCAAGCGTAGAGAGGGTTGCCGCATCAGACATACGTGCCACTTCCCACAGGGGGATACGTTGTTGCTCGGCCAGTTGCACAATACTGGTATGCAGCGTGGAGTTGAGAACGGGCAATACTGAACGTACTCTGCGCGGGAACTCACGTTGAACAATAGCTGGTTGTTCAATACCCGGCGTGAAAGAGGCAGGCACGACTACGGCACTGATCTCTATACCACTTGCCAATAATGCACGTAAGGGGGGTAGGGAAAAGTTACCCTGCATCCCGAAAAAAAGCACACGAGGTGGACGTTTCAATTTGACAGCAGCCCTCGCATCTTGTAGTATCTCTATTATAAGACAATGCAATCTCTATTCAGGAGAACTTATCATGCCACGAATGGTTCAATGTGTCAAATTGGGAAGAGAGTTGCCCGGACTGGATAAGCCACCGTTTCCGGGTGAACTGGGCCAACGTATTTATGAGCATGTGTCTAAACAAGCATATGATATGTGGCCCGCCCAGAGTACGCTTATTATCAATCACTATGGCTTGAATATGGCCGATCCAGAGGCACGCAAATTGTTGCGTGAGCAGATGGAAGAATTTTTCTTTGGCTCAGAGGCGCAAATGCCGGAGGGCTGGATTCCAGAGGATGAGGACGATGAGCCGGTAGCAGCCGGAGCCAAGGGTGCGCCGAGCAGCAAAGGCGGTGGTGGTGGACCATCACGTAAGAAATGAGACGCACTGGGGATATTCTCCTCATCTCATGCTATGAACTGGGCCATCAGCCATTTCACCTGGCTTCGTTGTGCGCTCTACTCCGACAGGCTGGCTATGCACCTGTAACCATAGATACAGCCGTCGAGACCTTGAGCGACGAGGCTATTCAAGAAGCACGCTTTGTCGGCATCTCAGTACCAATGCATACTGCCTTACGCCTGGGAGAGCAGGTGGCAGAGCGTGTGCGTAGGCTGAATCCCTCAGCTTACATTTGCTTCTATGGACTGTATGCCCTACTAAATGCAGACTATTTGTTGCAAGGGACGATTGACGCAGCCATCGGCGGCGAATATGAAATCCCCTTGCTGCGGCTAGTTGAGACATTAGAACGCGGCGAACAGGAGGCTATTCCAGGGGTACGTACCCATACTGTCAAGAGTGGCCCTTGGATACAGCGCACACCGTTTGTAGTACCGGCACGTGAGCAATTGCCTGCCCTTGAGCAATATGCACGATTGGAGTCGAACGGCACCGTAAGGCTGGCAGGCTATACGGAGACGACTCGTGGCTGCAAACATCAATGCTTGCATTGTCCTATTACGCCCATCTATAGAGGGCGTTTCTTCGCAGTGCCAGCAGAGATTGTGCTGGCCGATATTCGTGCCCAGATAGCTCAGGGAGCGGCTCATATCACCTTCGGTGACCCCGATTTCTTTAACGGCCCCACGCATGCACTGCGTATTATTCGTGCCTTGCATTCCGAGTTTCCAGACGTAACCTTTGATGCCACGATCAAGATCGAACACCTGCTGAAGCATCGTCATCTGCTGCCCGAACTTCAACGTTCAGGCTGTGCTTTCGTTGTCTCGGCAGTTGAATCGCTCAATAATGATGTACTGCACCATCTTGATAAGGGTCATAGCCGTGCGGATGTAATCGAAGCTTTTGACCTGATGGAACAGGTTGGCATTCCCCTTCGTCCGTCGCTGCTGCCTTTTTCACCGTGGGAGACGCTTACCAGCTATATCGCACTCCTCACCTTTGTTGAAGAGCGCAAACTGATCGAACATATCGATCCGGTGCATTTCTCCATTCGCCTGCTCATACCACCCGGCTCTGCCCTGCTTGCCGCTCCCGATAGCCGACAGTGGTTAGGAGAGCTTGATGCATCTGCATACACCTATCGCTGGCAACATCCCGACAAACGTATGGATGCATTACACACGAAGGTTGTTGAAGTGGTAGAATATGGGCAGCAAGCCCATGCCGATCCGGTGGAGACTTTTTTTCATATTAAGGCTCTGACCTTGGCAGCTCACGGTCAGGATATGAATGTCACCGAGGCGGTACAGGCTTACGGAACACGCAAGGTGTTGCCACATTTGACCGAAACGTGGTTCTGCTGAGCGGAGCCAGTGAAGGATCAGTTGGATCCTGTGAACTAAGCTGACACAACACATCAGATGACAGAGCCATGGGCTGTGTTGCAAAAACTCTGGGAGGAACACGACGGACGTGAAGCCTCACCTTGCCGTTGGTGGTCTCGAATAGAAGCAGAGCTTAGCATACAGTGGTCATTTTTGCAACACAGCCCGAAATCCTGAAACCCTGGCAAGGCACCTCCCTTGCGGGGAGAGGCTCATCAGTTCAAAATTGCAAGAGTCCGAGACCTGCCATCCCCGAACAGGAAGCATGCAATTGATAGCATACAGCCTGCTTGCCTCAAGATGTTATGAGCCGTATCAAAAACATACAACTGCAAAAAACTATCACTGTCCGCGTCTATTAGATGGCAGTGATGCCAACAGTTACAGAAAGAAGGAGGTATCCAGCGGCTTTTCTATGCCAGATGGTGTCACCAAGGTCGTCTTGGCGATACTGTGTTACGTCTGTTAGACCGAGATGACCGAGGAGAAACGGCTGGACAGATTGAGTCCATCCTAGCGGGAATCAGTCACAGCGAGACCTCGCTTGATTGGTTTCCATCTCACGTTCAATTAGCGATCGTTTTCGTCATTTCTACAAATAAAGCAAAAGCGATTCAAAAGACACAAGGAGGATATTATGGCTAACATACCGCCTCAAGGGTACGAGAAGCTTTCCGGTAGTGAGCGCAAGCCCCTTGCTAACGCCCGCCCAATCGGTTCGGTGGATCCCGGTGAAAGCATTGAGGTCAGCGTCTACTTGAGAGCTCCTTCCACCAGCAACCTGACCAACGTCGTCAACGAACAAGTCCAGCACCAGGCCAAGCATCTTACCAGAGAAGAGTATCGCACCCGTCATAGTGCCGCTCCCGAGGACATTGCGAAGATCGAGGAGTTCGCACGTGCACATGATCTCACTATCGTCGCAACGGACCCTGTTACTCGAAGAGTCGTCCTTGCAGGGACAGCAGCCGCGATGAGTAGCGCCTTCGCAACCGAATTGCAGCGCTATGAGTACGCTGGTGGTACCTATCGGGGTCGCACTGGTCCCTTGCACGTTCCATCTGAGCTCGATCAGATCGTCGAGGGCGTTTTCGGGCTCGATGATCGCCCTCAGGCCCAACCACGTCTGCGATACTATGATCCGACAGCAAGTACGCCTCGGGCAGGTGCTCTCACGACTTCTTACACTCCACCGCAACTTGCCCAACTCTATGACTTCCCAACCGAGAGTAATGGAACTAGCATTAATGGAGGCGGTCAGTGTATCGCGCTTATCGAGCTGGGTGGAGGCTACAGGCAGAGCGACCTGAAGACCTACTTTCAGCAGTTGAACATCGTTCCGCCGAAAGTCACCAGTATATCAGTCGATCATGGACACAACCATCCTGTAGGAAAGCCAAATAGTGCCGATGGGGAGGTCGACCTGGATATTGAGGTAGCAGGTGCCATTGCCTCTGGGGCACACATTGTCGTTTACTTCGCTCCCAATACCGATCGCGGCTTCCTGGACGCTATCACCCAGGCCATCCACGATACCACCAACCAGCCATCGGTGATCTCGATCAGCTGGGGCTCTGCTGAAGTGAATTGGACCCCCCAGGCCATGCAGGCGATGGATCAGGCATTCCAAGCGGCTGCCGCCCTGGGGGTTACCGTGTGCTGTGCCGCCGGTGACAATGGCTCAGGGGATGGGGTCAACGATGGAAAAGCGCACGTCGACTTCCCGGCCTCTAGTCCTTATGCCCTCGGATGTGGCGGTACACGCCTCGAGGCGACGAACAACACGGTAACGAGTGAAGTTGTGTGGAACGATGGCCCTGACTCAGCCACCGGCGGTGGCATCAGTGATGTCTTCAAACTTCCACCGTGGCAAGCCAATGTAGGAGTTCCCCCATCGATCAATGACCAACATGTCGGACGAGGGGTTCCCGATGTGGCAGGTGATGCTGATCCCCAAACGGGATACCAGGTTCGTGTTGATGGACAAGACGCTGTATTCGGCGGTACCAGTGCCGTTGCACCGCTGTGGGCAGGCTTGATCGCGCTCATCAATCAAGAACGAGGGCAACCCATTGGCTACCTGAATCCCATTCTCTACCAGAATTACGCTCAACTCGTCCAAGCCAAGGCCTTGCGAGATGTGACCAGCGGCAATAACGGAGGCTATGCCGCGGGACCAGGATGGGACGCATGTACTGGGCTAGGGACGCCTGATGGAAACAAGCTGCTGAATACACTTCCGGGAGCCAAGTTACCTGGCATGACCACCGCGCCATAAACACGGAGAGGACAACAACCAAGAGGTACTCACCTGGTTGAAGCAATCTCTCTGAGCTTGACTTTGTACGTTTTTTTGCCTGAACGGCAAACTCGTCTTGTGCCATCTCAGGATGAGCGTGCCTCAAGACGAGTTTGCCATTCAGCCAAAAAAATATCACTCGTGGGGAAAAGGTGTTGGAAAATCCTTCATCTGCCCAAGGGTCCACATATCGAGTTGGCGAAGCCAGTAAAATTCCTGCAAGCTCTTGAGCTGATCATCTGGATGATGGAGCGTAAATTGAAGGAGAAGATACGTCGAGATCGTCAATCCAACATATTTGACCGCTCCTTCAAGTTGTGTATATTCCTCCTCAGTGAGCGGACGAATCGTTGTATACCCTTTGAGTAGTTGGATACAGGTGTTCCGTAGAAAGGTTCCCCCGACAAAACAAAACATGAGAATACTCATGGCGATATCCATAAGAGAGGCTCCCAGCGTTACTTCCTCCCAATCGGGCAAGGCCACAAGCTGGCCTTCGTAAAAAAGGCAATTCGAAAGTGTCACGTCCCCATGAATGATACTCTGGGGAAGGCTGGCTGGAAGTGACGAACAGTTTCATATGCCTGAAGAAATCGGCTTATCTCCTGATGAGCGATCTGTTGCTTCACCACGCCGAGCGCTTCTCTAAGATAGGATGGATTCATCCAACTGGGCTTTGATGGTAACCTATCCGTTGGAAGAAGATGAAGTCGTGCCAGGTGAACACCCAGCTCCTGGTTGACCTGCTCAGACTTTTCTGGAACCTGCCCTTCTTTTTTGGGTAGCACCATAGCGAGGAGATCGCCATCCTCATAGAAGAAAGAATCATGAGGGGAGGGAAGATAATAAGCAGCAGGAAACCCGCATTCCTCCAGCCTTTTCAGGTAGAGGAGTTCCTGCTCTAGATCGGTTCTTGCATGATTGAGCATGATTTTTACGACAAAGTCCCCTGCTGGAGTAGCCACCAGATAATTTTTATTCGCATGTCCTCCCAAGCGGATCGTCGAACTGATCTGACCTAATCCGAAATACTGAGCAATCGCTGCAAGTTGCCTGGGAAATTCGTTCTCATTCGTGAACCAACTCATCGGTGAAGCATTCCTCTCAAACCAGGATGGATTACTCTTAGCCTACTGTTTTTCTCTCCTGTTTTCAAGGTTTTACCCGCAAGAGGTGAGTGCAAAAAAAGTATACGCTAACTGAGAACGATCATACTGCCTGTCGGAATATGATAGCCACCCAGTTCATCATCGCCAATAGCTTTACGAGAAAAAATCCAGGCTGCTGGATAAAGGCGCAAGGTTTCCTCAAGCACCATGTGAGTGTAAGGCAAGGCCGATTTCTAACTCACAACTGCCATTCTCAATACAGGTATCTCTTTGCGAATATCGAAGTGCAGACACGCATGCGCCTGACGTATCGCCTCCTCCACTTGAGCAGGCGTATCACCGCGAGCAAAAATGAAGCCGAGATAACTTGCACCTTCGGGCAGAGGTACAAGGGGGTGATGCAGTTTCGCTGTGATCTCCACGCCAGTGACCAGTGGCACAGCCAGGGCTTCTTCTACACCATGTACACCTTTGAGGATACCAGCAGAGGGAATGGGAATCATCATGACTCCGGCAGCGTGTCCTTCGCGTTCGATAGCGGCGATTTCTTGTCCTATGGCATGACGGAGAATTAGTTCCTCAAGGCACATGCCGGAGCCAAACTCCAGGATAGTTGAACAGAGGCCACCGATAGAACGTCCGGCAATCTCCAGCATCCAGGGCCCTTGTTCGTTGACACGTAGCTCGGCATGGACTGGGCCTTCGCGTAGTTCGAGTGAGGCGGCAGCAGTAGTGACGCAATCAGCAATGGCCTGTTGCACATTGGCAGGCAGGCGCGAGGGAGTGGTATAGATGGTCTCCTCAAAGAAGGGGCCATCCAATGGATCGGGTTTATCAAAGAGGGCAAGTACTTTCAAATGACCAGAGGTGAGAATGCCTTCCAGAGCCACCTCAAAGCCAGGGATGAAATCTTCTACTAAGAGAGAGTCGTCCTGAGCATAGCCTTCGGATAAGAGGAGGCGGCGTAAACGGTTGAAGGCCAGAACAAATTCATCCGGGTTGTTGGCACGGATGACACCACGGCTGCCAGAGAGGCGCAAAGGCTTGACAACACAGGGATAACTCACCTGGGCCGCAACCTCAGCGGGATCAGCACTGAGGGGGAAGGGGCGGAAGATAGGACAGGGCGCACCACCTTTAGACATCAGAGTACGCATCAGCAGTTTATCACGGGCAGCTTCGGCAGCATGAGGAGAGTTATGTGGCAGTCCAAGGGCAGCACTGGCTAAGGCCGCAAGCTCGCTCGCTGCATCATCAACGGAGAGAATAGCGGTGACGGGATGTTCCCGTGCATAATCGACGATTGTTTGTACAGA
>WNGH01000929.1_pt1 | contig 26433 bp, 31 predicted proteins | sample 5400631 | NCBI WGS metagenome assembly WNGH01 (sample SAMN13153373, study PRJNA577476) | soil metagenome | isolation source: 115 cm soil or saprolite under Garry oak tree replicate 1 | place: USA:California | collected 2016-06-15
AGTCTCGGCCGGGAGAGCGACCATATCCGGGCCGGCGGGAACGCTTGGCGGCAGTTCGTTCGTTTGCTCGGACGTGCACAGTGCAACTAACGGACTCAAGACAGCCGTGCTGCTCGGAGCGTTGTCCGCGCTCCTCCTCGTGGGCGGGCAGGCAATCGGCGGAACGCGCGGGTTGACGATCGGGCTGGCCCTCGCGGTCGCGATGAACGGCTTCAGCTACTTCTTCTCCGACCGGATCGCGCTGCGGTCGATGCGCGCCCGGCCGGTGAGCGAGGCCGAGCAGCCGGTCATGTACTCGATCGTGCGTGAACTGGCGACGTCCGCCCATCAGCCGATGCCGCGGCTGTACGTCTCGCCGACGCAGCAGCCGAACGCCTTCGCGACCGGGCGCAACCCGCGCCACGCAGCGGTCTGTTGTACCGAAGGCATCATGCAGATCCTCGACCGTCGCGAACTGCGTGCCGTGCTCGGACACGAGCTCAGCCACGTCTACAACCGCGACATCCTGATCTCGTCTGTCGCGGGCACCCTCGCCGCGGCGATCACCTACCTCGCGCAGTTTGCGTTCTTCTTCGGCGGGGGTGGCGATCGCAACCGCAATCCGTTCGCCGAACTCGTGATGCTGTTCGTCGGGCCGCTCGCGGCCGGCGTCATCCAACTGGCCATCAGCCGGTCGCGCGAGTATCAGGCCGACGAGTCCGGTGCGAAGTTGTCGAACGACCCGCTGGCGCTGGCGAACGCACTGCGCAAGCTGCAGGCAGGTACGGCAGCCCTGCCGCTGCCGCAGGAACCGTCGCTCGTGACGACGAGTCACCTGATGATCGCCAACCCGTTCCGGGGTCAGGGCATGGCCAACCTGTTCTCGACGCACCCGCCGATGGACAAGCGCATCGCCCGGCTCGAGGCCATGGCGCAGGGCGATCCCCGCTACTGGTCCTGATCCGTTCCCGGTTTTGGCCGGCCCAGCCGCACATAGCGGCCTGGGCGGCCAAAAGCGGCGCGGTTATGCGCCGGCTTCGAAGGCGCGCGCGACGTCCATGACGTATTCGCCGTAGCCGGACTTCGACAGCGCCTCGCCGAGCCGGTACGCCTGCGCCGCGTCGATGAATCCCTGCCGGAGCGCGATTTCCTCCAGGCAGGCGATCCGCACACCCTGCCGATGCTCGAGCACCTGAACGAACTGGCCGGCCTCGACCAACGAGTCGTGCGTACCGGTATCGAGCCATGCCGTGCCGCGGCCGAGGTCGACGAGTTTCGCCGTGCCGTTCTTGACGTAGACGTTGTTCAGATCGGTGATCTCCAGCTCGCCGCGCAGCGACGGCTCCAGTGTCCGGGCGATCTCGACGACGTCGTTGTCGTAGAAGTAGAGACCGGTGACCGCAAGGTTCGACCTCGGTTTCGCGGGCTTCTCCTCGATCGACAGCAACGTCCCGTCGTCGGCTGCTTCGGCGACGCCATAGCGTTCCGGGTCGCGCACGCGGTAGCCGAACAGCACACAGCCGGATTCGACTAGCGCAGCCTCGCGCAGGCGGTTGGCCAGGCCCTGGCCGTAGAAGATGTTGTCGCCGAGCACCAGCGCGGCGGTGTCGTCGCCGATATGGTCCCGTCCGATGATGAACGCTTCGGCGAGTCCGTTCGGTTCGGGCTGGACCCCGTAACTGATGTCGAGTCCGAGGTCGGCCCCGTCGCCGAGCAGCCGAACGAACTGCTCCTGGTCGTGCGGCGTCGTGATGATCATGACGTCGCGGATGCCCGCCAGCATCAGCGTCGACATCGGGTAGTAGATCATCGGCTTGTCGTAGACGGGCAGCAGCTGCTTGCTCAGCGCGAGCGTGATCGGATGCAGACGCGTACCCGACCCGCCGGCCAGGATGATGCCTTTCACGTCAGGTGGCTCCCTGCTCGACTAGCGGTAGTTGACGAACTGTAGAGCCACGCCGAGGTCGGCGCGCTTGAGCAAGGCGATGACTGACTGCAGGTCGTCGCGCTTCTTGCCGCTCACGCGGAGCTGGTCGCCCTGGATCTGTGCCTGCACGCCCTTGGGCCCCTCGTCACGGATGAGCTTGGCGATCTTCTTCGCCTGGTCGGACTCGATGCCCTGCTGCAGCGACGCGGCGATGACGTGCTGCTTGCCCGACGGCTTCGGGTCGCCCGCGTCGAGTGCCTTGAGCGAGATCGAGCGCTTGACGAGCTTGTCCTTGAACACCTCGAGCGCCGCGCGAACCCGGTCCTCGGTGTCCGCCTTCAACGTGACGCCGAGTTCGCCGGACCATTCGATCGAGGCATTCGTGCCGCGGAAGTCGAAGCGCTGCGCGAGCTCCTTGGCGGCCTGGTTCAGCGCATTGTCGGCCTCTTGCCGGTCAATCTTGCTCACGACGTCGAACGATGCATCGGCCACGATCTACTCCTCCTGGATCAGTTGCGCCGTTCGACCGTAGCGGAGGCGCAATGGCGGGGCCGAGCCGGCGCTTGGCGTCCGGTAAGCTCTCGTGCCGTTGCCGCCTGCGCGGTGACACACTCAATGACACGCGGCGGGTTGCCCGAGTGGTCAAAGGGAGCGGTCTGTAAAACCGCCGGCTCAGCCTACGTTGGTTCGAACCCAACACCCGCCACCACGCCTAGAGCCCCCGGAATCCGGGGGCTTCATTCGTTCGCAGCCTCGTCTGTCCGTCCTGCGTCCGTCTCGTCCTGGCCGAGCACGGCGTCCAGGGCCTGCCTGCGCGCTCGTCATCGGTCGGCCACAGGTGCGCGTACGTATTGAGCGTCGGCGCGGCGTTCGTGTGGCCGAGCAGCTCGGAAACGACCTTGACCGAAAGGCCGGCGCTGATCAGCACGGAGGCGAAGTAGTGCCGCAGGGCATGCAGCGCCGTCCCGACCCGAATGTCGACAGCGCGAGCCGCAGGGTTCGAGTAGGAGCGCATGAAGTTCGTCCGCCTGATCGGCCCACCGGACGGCGCCGTGACAGGTAGCCGTCCGGCCCGCTCGGCGGGAACTGCCGAATGTGTTCCGCGATGGCCGAGCGCACGACAGGGTCACTCCAGGCCGCTCATGACTGTCAGACGGCCCGGGATCACGGCAGTTCCGGCCTGATCGGAACGATTCCCAAGCTGACAGTGCGAGTTCGCGCCGGTTTCGGCAGAAATCTGCTGGCGGTCGGGACAAACCAGGCATAGCCTGCCCGCCGTGACCTGGACCGCACCCGACGTCGAGCGTTCGGAGGACTATCCGGCGCGCCGCAACGAACCCGAGCCCGAGATGCTCCGCGAATGGCTCGACTGGCACCGGGCCACCTTGCTCCGCAAGTGCGCCGGGCTGGATGCCACGCGGCTGGCCAAGCGCGGCGTGCCGCCCTCAAGTCTCTCCCTGCTCGGCCTGATCCGGCACATGAGCGATACCGAGCGTGGGTGGGTCAGACAGACCTTCCGCGGTGAGCAGATACCCGACCTGTACTACCGCTCCGATGCCCCGAGCGCGGACTTCGAAGAGGCAGACCCGGCCGGCGCCGAGGAGGACTACGAGCGCTACCGGGCCGAGTGCCGGGCCGTCGATGCCGCGCTGGAGGGCGCGAAGCTGGACGACATATTCATGTTTCGTGAGAAGGCCATCTCGGTGCGGTGGATGTGGCAGCACCTTGTGGAGGAGTACGCGCGCCACAACGGGCACGCCGATCTGCTCCGCGAGGCGATCGACGGCGCGGCCGGCCTCTGAGCCCCGACCTGCCACGCGGCCGGTTTCCCAAGCTGCCAGTCCCAGCACCCGCCTGAGCGTCTAACTGAGTGTTTATCGCGGCGGTATTTCCCGGACGTCCACGGACTGCCAGGCACGGCCGGCGCCGAAATCTTGCGGGACAGAGGCTTTAGAATCGGGCGTTAGGACTGCCCGTTGCTGCCCGATCGCGACAGTGATTGTCAGGCGTGATCTGAGCGCGCTTGGTGGCACGGTCGGCATGTGCTGCGCGGGCGAGCCTCCAGTCCCGGATTCCGATCGCCATGAAGGTCAGCATGAGTGCCACCCACACGATGTAGGCCACGATGAGCTGCGGTGTCTTGTGGTCCGAGTGCGCGGCGAACCACGCGAATCCGGCCCAGTAGAGGACGACACCGATCGGCCGGACACCGCGTCGCCACGTCGGCCACGACTCGTAACGCTCAGCGCGCTGCGTGGCTGAGAGTGGCGACCACTCGTCAGTGAGTCTGGCGAAGCTCAGGTACCGCCATAGGGCACGAAGGATCGACCGGACGGTATCGAGCACCTGTGCAGTATGCGGCGCGAGCCGATCTTCGTGTACGGCCTGGTTGGCCAGACTGGCCGGCGGGCAGAACGAGTTCGATCCGAGGCGCTCAGAACATCAGCGAGTTACGCATGAGCGGGTACTCGATCGGAGGGGTCTTCACGTCTTTGCCGGGTACGACCGCGAGCAACTCGTACAGGCGGTCGTCCACATTGAGGATGCGCGCGAAGCCGGTCCCGCGCCCGGCTGCGTCGACGATGCGGAAGTCGATCGCACGCGCGCCCCGGTAGCTGACATGCGCGATGTCGGCCAGGTGCCCATTCGCATTCTTCGCGGCACCGCTCGCCGCGCCGTTCAAGTCGAACTGTGCGCCTGGAGGAAGGTCGGCGTACGCAACGAAGTAGGTGTTGCCATCCTTCTCGACAGTGAGCAACGTGAGATCGGTAGGACCGCTGGCGGTCGATATCTGCTCGGTCGACTTGATCGGCGTGTCGGGCATGGAGACGGTGAAATGGTCGCCCTGGTACGAGACCATCCCGCCCCCTCCAGTGGGCGCGGTACTCGACGGTTGGCTGACTGGCGATGTCGCGGACGTCCCGGTCCCTTTGACGATCGCGGCGCAACCCGAGGTGAGGAGCAGCGCCATGCCGGCGATAAGCGCCGCCGTCCGGCGGTTCACGCTCATCGGCCCGATGTTACGGCGCTGAGTGTATTTCCGATGAAAAGGCGTCCTAATAGCCATGCCGCGCGTTAGCCGGATGCGCGAATGTCTATCGAAGTATTCGACGGACGGCTACGCTCCGCACGACGTCACCGGCGGGCGCCGCTCGACCTGACCGTGCAAGCGAGCCTTGCCGACGACATTCTCGCCGTGACCCGAGAAGGCCTGTCCAACTGCGCACGGCACGCGCAGGCCAGTAGCGTCGAGATCTCCCTGGTGCTCACCGAGACCGCGGTCAGGCTCAAGATCATCGACGACGGCATCGGTACGGCCACGCGCTCCAGCGGCCTGACGAACTTGCGCCGCATGGCCGAGCACCACGGCGGTAGCTTCACGGTCACCGCCTCCGACGCGGGCGGCACCGAACTCGTCTGGACCGCGCGCATCGATTCCTAGCGGACCGGGACGCGCCACGCCCGCAGCGCGGCATCGGACAGGTGCGCTCGGGCTCGTTCGACGAGCCGCAGAAGTCCGGCGCCGTGACGCTCCGCGATGTCGGCATTGTGCCGGACGACATCGAGTTCATTGGCTGCGGTGATCTCGGCGAATCCACCCAGCGCGTCCAGGTCCGGAGTGACGGTCTCGCCGGTGAAGCGATCCTTGACGACAACCACGTCCTGTCCCATCTGCGGGTAGGTCGACGCGCGGTCGCAACTGCAGTACAGGTAGACGAGCGCCTCAGCCGGCTCACCGATCGCGCCCGCGAGGGTCGAGCGCTCGGTCGTGTCGAGGAGCGTGACAGCGAAGCCGTCGGTGCCGTACGCGGCGTGGCAGAGTCCGGCGAGCTGGACGTCGCGCGGCGCGCCCCACTCGTCCAGCAAGGCACGTACGCGGAACAGGTGATCGAGCAACGTGCCGCCCGGATGGTCGATGCCGGCGGCGCCCGTTGCCCGCAGCAGATCCTCTGCGGCGGCCAGACGCGGGTCGATGTTCATGTCGGTCCTTCCGGTCGCCGCGGTCGTCGGCGCCGGCTAAGAGCGTCCCGCCAACTCAGGGCTTCAGGCAAGGATTTGCGACGCGTCCGGGCCGAGTGGCCTTATACCCCCCGGGGTAGGGCCTATGGCCTCTGCCGACCGTGTCCGCGACGGGACACGCTGATCTTGACGGGCAGCACAGCCGCCCGCGGGCGAAGGAGCCAAGATGAGACGTGTAGTGGTTCTCGGCGCCGGTACTGCAGGCACGATGGTCGTAAACAAGCTCCGGCGGACACTCAGCCGAGACGATTGGCAGATCACGATCGTCGACCAGAACGACAACCATCATTATCAGCCCGGCTACCTGCTCGTGCCGTTCGGCGTCTATCGCCCGGACGAGATCGTCAAGCCGCGGCACGAGTTCATCCCGGACGGGGTGGATCTCGTCTTCGGCGAGATCAACCGGGTCGAGCACGACACGAACACCGTGCTGCTGAGCGGCGGACGGGTTCTGCTCTACGACTACCTGATCATCGCCACGGGCACGACGCCACGACCGGATCAGACACCGGGCATGATCGGATCGCAGTGGCGCAAGAGCATCTTCGACTTCTACACGCTGGACGGCGCAACCGCCCTCAGGGACAAGCTCGAACTCTGGGACGGCGGGCGACTGGTCGTCCACATCGCCGAGATGCCGATCAAGTGCCCCGTCGCGCCGCTGGAGTTCACGTTCCTGGCCGACGCGTTCTTCCACGAGCGCAAGATGCGCGACCGCGTCGAGATCACCTACGTAACCCCGCTCGAAGGGGCGTTCACCAAGCCGGTGTCGTCGCGGCGCCTCGGCGGCATGCTCGCCGAGCGCGACATCAAACTCGAAGGCGACTTCGCGATCGACCGCGTCGATCCCGACACTCGCACGCTCGTTTCGATGGACGAGCGGGAGATCCCGTTCGACCTGCTGGTCACCGTGCCGCTCAACATGGGCGCTGACTACATCGCGCGTTCGGGACTCGGTGACGAGCTCAACTACGTTCCGGTCGACAAGCACACGCTCCGGTCCAAGACGCACGACAACATCTTCGCGATCGGCGACGCGTCGGACATTCCCGCATCGAAGGCCGGCTCGGTCGCGCATTTTGCGGCCGAGGCGTTCGTCGACAATTTCGTCGAGCTCGTCCACGGCGACGTGATGACGCATTCATTCGACGGTCACGCGAACTGCTTCATCGAATCCGGCAATGGAAAAGGCATGCTGATCGACTTCAACTACGACACCGAGCCGCTGCCCGGCAAGTATCCGGTGCCGGGAATCGGGCCGTTCAGCCTGCTGACCGAGACCCGCGCCAACCATCTCGGAAAGCTCGGATTCCGTTGGGCCTACTGGCACCTGCTGCTGCGTGGCCACCCGCTACCCGTCCCGTCCCTGATGTCCATGGCGGGCAAGCATCCGGACTCGACTGATTAGAAAGGAAGGCATCCATGCCTGTCACCGAACTCGATGGCCACGTCGTTCACGTCGACGACGAAGGGTTTCTGACCGTCTTCGAAGAGTGGGACGACGAACTGGCAAAGACGCTCGCCACAAATATCGGTGTCGGCCTGACCGATGAGCATTGGCAGGCCATCCGATTCCTGCGCGCCGACTTCCAGCAGCAGGGCGAGACGGCGACGTTGCGTCGTGTGTCCACGCTCGGCGGTATTCCGACGAAGCGGCTGTTCGAACTGTTCCCCAAGAAGCCGGCGAAGAAGATGGCCTACATCGCCGGGCTACCCAAGCCACACGGTTGCGTGTGAGGAGAGGCTGACATGACGAGCACACTCCCAGCGCCTGCGATCATCCCGTCCTTCGACGACGATGCACACGCCGGTCGCAAGCTGGCAATCATCTGCTCCAAGGGAACCCTGGACATGGCCTACCCCGGCCTGGTTCTCGCGAACGCGGCGCTCGGCGAGGGTGTCGAGACGCATCTGTTCTTCACGTTCTGGGGCTTCGACATGATCACCAAGTCCCGGATGAACGACCTGAAATTCACCATCCTGGGCAACCCCGCGACGCACATGCCGCAGGGCCTCGGTGGCATTCCCGGGATGACCGCGATGGCCACCGCCAAGATGAAGAAGTCGATCTCTGAGGTCGGCGTCCCCGAGGTGCCCGAGTTCCTGGAGCAGATCGTCGCGTCCGGTGGCCATCTGTGGGCGTGCCGGATGTCGGCGGACATGAACCACCTCAGCGAGGACGACCTGTACGAAGAGGTCGAGGGCATCATCAGCGCCGCCGACTTCATCGAGAAGACCGAGGGAGCGCAGCTCCTGTTCATCTGAGCGAGAGTGCGCAATTCGAGAAAAGAGAGTCGGATTATGACCGGCACCGCAACAATCCATTTACCACGTCCGGCAATTACCCGAACAACGCTACGTGTTGGTTGGCCGCGAGCAGTCGCAGCCGGCCTCATGGTGCTGCTCGGCCTCTCGTTCGTGACCGTCACGCTTGCCGCCAACCTGTTCCATGTCGGACCCGCGTTCGACCGGCTGACGGACGGCTTCCGTCCGGTGCTGACGCAGTCCGCGATTCAGGCTGATCAGCAGGACATGGCGAGCCTGTCCGCCGCGGGCACTGAGATCCAGACCAAGCTGTTGCCTGCCCTCGGCCAGCAGTTGAATCTGACACCCGCGCAGATGACGACGCTGCTGAGCACGCAGTACCCCGACGTCGCTAGGGGACTCAGCGCGCTGCCGCAGATCACGCCGACGTTCACCGGTCTGGCCACGACGCTTGACCAGCAGCGCCCGCTGTTCCGTTCTGCCGACGCAATCCCGACGAAGAGCCTTCCAGCCACCACGGTGCCGTGGGCGCTGCTCGGGGCCGGAATCATCTGCATCGGCTTCGGCATCTTTGTCTGGCGCGCGCCGCGCGCGTCCGCCGTGACGGCCACGGTGCTGGGCGCACTGCTCATCGCCGGCCCGCTCATCCTGGGCATGCCGCACAAGGCGTCCGACGCTGACCAGATGAACGCGAATCTCAAGCCGGTCTACACGCAGTCCCTTATTACCCAAGCGAACACCGCGCTGGGGACGCTCTCGGCGATGGGGACGCAGATGCAGGCGAAGATGCTGCCCGCGCTGGCCACGCAGTTGAACATGCAGCCCGCGCAGCTACAGACCTTCCTCGAGCAGAACTTCCCGACGACCGCAGCCGCCCTGAACACGCTGCCCGCGGCGCTCGGCCGGTTCGATGGCCTCGTGTCGACAGTCGACAACCACCTGCGTGACTACAACACGCTCAAGCCGGTGTCGTTCGAACCCATCGTCTGGATGATGGTGGCCGGCGGTATGGCACTGTTCCTGCTCGGCGGAGCCGGTGTCCTGATCACCCGGACGCGATCCGAGGTGACCGTCTAGCCGGACCTGCATTCGGCGGTGGTCGTGATCGGAACCTCGATCACGACCACCGTTCTTGTGGGACCTAAGCACCTGCCGAAGCACGTCCGTTCGGCCTTCACTGAAGGCATGGCATCCACAGCGAGCGTCGACGTCTACTGGCTGCCGTTGGGGGCCGGCGACGCCTCGCATTGCGCCCGCTGGAACGGGCGAGTGTTCGAGGCCGTGGCGGCGGCTCGCGAGCACCGTCGCCGCCAGGATCTCTACCACTCGGCTCTCGAGATCCGTCACGGCGGGGACCGTTTCGTGATCGAGATGGCTCCGGTGTGGGCGACCGTCGCGGCCGATCGCGGCGTCGTATCCGAAGGTGCCGTCGGATTTCCCCTGTTGGGCCGCAGCCGCTTGTTTCGTTACGAGATCCGCCGGTGGCGCACCGGCGTCATCCCTGACGTCAGCTATGCCGTAGCCAGCCCGCACAGGGTCGGCACGGACAGCGTCCGCGCCGAGCTGTTGCTCGATCTCGTCCCCGGTGTCCCGACCGTCACCTGGGGACGCGACGAGCTGGGCGCCGGCGAGATGTGGAACTCCAACTCGCTGATCTCATGGCTGCTCGCCCGAAGCGGGCACGACACCGACGCGGTCACGCCGCCGCTCGGCGGACGCGCACCCGGCTGGCGTGCCGGGCTCGTCGTGGCCCAACGACCCGACTCGATCGGGATAAAGTCCCCAGCTGATGTTGGCATACGGTCACATCGCTAGCCGCCCGGCCGATGTGAGAGTTCATTGACATAGCTCACATGACAACTTAATGTGAGCGTATGCCAACATCAACCGGTACGACCCGGGTGCGCTCGCCGGAGGCGCTGGGCCGCGCAATCCGTGCTGCGCGCGAGCGCGCCGGTCTGACCCAGGCACAGCTCGCCGAGCGCGCACGAGCGAACAGGTACGCGATCACCGTGCTCGAATCCGGGCACGAGACCCGCGCGATCGAACTGCTTTTCGACACGCTCGCCGCGCTCGAGCTCGAACTCGCAGTTCGGCCACGGGCGAAGTAGCCGCGGTGGAACTGGACATCTGGCTCGGGGACCGTCGCGTAGCTCGCACGACGAGCCGGCCGGGCGGCAGAACGGTCCGCATCGCCTATGACGACGCGATCGCGGCGCAGTACGAGGCTGAGACGCCGCTGCTGTCGTGCTCGTTGCCGACCCCCGGGCCGAGTGAGCCTGCCAAGGCACGTGCCTTCCTCGAAGGACTGCTGCCTGAAGGACGCGCCCTGGAGACCGTCGCCGCGCAGGTGCGCAACGTGCGACTGGTCGATGGTGCACCGGAGACCACGGCCGACACGCTGGCGCTGCTGGCTGAGTACGGACGTGAATGCGCCGGCGCGGTCGTGGTGCTGCCCGCAGGAAGCGATGTGCCATCTGGCGGACGGTACGAGCAACTGGACGACCAGGCGCTCTCCGCGATCGTGCGTGACCTGCCGCAACACCCGATTGGTTCTGACCTCGCCAGGGACCTGCGCATGTCCCTGGCGGGAGCACAGCCCAAGTTTCTTCTTGCCCGCATTGACGGTCGGTGGTGCGAGGCCGTTGACGGTGCACCGTCCACGCATATCGTCAAGCCGACGACCACCTGGGCGCACAGTGCCCGCAACGAAGCACTGGTGATCGGCCTGGCCCGAGTCTGCGGGCTCACCGACCACGACGTCTGGACGGAGCAGATGGGCGACTCCGTCGTGCTCGTGGCCGAGCGGTTCGACCGGCGCACGGACGGCAGCACCATCGTCCGCCTGCACCAGGAAGACATGTGCCAGGCGCTGGGCATCCGGCCTGCGGACAAATACCAGATCGGCCGGCCGAGTGGGCGCATGGCTCGGCTGTTACGCGAATTCGCGAACTCTCCGCGAGCCGAGGTGTCTGCGCTGTTCGGCCAGGTTGCGTTCCGCGCGGTCGTCGGCGACGAAGACGGGCACGGCAAGAACTACTCACTGCTGTTGGACGACGGGCGCGTGCGCCTCGCTCCGCTCTATGACTCGCTGTGCACCCTCGTCTACCCGGAACTGTCAGGACGGATGGGCACGCCGATCGGCGCGCAGGTGAGCTTGGCCAAGGTCGACCGTGCTGCCTTGCTGGACGAGGCCCGGGCGATGGGGATGCCCGCGTCCGAGGCGGGCGACGCGCTGGACGAACTCGCCGCGGCGCTGCGGTCCGGTATCGAGCGCTTGGACGACAGCGTCGTCGCCGGCTGGCCGAGTGACACAGTGATCGAGACGGTGCTCGCCAGAGTCGACCGCCTGGACTCCGGTGAACGGCTAGGCGGTAAGCCCACCAAGCGCGCTGCCGGTTCCCGCACGCTCGACGAGGAGACTGCGCGACGACAGACGCTCTGAGCTCAGACGCCCGCGAACGACTTCATGATGCTGAGCACGCCGGGACCCATCACGATGACGAACAGGGCCGGAAGCAGGCAGAAGATCAGCGGGAAGAGGATCTTGACGGTCACCTTCTGAGCCTTCTCTTCGGCGCGCTGCCGGCGCTTGAGCCGCATGTCGACGGACTGTTCGCGCATCACTGCGGCTACCGGAATGCCCAGGGCCGAGGCCTGAACCAGGGCTGCGACGAGGCCTCGCAGTTCCACCACCGTCGAGCGCGCGGCCAGCGCCTTCAAGGCGTCCACGCGGCTCATGCCGAATTGCATCTCCTGTAGGACGCGCGCGAACTCGTGCGCGAGCGGGCCTTTCGTGTTGCGCGCGACCTGCGCGAGGGCGGCGTCGAAACCGAGTCCGGCTTCGACGCAGACCGTCATCATGTCCATCGCGTCCGGCAGCGACTTCTGGATCTTCTCCTGGCGCTTAACGCCGGTGTTGTAGACGAGCATGTTGGGCACCGTGAATCCGGCCGTCGCGCCGATGATTACGAAGAAGATGGCGGCCACGCCGTGGCCGCCGCCGATGAGCAAGCCGAACGCGCCGACCGCGACCATCGCGATGCTCTTGAAGGCGAGGATGCGCTGGAGGCTCCATCGGGCGGGATTCCCCGCCCGATCGAGGTTTCGCTCAAGTCGCTTCGTGCTGGTCGCCGGCGAGATGCGCAATGCCAGTTTTTGCAGGCGGTTCAGCAACGGTGAGAGCTTCGGGCCGATCGCGCCGCCCGCGAGCAGGTTGGTCTCGGTCGCGCCGTAGAACGCGTCGATCTGATCCACACCCGAACCGGCGGAGCCGGCGCCGACGGCGAGCGCCGTCACGCCCAGCACCGCGGCCAGGCAGATGGCCAGCAATCCCAACAGCAGCGGAAGTGCCATCTCAGACCTCCACCTTGACGATCCTGCTCAGCCACCAGCCGCCGATTGTGATGCCGATCAGTGCCATCGACAGCATGACGATGCCCGGCCCGGTCGTGTACAGCGGCCGCACGTACTCGCGCCGGATCGCGAACAGCCACAGTCCGACTCCGACCGGCAGCGCCACGAGGACGTATGCCGATAGCCGGCCCTCGGCGCTCAGCGCCCGCACCTGTCGTTTCATCTGGGCCCGCTCGCGCATTGTGTGCACGGTGGTGCTCAGGACTTCGGCGAGGTTGCCGCCTACCTGCCGCGAGATGCGAACAGCCATGATGACCCAGGACAGGTCCGTGCAGCGCATGCGCTCAGCGACCTTGTCCAGCGCGTCTTCGAGGTCAACTCCCAGGCGCGCCTCGGCCAGCGCGCGGCCGATCTCGGGTGCGACCGGCTGGCTGCCCTCGTTCACGACGCTGTCCAGGCCCTGAGAGAGGGAAAATCCAGATCGCAGCGACGACGCGACGAGCTGCAGGACGTCCGGAAGCTGGTCGGCGAACGCGGCGCACCTCTTGGCGGTCTTCACTCGCAGGAACAGCGCCGTCGGCAGCCACGCGAGCAGGAACCCGATCGGCACAGCCAGCAGCAACGATCCGGTCATCAGGAGCGTCAGCGCGGTGAGTATCGCGGCCGCCGAGAGCCGGATCGCCATCCACTCCTGCGGCTTGAGCTCCAGGCCCGCGCGATCCAGGTTCATCGCGATCTTCGCGCCGCTGTTGCGTATGCGCACGAACCAGTCGGCTACGTGCAACGCGAGTTGCACCATTCCGATGCCGGCCTCTTGCTGCTGCTTCGGCGTAGGCCCGTTGATGAAGTCGACGCGATATTGCTCCGCCTCCTGCATCCGATCGTCCATGCCCGCCGAGCGCGCCGGAACTCCCAGCATGGCGAGGATGATCAGCACCAGAACGCCGAAGATACTGCCCATCGCGATGATCAACATCTAGCTCACCGTCGTTCCATGGCGGTCGGCATCGGCAGGTCGATGCCCCGGTCGGCCAGCGTCTGGGCGAACTGCGGTCGTAGGCCCGTCGACTTGAGCGTGCCGGTGTGTCGCCCGGACGCGTCCAACCCAGCAGCGAAGTCGAACAGGTACAGATCCTGGAGGGTGATCACGTCGCCCTCCATGCCGGCCACTTCAGTGATGTGGGTGATGCGGCGGCTGCCGTCACGCAGTCGCGACTGGTGCACGATCAGATCGATCGCGGAGGCGGCCTGCTCGCGGATTGCCCGCTGCGGCAGCTCCATGCCGGCCATCATGACCATCGTCTCGAGCCGAGACAGCGCGTCGCGGGGCGCGTTGGCGTGCAGCGTGGTGATCGATCCGTCGTGGCCGGTGTTCATCGCCTGCAACATGTCGAGCGCCGCGGCGTCGCGAACCTCGCCGACGATTATTCGATCGGGACGCATCCGCAAGGCATTGCGCACCAGGTCGCGAACGGTGATCTCGCCGCGGCTCTCGATGTTGGACGGACGTGCCTCCATGCGGACCACGTGATCTTGGCGCAGCTGGAGTTCGGCGGCATCCTCGATCGTCACGATGCGTTCGTCGTCTCCGACATATGCCGAGAGGACGTTGAGGGTGGTCGTCTTCCCCGATCCGGTGCCACCGGAAATCAGAACGTTGAGCTTGCCGCGGACGCATGCATGCAAGAAGTCCGCGGTCTGCCGGGTAAGGGTGCCGAATCCGATGAGGTCGCGATCGGTGAAAGGGTCGGCCGCGAACTTTCGGATCGTGAGGGACGAACCGTCAAGACTGAGCGGCGGGATGATCGCGTTGACGCGGCTTCCGTCCGAAAGCCTGGCGTCGACCATCGGGCTGGCTTCGTCGATCCGTCGTCCGACCCTTGCGACGATCTTGTCGATGGTCCTGCGGAGGTGAGCCTCGTCGATGAAGGTGGCCGGGACGCGGCTCAGCCTGCCTTCGCTCTCCACGTAGATCCGATCCGCGCCGTTGACCATGATCTCGGAGATCTTCGGGTCACGAAGAAAGACCTCGAGCGGGCCGTTGCCCAAGATCTCGTCCGCCAACTCGGAGACGATCCGGTTCCGCTCTGCGCTCGACAGCGAAGCTTCCTCTGCATCGACAGCGAGCTGGAGCGCGGACCGGACTCGAAGCTCGAGCTCTGCTTCGCTCATGTTCGGGTCGTACAGCGTGGGACCGAGCGCCTCGAGCAGCGCACCGTGCACGCGGAGCTTCACGGTGACGAGGCGTTCCCTCGGATGGTCCTGGTGGCGAGCGGTCGCCGGAGAACGCGCTTCGCTCGCGGCCCGCTGGGTGATGCCGTCTCGTGCGGCCAACCGGTCGGTCAGGTTCATGACGACCTCCCGCGCCGGCGCAGTCCGGACATCGCGTAGGCGCGGTGCTTGCCAGGTGCCGTGAGCTCAGGCGCGAACTGCTCGGCGGCCAGGCGCCGGATTGCAAGGCTGACGCGATGGTCGGGCTGCGCGGCTGCCAGCGGGGTGCCGCGGTTGATCGAGGTGGGCACATCCGCGCTGGACGGAACACGTACGGCCAGCCCGGTCTTGGCAACACGCTCGACCTCTTCGACGCTCAGGCCCACGTTCGAGTCCGCCCGGTTCAGGACCACCGCGCGCGAGTCGCGGCTGTAGCCGAGCATGTCGAGCGTGTCCAGGCTGAGCCGAAGGTTCTTCAGCGACGGCAACTCCGGTGTGGTGATCAGGACGTGGTAGTCGGACACGTCCAACGCGGCCAGCACGTGCTCGCTCAGTTGCGAGGGAGTGTCGACGACCACGTAGTCGTACAGCTTCGACAATGCCTTGAGAAGCGTGGTCGTGAGCGTCGCCGGAATCTTCTCGGCATCGCCCGGCGCCACCGGCGCCAGCAGGCAATCGTGGTTTGGGCGGTAGCTCGTGAGGATGGTGGGCAGGTCGCCCGGCTGGATCTCGACCATCGACAGAGCATCGACGATGGTGAGCCTCGGTTCGAGTCGCAGCGTGATCGCCACGTCGCCGAATGCCAGGTCGAGGTCGACCAGGCACACGCGCGCGGCGCCGCTGTTGTTCAGGACCACCGACAGGTTCGTGGCGGTCGTCGTCTTGCCGACGCCGCCCTTCGCGGAGAAGACAGTGATGACCTTTCCCTCGACGGGGCCACCGGACGGTGCGCGCACGCCGGGGACGGCGCGACCCGACAGCTCCAACGACCTGGCGCACGCAGCGGAGAGTCCGCTCAGATCATCGACCTGGATGATGTCGCGTACCCCGCTGCGCATGCCCTGCTGGACTTCGCTGAGCTCCAGCTCCGGACGGATGACGACGACGCCGACGGCTGGGTGGCGGGCCCCGGTGATGGAGGTGAACGCCAGCGTGTCGTCGAACGGCACGTCGGTGCCCACCACGACGAGGCGTTCGGCCGGCTCCCGGTCAAGGATCTCGCCGGCCTCGGCGAGCGTCGTCACCACGGTCAGCGGTGCCGGCAACGCCGCCTCGATGGCCGGCGCTGTGGACTGTGACGAGCACAGGATCGTCATGGCGTGCCGGTCTGCGTATTGGTGGCGCCGAACAGGCCGCCGAGCTTGCCCTGGTTGTCGATGCCCGGGCTCGGCGCAGTCTTCGAACGATCGGTGAGCAGCGCCAGGTAGAGGACGCCGGTCTGCGTCACGTGGATGACCCGCTCCGCGTCGATCTGGCTCACCGCGATCGTCACGAGCAGCGAGTCAGCAGGCGGGCCGACCTTGTCCTTGGTCGGCGCGGCCTGCGACACCGCGAGTACGGTCACGCGCGGCAGCAGCAGCTTCGTCGCCCAGTTGTCGGGCTTCTCGGCGTTGCCTCGGTTTCCGACCGGGGCGCCCTTGTCGTTCAACAGCACGTACGTGTCGAAGATCGCGATCTCCGAACCGGGCTGGACATAGCCGGCGACGTCGGCGCTCGACGATACGGTGATCGATACGGCGAGCTTTCCGTCCGGGATGGTGAGCCCGCTCGTCGTCGGGGTGATCTTGCCGAACATGTCCTGCACGACGACCTGCCCGGACGGGACATCGGCCAGGGCGACGTCTGTTGGGGTCGCGTCGGACAGCTGGTCAAGCGCGCCGGCGGGTTTGGCCGCCGCCGGTACCGAATCGTTGCGGACGTAGCCGCCGTCGGTGATGTCCTTCACCGACGTGCCCGCAGGAATTCGCTTGGCGACGATGAGAACCGAGGTCGGCTGCTTGCCGGCCAGCACCCGGGCGTCGGTACCGCTGAGGTAGCTGTAGACGGCGCCGACGCCCACAAAGGCCAGCACGATGGCCAGGATGATCATTATCTTGCGTCGCTTCATGGTGGGCTTTCTCCTGGTCAGTCGGCGAGTTGGACGACGGCGGCGCCAGCGCCGGTACCGCCGCCGATCGACCCACCTGAGGTCAATCCCGTGGTGAAATATCCGGAAATGCAGCGGCCATTGCCGCCGCACGGGTAATTGCCGGTCAGCCAGGACTTTTGCTTCCAGTCCGGCCAGTAGAACCCGGTCACGACGAACGCGGCCATGCTCCACAACGTGTACAAGCCGTTGCTGCCGGTCCCGGTGACGATGTCGTAGATCGGCATGAACGTGACGAGGTGTGAGGTCGCCGAGTTCAGCAATGCCGCCTTGCACGCGTTGGAGAGTCCGGAACCGGGGTCTGCAGCGTAGATAGTGGTGCCGTCGGCGGGGTTGAAGTTGAAGTTGGTTATGCAGGTGGCTGTCGGATCTTGAGTCGACCCGAAGTCGCCCGGCACGTCGAACCCCGACGGCCCGGCGATGCAGTGCGTGGGGTTCGGGTTGGTGTCGTGGAAATAGATCACGATCTCGGCACTCGTCGGCGGCACGGCCGGTGGCGGGGCTGCGTACGCGGGGTTGGCGGCGGTTCCGCCCTGCGACTGGATGTAGGACAGCCACTCGCAGTAGGAGATCGTCAACGCCAGGCCGTTGGCCTTGGCCGGTGGGCCCCAGGCGGCGCGCGCGCAGGCGTTGACGGTCATTCCCGCGTAGGAGCTGCCGAGCACCGCACGGCCGAACGCCGGCGGTAACACCGAGGCGCCGGCGGACGTGCGGGTCCTGGTGTGGACCTCCGCATACTTCGTCGTCGGCACGGCGTCCGAGCAACTGAGGCTCTTCGTCGGGCTGGATGGCGGGCAGCTCGTGCTCAGCTTCCCGGTCGCGTCACGTCCGCACAGGACGGTGACTGACGATGTCCCGTCCTTCGCGTTGCTGTTCGCATGCGTGCCGGCGACGCTGGTCGCAGACGTCGCGGGATCGCAGAAGCTGGCGCCGCGCGCGCAGCCCCGGGCCACGGCAAGTGCCGCGCTGTCGGCGCCGTTTTGCAACTGGGCGCGCTCGCCGTACGCCTGCCCGACGTCGACCACTATCGCGCCCAACGCGAATACCAGGCCGGAAGCGAAGATGACAGCTACCAGCGGCGCCACGGCGCCTCGGTCAGACGATGCGCCGCGGACTCTTCGCATTATCCCAAACATGGCATTGTCGCCTTTCCGCTAAGCGTCAAGGCGTTGCCGAGAACAAAGGTGAAGGTCTTCGTGATCGTCACGGTCGCATCGGACGTCGGTGACGACGCGAGAGTGCACGGGGTACTGCCGGTGATGTTGCTCGCCGTCAGGCCGAGTGCCGGCGGAGCGGCGCTGACCAGCCGTGCTTTGTAGTCGGTGGTGCCGAGCGACACCAGCCGTGCGCCCTCGCGGGCAAGCTGGGTGAGAGTGATCTGCTGGTTGTAGGCGCGGCCGAAGTCGATCATGCCGAGAATCAGGGCGATCAGCAGGGGCAGCACGAGCGCGAACTCCACTGCGGCCGCACCGCGGTCGCCGCGGGGGGTGCGTGCCACCCTGGTCCTGTTCACGGTCGCCTCCATTGGGCGCGGTTCTGGGCGCGAGCCGGACATACCGATCTCACGCCCAGAACCGTCGCAAGCGCTGTGACTGTCCGAGTCGCCGCTGAACGCGTCGACCTGTTCGTCGGGCGATTACGTGCCGGGGAGTGCGTCCTTGACCGTGGTGAACACGGTGTTGACCTTGCCGCCGAGGAGCGTCACGGCGGTGACGATGACGCCGGCGATGAGGGCGACCATCAGGCCGTACTCAACGGCGGTCGCGCCGCGCTCCTTGTCGGCGTTGCGGATGCGGTCCGCGAGATCGCCGAAAGCGATCTGGACCATTACCAGCATTCGAGTGATTGTCATGATGCCATTCCCCTCAGGGCTTCGCCTCGACGTCTGTCGATACGGTGAGAACGGCGCCTTGCCGTCCTGGAACCCAGGGTGTACTGCGATCTCTGACTTCACACTAGCCAAACGTCCTGATGCCATGTACCCGAAAGACCTACGCTGCGTAAGCGCGTGTCTGCGAAGGGTGATCAGACTGGTTTCGCCGATTCGCGCCTGCGTCCGTGCTGTCTGGCTGCGCGCTCATTGTCGCGCTCGCCCGCCCGCCGGCGATCATGCTGACTACGTCCGGCGAGCCTCGTCAGGATCGGTCTCAATCGCGGGTTGCGCACCGACTACGGGCCGTGCATACTTGGAGCGCCCTGGTGGTCGTTCCCCCGTGCGACCACCAGGGCATTTCTATGCCCTGAGTCCAGCATTCGACGGGCTTGCCTGACTGTGTGGCCTGCGGACGGAGCTGCTCGCGCAGCGGCAGGCGCGAACGTCCAGGTACAGGAAATTCACATCATGCGATGCCGGCTGTTTACGACCCTCGCCGGGTGATCTTGCTGCCGAGCCACACCAGCGGGTCGTACTTGCGGTCGACGACGCGCTCCTTCATCGGGATGAGCGCGTTGTCGGTGATCTTGATGTGCTCCGGGCAGACCTCGGTGCAGCACTTGGTGATGTTGCAGAAGCCGAGGCCGAACTCCTCCTGTGCCTGCCTCTGCCGGTCCAGGGCGTCGAGCGGGTGCATGTCGAGCTCGGCGATGCGCATCAGGAACCGCGGGCCGGCGAAGCTGGCCTTGTTCTCCTCGTGATCGCGGACGACGTGGCAGGTGTCCTGGCACAGGAAGCACTCGATGCACTTGCGGAACTCCTGCGAGCGCTCGACGTCGACCTGCGCCATGCGGTACTCGCCGGGCTCGAGGCCAGGCGGCGGCACGAACGACGGCACCTCGCGGGCCTTGGTGTAGTTGAACGAGACGTCGGTGACGAGATCCTTGATCACCGGGAACGCGCGCAGCGGGGTCACGGTGATCGTCTCGGTCTCGACGAACGTGGACATCCGGGTCATGCACATCAGCCGCGGCCTGCCGTTGATCTCGGCGCTGCACGAGCCGCACTTGCCGGCCTTGCAGTTCCACCGGACGGCGAGGTCGCCGGCCTGGGTGGCCTGCAACCGGTGGATGACGTCGAGGACGACCTCGCCCTCGTTGACCTCGACGGTGTAGTCGCCCAGCTCACCGCCCTCGGCGTCCCCGCGCCAGACCCGGAAGTTCGCCTTGTAACTCATGCGGGCTCCTCGGATGCAGCGGGCAGTTCCTCTTCGGTGAGGTATTTGGCCAGTTCGTCGCGGTCGAACAGGGCGATCAGGTCGGAACGCATCGGGATCATCGGTTGCTCGACCACGTCAACCGCGGCGCCGTCCGTCAACGAGCAGATCAGGTTCTTCTGGCGCCACTTGGGGTCCATGGTCGGGAAGTCGTCGCGGGTATGCCCGCCGCGGCTCTCCTCGCGCAGCAGCGCGGCGCGGGCCACGCACTCGCTGACCGCGAGCATGTTGCGAAGGTCGAGGGCGAGATGCCAGCCCGGATTGAACTGGCGGTGCCCCTCGACGCTGACCTTCGCGGCCCGCACCTTGAGCTCGTCCAGCTTGGCCAGCGCCTGGCGCATCTCCTCGGCGGTACGGATCAGCCCGACCAGGTCGTTCATGCTCTGCTGGAGCTCCTGGTGCAGCGTGTACGGGTTCTCGCCGCCCTCGACGTTGAACGGCGCGAGCGCGGCGGTCGCGGCCGAGTCGATCTGGTCCTGCCGGACGGGCGGGTAGCTGCCACCGAGGCGCGCTACGTAGTCGGCCGCGCCGACCCCGGCGCGGCGTCCGAAGACGAGCAGGTCGGACAGCGAGTTGCCGCCGAGCCGGTTCGAGCCGTGCATGCCGCCCGCGACCTCCCCCGCCGCGAACAGGCCCGGCACGCGGGCGGCTGCCTCGGTGTCGGGGTCGACCTCGACGCCACCCATCACGTAGTGGCAGGTCGGGCCGATCTCCATCGGCTCCTTGGTGATGTCGACGTCGGCGAGTTCCTTGAACTGGTGGTGCATCGACGGGAGCTTCTTCAAGATCACCGCGGCGGGCAGCCGGCTCGACACGTCGAGGAACACGCCGCCGTGCGGTGATCCGCGCCCTGCCTTGATCTCGGCGTTGATCGCACGCGCGACCTCGTCACGCGGGAGCAGCTCGGGCGGCCGCTTGTTGTTGACCTGGTCGTCGTACCAGCGGTCGGCTTCGGCCTCGGTGGCGGCGTAGTTCGGGCGGAAGACGTCGGGGACGTAGTTGAACATGAAGCGTTTGCCCTCGGAGTTGGTCAGCACACCGCCGTCGCCGCGCACCGACTCGGTGACGAGGATGCCCTTCACCGACGGCGGCCAGACCATGCCCGTCGGGTGGAACTGCACGAACTCCATGTTCAGCAGCGTCGAGCCCGCGCGCAGCGCCAACGCGTGGCCGTCGCCGGTGTACTCCCACGAGTTCGACGTGACCTTGAACGACTTGCCGATGCCGCCGGTGGCCAGCACGATCGCCGGCGCGCGGAACAGCACGAACCGTCCGGACTCCCGCCAATACCCGAAGGCTCCGCTGATCCGCCCCGACTCGTCGCGCAGCAGCTCTGTGATCGTGCACTCGGCGAAGACCTTGAGCTTGCCGTCGCCGCTGCCGAGGGCTCGTTCGTCGTCCTGCTGCAGCGAGACGACCTTCTGCTGCAATGTCCGGATGAGCTCCAGCCCGGTGCGGTCGCCGACGTGGGCGAGCCGGGGGTACTCGTGACCGCCGAAGTTGCGCTGGCTGATCTTGCCGTCCTTGGTGCGGTCGAACAGCGCGCCGTACGTCTCGAGCTCCCAGACGCGGTCGGGCGCCTCCTTCGCGTGCAGCTCGGCCATCCGCCAGTTGTTCAGGAACTTGCCGCCGCGCATCGTGTCGCGAAAGTGCACCTGCCAGTTGTCGTTGCTGTTGACGTTGCCCATGCTCGCCGCGATGCCGCCCTCGGCCATGACCGTGTGCGCCTTGCCGAACAGCGACTTGCACACGATCGCCGTGCGCATCCCCGCCTCGCGGGCCGCGATGGCTGCGCGCAGCCCAGCCCCGCCGGCACCGATGACCACGACGTCGTAGTTCTGTTTCTCGACTTCAGTCACTGTGTTCTGCGTCCTCAGTTGACGATGCGTAGATCGTTGAACGCGCCTGCGGAGACGAGCGCGATGTAGCCGTCGGTCAGCATCAGCGTGCCGAGCGTCGTCCAGGCCAGTTGCATGTGCCGGACGTTGAGCTTGGAGACGAACGTCCAGGCGTGGTATCGCAGCGGGTGGTGCGAGAAGTTCCGCAACCGGCCACCGGTGATGTGCCGGCAGGAGTGGCACGACAGCGTGTATGCCCACAGCAGTACGACGTTGGCCAGGATGATCAGGGTGCCGAGCCCGATGCCGAACCCGCCGTCGCCGCCGTGGAAGGCGCGCACCGCGTCGTAGCTGTTCACCACCGACACGATGAGGGCGGCGTAGAAGAAGTACCGGTGGACGTTCTGGAAGATCAGCGGGAACCGGGTCTCGCCGCTGTACCGGGCATGTGGCTCGGGTACGGCGCAGGCGGGCGGTGAGAGCCAGAACGAGCGGTAGTACGCCTTGCGGTAGTAGTAGCAGGTCAGCCGGAAGCCGAGCAGGAACGGCAAGATCAGGATTGCGAACGGGATGAACGGCGGGAAGTGGCCGAACCAGATGCCGAAGTCTCGCGCGCCCTTCGCGCACGACGACGAGACGCACGGCGACGAGAACGGCGAGAGGTAGTCGTACTTCTCGACGAAGTAGGCCCGTTGCGTTGCGGTGCGGACGAGCGCGTAGAGCACCCAGGCCGACAGCCCGGCAAAGGTGAGTAGTGGCTCGAGCCACCACCGATCCGTGCGCAGCGTGCGTGCGGCGATCCGGGCTCGTCCAGCCGCGCCGACGCCGGCTTCGGTTGTTGCCTGCGCGGTCACCGGGCTAGGCCGCGGACGTGGCCGCCGAGCCCGTCGTCAGGCAGCGCTGTCAGCTCTGCGGTCTCGGGCATCCTCGACTCCTCACTGGCACACGGGACGGCGCCGCCTGCGAGTCTCGTACTCCGGCAGTCCATTGCCAAGATCCTGGCGTGAACAGTGGTGCGCGTCGCGTTCGGGATCGCAGGACGCTGCATCCAGGGCCCGTCCATGGCCGGGATCGGCGTCGTCGGGGGTGATGGCAGGTCGTGTAAGCTCAGCCGTCGGCGCGAGCGCCGCGCGTCGGAGAATTCTGCCGCTGCAGCGCGAGCGTGCCGGCCCCTTTAGCTCAGTCGGCAGAGCGTCTCCATGGTAAGGAGAAGGTCTACGGTTCGATTCCGTAAAGGGGCTCTGCGGCACACTGGTAGCAGGTTCACCGAGGGCGGGGTAGCTCAGTCAGGCAGAGCAAGCGGCTCATAATCGCTGTGTCGCCGGTTCAAATCCGGCCCTCGCTACGTTCGACCAACTATTCGAGAGGCACTTCTCCGTGGCAGCCACCGACGTCCGACCGAAGATCACCCTGGCGTGTCAGGTGTGCAAGCACCGCAACTACATCACCAAGAAGAACCGGCGTAACGACCCGGATCGCCTTTCGCTGAAGAAGTTCTGCCCGAACTGCGGCAAGCACACCGAGCACCGCGAGACCCGCTGATCGGTCTTCATATAACGCGGCGTTACAGATAGCGTTATGATCCCGGCGTGACCGGAACGCTGACGCACGGCGAACGCCCGGCCGACGGCCGCCGCGATCGATGGAACGACCACCGCGCCCGGCGCCGGGCGGTGCTCGTCGAGGCCGGCGTGCGCGCCATCGACAAGTACGGTGCCGAATCCAGCGCCGAGGAGATCGCCGCGACGGCGCAGGTCAGCCGCACCGTCCTCTACCGCTACTTCCGCGACAAGGAAGACCTGCGCCTGGCCATCTCCCGGCGCGTCGTCGACATCGTCGTCGCGGAACTGCTGCCGCCGTTGCGCACGGGCAAGACCGCGAACGAGATCATCGGCGGCACGCTCGAGGCGCTGACCGTCTGGGTCGAGGCGCATCCGCGGCTGTACTACTTCCTGCGCCAGCGCGGGACGTCCGGCGAGCCGGCGCTCGGCGAGGTCGAGGCGACGATGGCCGACCAGCTCGCGGACCTGCTCGGCGGCCTCATGGAGTGGTTCGGCATCCAGACCAAGCTCGCCCAACCCGCTGCGCAGTCGATCGTCGGCATGGTCGAGAACACGATCGCGTGGTGGATGAAGGTGGGCAAGCTCAGCCGTCCGGAGCTCGTCGCGCACTTGGGCCGGGCCATCTGGGACGTCATCGACGGTGAACTGAGACGGTCGAACGTCACGCTCGGACCGGACGACCCGCTACCGCTCGACGCGGCTCGGAGGCAGCAGGCATGACCGGACGGGACGACGGGTACGACGGCGCGGCCGAGATCGTCAGCGGCGAGGAGGTGCTGCCGGTGTCGGTGCGCCTCGCCGGGCACTTCGACTCGATCAGCGGCTCGTACAGCTGGTACGGACGGGTGGCCGCCGACTCGGCTGTGACGGCACTGGTCGACGCCGGAGCGCGCACCGTCACGCTGCGCACGCCGCAGGGCGCGGCCGTCACACCGCTCACCGACGTCGACCCGTGGGGCCGATACCGGGTCGAGGGATTCGGGGTGCCGCCGTTCCACGTGACGACGGACCTGCCAGGCGCTGAGGATTCGGCCCGCTGATCAAGTGTCCTGAGTCGGAAGTTCCTGTCGCCATCTCCGGCGCCCAGCTGCACGCTGGCGGCGATTGTCGTTGGGTACTAGCCGCCGATACGTATGGGCTCCTTGTCCGCCTTGCCAGCGCACGCCTGGATCACCGGATCTGGCGACCAACTTCCGACTCAGGACACTAGATGCTCTAGCGTTCCGGGCATGCCCCTGGATGAATCATTCGTGGGCCGGGTCTACCCGCCGACGGACGCGTACGAGGTCGGACGCGAGAAGATCCGCGAGTTCGCCGACGCGATCGGCGACCCCAACCCGGCATACCGTGATCGCGAAGCGGCGAAGAGCATCGGCCACCCGGACGTCATCGCGCCGCCGACGTTCGCGATCGTGGTGACGATTCGCGCGAGCCGCCAGGTGATCGCCGACCCCGAACTGGGCCTGGACTACTCGCGTGTCGTGCACGGCGAGCAGCGATTCGTCCACGCCCGGCCTATCCGCGCGGGCGATTCGCTGACCACGGTCGTCTCGGTCGAGGACATCCGGTCGGCGGCGGGCAACGACATCATCTCGACGAAGAGCGACGTCTCGACCGTCGACGGCGAGCCGGTCGTCACGGCGTACGCCACCCTCGTCGTGCGGGGCGCCGGGTCATGATCAGCTACGCCGACGTCGAGGTGGGCACGGCGCTGCCCGCGCAGACCTTCCCGATCGAGCGCGGCGACCTGGTGCGCTACGCGGGAGCGTCCGGAGACTTCAACCCCATCCACTGGAACGAACGCTTCGCCACGTCCGTCGGCCTGCCGAACGTGATCGCGCACGGCATGTACACCATGGCCGTCGTCGCCCGGGTCGTCACGGACTGGGCGGGCGATCCGGGCGCGGTGGTCGAGTACGGCGTGCGGTTCACCCGTCCGATCGTCGTCCCGGACCCGGACGGCGCCGTGCTCGAGGTCGCCGGCGTCGTGTCCGCCATGCGCGACGACGGGCTGATCGACGTCGACCTGCGCGCGACAGTCGGTGGGCAGACCGTGCTGGCCAAGGCGCGAGCGGTCGTGCGCCTGCCGGCCGGTGGGCCGGGGTGAGCGTGCCGCGTCGCCGTCTCGGCCTGGTTGCCGTCGCGCTCGCGCTCGGCACGACGGCGTGCACCGCGAGCACGTCCGGGCACGGCTCCAGCCCGCCGCCGAGCAGCTCGACGAGCCAGAGCAGCCCGACCAGCGCGTCGTCGTCCAGCCAGCCCAGCACACCGTCGCCGTCACCGACCCAGCAGCCGGCGTGCCCGACGAGCTACGCCGCGCCCGACCCGAAGCGGCCGAGGGTGCGGCTCGCGTTCGTAGTCAGCCCGGATCTGGCCACCGTGCAGGGCACCGAGCACGTCGAGTTCACGCCGGACCTGCCGATCACAGAGCTGGTCTTCCGGCTCACCGCCAACACGGCGCCGACCGTCGCGGCGGGCAACAAGATCGTCGTCCGCAAGGCAACCGCCGACCACGGGGCCCGGGCAGCGACGTATACGACGTCCGGCGCCGCGCCGTCGACGCAGGGTGGGTTGCTGCACATCCCGTTCGTGTCACGCATCGCGGCCGGGACGACGGTGTCGGCCGACCTGAGGTTCACCGTCACGCTGGGCAGGGGAGCGTTCGACCGGTTCGGGCGGACGACCTCGGGCTACGCCTGGTTCGCATCGGCGCATCCACTGCTCGCCTGGGAGCGCGGGCGCGGCTGGCACACCGAGCCAATGATCAAGTTCACCGCCGAGAGCGCCACCAGCGAGGCGATGCAGACCGACCTGACCGTCATCGCACCCGCTGCCGACACTGTGATCATGTCCGGCGACCCGCCGAAGGGGCCGCCGAAGGGCGGGTTCCGGACGTGGCACTCGACCGTCGACGCGGCACGTGACGTCAGTATCGCGGTCGGCCCGTTCGCAGTGGTCGACACGACCGTGAACGGCGTGA
>WNGH01006413.1_pt1 | contig 26394 bp, 27 predicted proteins | sample 5400631 | NCBI WGS metagenome assembly WNGH01 (sample SAMN13153373, study PRJNA577476) | soil metagenome | isolation source: 115 cm soil or saprolite under Garry oak tree replicate 1 | place: USA:California | collected 2016-06-15
GGGAGCCCGAGCGGGTGCTGGGTGAGCGCGGTAGGAAACTACCTCCCCTCCGGGATGTCGGGAGCATGGTCCGATCCTTTGCCTACGTCCGGAACTACGTGATTCGGGATCTCGTCAGAGACGTCGCCAATTCGACATTACCCTCCGAACCGGGGGTCCTCTTGGGTCCACAGGCGGCCGCGGTGGACCGGATGAGGGGGTGGGAAGAGGACATGGTCGGACGGTTTACGGGCACCTACCTCTCTCATTCTACGCTTCATCACACCCGCGACGTCAAGGAGGCCGGCCGCCTCATCCACGGGTGGGCGATGGAGAAAGCCCTCTACGAACTCGAATATGAGCTGAAGCATCGGGTCGCGAACTTTCCGATTCCGCTCGAGGGAATCGCAGCGCTCGCGGTCGCTTCGCACAGCGGAACCGATTAAAGTGCTGGAGTCAGCCTCAGGCCGCAGAGGGTCCGTCCGGACCCCAACTCGATCCGGTTCGAATCCCGACCGGGGCGGTTCACCCAGACAGAATCGCGTGCGTGCGAGGAACGTTACCTCTAATCGGTGGAACCGATGGGGGAATCCAAGTCGTTTTCATTCGCCCCTGGTCGTTTTGCAAGAAGCGTTCAGTTCCTCCGCGTTGGCTCAAGTGAATCGGCCTGGGATGGATGTCGCACAAAGGGAAGGGGAGGAGAACCGTTTGGTCCTCCTCATGCTGGGACGGGACGACCTTCTGCTTGTGGCGTGCCTCAATTCGTCCGCTGCTCTGTCAGACAATGACGTACCCATATGGAGAACCCACGAGTCCCTCCGGGTCCGCTATTCCTCCACCAGAAGCGCGATGCCCGGAGAGGGGGAAGCAAGGCGTGGTGTACGGACGTGGCTAAATGCGCTTCTCGAGGCTGCAAAAGGGTATGGGTCCGATCGTGATTACGCCGGACGTGGTATCCTCCGTCTTCGCCAGCCGGGAGTGCGGGCTCTTGCTTGGAGATTCCCGAGAAGTGCTCCGAACCCTGGCTGATGATTCCGTGGATTGCAACGTCACGAGCCCGCCGTACTACAGCGGACGTCGGCACGTCGGCGACACGATCCACGAAATCGGAAGCGAAAAGACCGTGGAGGAATACGTTGAAGCCCTCGCGTCCGTCGGGAGAGAGGTGTACCGTGTTACAAGGCCCACGGGAAGTTACTGGCTCAATCTCGATGACAAGTACGAACGGAAGGAATGGCTGGGAATCCCGTGGCGCGTCGCATTCGCGATGCGAGAAATCGGATGGAAAATCAGAAGCGAGGTGATCTGGCACAAGCCAAGGCATCCAAGGCATGTTCGTAACGTGGCCAAGGACCGACTGACTCCTGCCCACGAGCTCTTCTTTCACTTTGTGAAGAGCAAAGACGCATATTACGACATGGATGCGATCAGAAAGCCCCCATCGCCACCGATTTGGGGGAAGAACGGCCTCGTGAAAGCTACGGGGAGCAGCGTGCCGACGGATGTCTGGACCATTCAAATCGAGGACTCCACTTCTCCTGAGAATGACTATGCCGTGTTTCCTGAAGCCTTGGTTGAGCTGCCAATCCGAGCGACATGCCCCCGAGGCGGAACCGTGCTCGATCCTTTTGTCGGGAGCGGCACGACGGCAGTGGTCGCACTGAGACTCGGGAGGAAAGCCATCGGGATCGACGCTTCGGCTGATTGCCTAGCGTTCACCAAGAAACGGATCCTGGAGTTCGGCGGACAGCCCGCAACTTCTCGACAAGCCCCGTCCAATCATGCCGTGAAGATGAGCCATGGGCGCATGCGCTGAGTGTGGGGGCGGAAACACGGTTCGAATGGGTCCGGCCGGATTTAGACCGCTCTTGAAGAAAGCGGAAAGGGAGGAGGACCGGACAGTCCTCCTCATGCTGGGACGGGACGACCTTGTGCTCTCGGCGTACCTCAATCGGTCCGCTGGTCCGTCGGACATTGACACATCCACATGGAGGAACCGCGTATCCCTCCGGGTCCGCTCACCCAGACGACATTCCCCTCGGCCGGGGCACAGACCCCGCCGTATTTCTCGGATTGTCACTACTTGAGGACAGCCACAACCCTGCCCCCAGCCTCTCGGCTGCCTCTCGCCGAGGCCTTTTTGTGCCGCTGGCGAATTCAGCCTGCGTGCTTATCCGATTGACGAAGCGGTTTCGAGCCTCTCTCCCGGATGCTTATGCATGGTGCACGGAATTTCGCGACAGTGACCCAGAATTGAGCCGAGTCCGGTTGCGCACACGCAAGGTAATCCGTCGGGAAGGAGACGTGATCGAGATGGAAGAGACCGGAATCATGGGGTTCCCGTTCATCGCACGGTACCTCGTGCGCTTGTTGCCGCCGGACGGTTGGGATGCTGACGCTCACTCGAACATGGGGCAAACGCACAATACATACCGGTTGTTCTCGGACACCGAAGGTACTCGCCTCGAAATGACGTTCGATGTCCACCTGAGGGGGCCTTACCGCCTGTTCGCGCCCTTCGCGAGAGGGTTCATCGTCCGGAAGACCTCGCGGGAGTGGGACGATTACGTGCGTGCAATGCAGTCGGGTCGATAGTTCCGAGCCGGAATCGGTCTGCTCCCTAGCGCACTTCGATTTGATCCGCATTCGGTCAGACACCTTCGGTCCACCCGGAGAAACGGCGAATCCCTCCGGCTCCCCTATTCCTCCCGACGATGTGTCCGAGGATATCGCCGTCTTCGGTCATCCCGCGCCTGACGTCTTGCGGCGACCCGGCCGTCCACAATTAGTTCGCCGCTTGGCCTCGAAGCCAAAGCTTGTCTAGGCTCAAGCAGTCGAATACAACTGACGAGAAGAACGACAGATATAGACGCTGGCCGATGATACACGGGGTTGCCCGCAAAACGAATGGAAGAAGAGTGATGGGCGAAGAGAAGGACATCGCGGCATTGACCGTTGACGGAACACCCATTGCGCTCAGGGCTCGCGACATCGCTGTGTTCCAGGGCGGCCTGCGCGGCTCGCTGGTACGGGCCGGAGATCCGGCTTACGAGGACTCGCGAAAGCTATGGAACGGGATGATCGATCGAAGGCCGGCACTCGTCGTCCGACCGACCGGGACGGCGGACGTGGTCGAGTGTGTGAACTTCGCGCGGGGCCGCGGCCTCCTCCTCTCCATCAAAGGCGGCGGCCACAACATCGCGGGAACCGCCGTGGCGGAGAGCGGTCTGACCCTCGACATGTCCCGGATGAAGGGGGTCTTCGTGGATCCGACGGACCGCACGGCTCGGGTCCAGCCCGGGTGCAACCTCGGGGAAGTGGACCGTGAAACCCAGCTCCATGGACTCGCCACACCGTTCGGATTCGTGTCTGAAACGGGAGTGGCCGGCCTCACCCTCGGTGGCGGTTTCGGCTACCTCACCCGCCGTTTCGGCTGGAGCGTCGACAACCTACTCGAAGTCGAAATCGTCACAGCGGACGGCCTTGTGGTCCACGCCAGCAATCAGGAGCACCCGGAATTGTTTTGGGCCGTCCGAGGGGGCGGGGGCAATTTCGGCGTCGTGACGTCTTTCGCCTACCGCCTGCATCCCGTCGGCCCCAAGATTGTCGGAGGCCTAATCGCGTGGCCCGCCGACCGTGCGGCGAAGATCCTGGAGCTCTACAGACGGACCACCGCTTCGGCCCCTCGAGAGCTCACGCTCGTGCTCGTCCTGCGCTTCGCGCCGCCCGCGCCGTTCATCCCCCCCCGACTGGCGAGGCAAGCCCATCGTCGGCATTGTCGCGTGCCATACCGGATCCCTTGAACAGGGCCACCGGGATCTGGCCCCGTTGAAGGAGTTCGGCGGCGCCATCGTCGATGTCATTACGGAGAAGACGTACGTCCAGCAGCAGAGCATGCTCGACGCCAACCAGCCCAAAGGAAACCACTACTACTGGAAGTCCGAGTACTTGTCCACGCTCCCCGACGCGGTGTTGTCGGTCATCCGAGAACACGGAGCCCGCGAGACCAGCCCGTTATGTCAAATGGTCCTGTTCCACATCGGCGGGGCGATCGGCGAGAAGGGTCCGCAGGACGGCGCGGTTGGGAATCGGGACGCCGCGTTCGCTATGGTCGTCGCCGGAGGATGGCCACCGAATGACGGCGCCGGCCAGCGGCACATCGCCTGGGTCCGCACCGCGTGGGAGAGCCTCCGCCCGTTCTCCACGGGCGGGCATTACATCAACTTCCAGACCGCGGATGAGGGCGAGGAGAGGATCCGGGCCTCGTACGGGCAGAACTTCGCCCGCCTGGCCGAAATCAAGGCGAAATACGACCCCGAGAACCTCTTCCGGATGAATCGGAACATCTCGCCTTCGGCGCAACGCGACATGTCCCCCATCATGTGCTGACGTTCATTAACAGGATCACAAGCACATCCGAACAGGTAGAACCAGGGCGAGCTCCGCTTACGAAACTAACGGGCTCGGCTTGGTCTCTCGCGTTTAGCGAATCGACCGGAAATCCCCTGCACCGGAGGCAAACGTAGACGCAACGCAGTGGCCTTGACCTCTGCGAGCACCGTGGATCCTTGTTCCAGTCCAAGGTCGCGGATCGCAGAGCTGGTGATTGCCGCAACGAGCGTTGCGGCCCCGACCTTCAAGTCAATCCGCCGAATCCCCCAGCGGCCTTCGCGACCCACACGAACCACACGCGCGGTCCAAAGGTTACGTGCGCTGGTTCTCCCCCTTCTCTCGCCTCGTTCGCCGAGGGTCACGGCCGAGGAAGGGATCTCCAACTCAAATTCGGCCCCCGAGATGAGACGTCGGCGTTGCGAACGTTCTGGTCCCGGAGCCGACGCGACGAGAACCTGGACGCCTGCAGCCGGGACCGCAACGACCACAGGAGCGCGTGGCAACAGGGGGCCTACGAGGAAGCAACGCCATCGCGTGCTGCTTGGAGGACTTTCGTCGACCGGCTTTCGCGCGATCATCGTTCCCCTCGTCGTCAGCGTTGTCTGCCCGCCCCTCCGACCTCCCGTCTTGCCTCGGACCAACGCGGTCCCGATGACGGTCTCCGCGCTCCGGATCATGCGCAAGCCATTGGCGGGATCCACTCCGAGGCGCCGCGCGGCGGCACGCAAGCTGCCTGTCCGTTGGACTTCCCTGAGGAGAAGGGCCAGCCGGCCCTCCGAGTACCGAAAACCTCGTGGTTTCGAGGATGCAGACCTTCTCCGCCGCGAGCGAGGAGAGACCATTGACCATCGATGCCACGAGCAGCTATAATGCTTGGCGCTCGCCCGTGACCTAGGTAATCGACTTCATTAAGGTGACACGCGATTCGGGCGTGTTGTCATGACGACACGACTCAAGTGGATGGCGGTCGCCATCGGAGTGGCCGTCGTCGTGTCGACGCTCACGCTGTGGGTCCTGTGGCTGGGTCCGCAGCGTCGAGTCCTGATCGTCGGGAGCACGACGACGACGCAGGACACCGGCCTGCTCGATGTGCTGCAACTGGAATACACGCGGCAGACCGGAATGCCGATACGAATCGTCGTGGCGGGGACCGGCGCGATCCTCCAGCAAGGTCGGAATGGGGACCTCGATGCCCTTCTGACCCACGATCGCTCGCGGGAGTTGACGTTCGTGGCGGATCAGCAGGGACTCTGGCGGAAGCCCGTGATGTACAACTGGTTCGTCCTCGTGGGTCCCGGGATTCGCACGTGGAACAGTTCTCTGTCCGCGGCACAGCTATCGCAAAGTGCGTCTGCGTTTCTTTCGTCAGCCGCGGGGACGGTAGCGGGACCTATGCGAAGGAACTCGCGCTATGGGCCGCGGCGGGCGTCAACGCTTCTTTCCTGAGCGGTTCGTGGTACAAGGAGACGGGTTCCGGGCAAGCGAACACCTTGCAGGTGGCGGCGGAGTTCGGGGGCTACGCCTTGACGGACGAGGCGACGTGGAACCTCTTGCAGTCGCAAGGGCTCATGGGGAACCTGACCGTGGTCGTGCGTGATTCGGCCCAGATGAAAAATCTGTACGGGGTCATCCCTATCAATGCCGCCGTCCACCCGAAGGCGTACCAAGAGGGTGCGTTGGCGTTCGCGGCGTGGTTGACGGGAGCCGCCGGGCAGGCGGTCATCGCGAACTTTCAGGTCGCCGGCAAGCCAGCCTTCTACCCGGACGCAGGCGACCCCAATGCGTAGACGTGCGATCCAGTGGAGCTCGAAGGATGGCCATCCCGCTCGATGAGCTCGTGAACATCACCTTGCTGACGGTCGCCGTGACCGTCGGAGCGACCGCGCTTGGCTCGTTGCTGGGCATCCCCTTGGGCTTGTTGCTGGTCCTCGAGCGGTTTCCCGGACGCGGTGCGATCCGGACGATCATCTACGCGCTCTACGCCTTTCCGCCGATCGTCGCCGGCGTCCTGCTCTATCTTCTCCTGCGTCGGGAGGGTCCTCTCGGCGACCTCGGACTCCTCTTCACACCTGTCGCCATCCTCTTGGGGGAGACGCTTCTCACAACCCCGTTGATCGCCGGCCTGACGGTTTCCGCCCTCGCAGAGCTCCCGCCGGAGGTCATCGAGATCGTCGACTCGGGCGGACCATCGCTCCCACAGCGGGCGATCGCCCTTCTCCGGGAGGCTCGATTCGGTGTGACGGCGGCCGTCCTCGTGGGGTACGGGCGTTCCCTTGCGGAGGTGGCCGCGGCGCTGATCTTGGGCGGGAACATCCGAGGGGAGACACGGACTCTCGGCACCGCGATTCTGCTCGAAGTCAATCAAGGCGACTTCGAATTCGCCCTGGCATTGTCGGCTCTCATCCTCGCCCAGGCGCTCTTCATGGCGTTCCTCCTTCGTCGGCTCCAGCACGCGGAGCGAGCGTTTGCGCATCGCATCGACACGTCGCACCACCGGCCGAAGCGACCCACATCTAAGAAGACCGGCGCGGAGGGATGACCGGTTGGCCTACCTCCACCAGGATCGCGCACGCAATCCGCCGGAATTCACATTGGCTCGGGTCGGGGTCGACTTGGAAGGCCGTCCGCTCCTTCAAGGCGTGGACCTTGGCCTGCCGCGCGGCTCCTTCGTCGTCGTCCTCGGACCGACGGGGGCGGGGAAGACGACCATCCTGCGCCTCCTGCTCGGGCTGCAACATCCCAGCGCGGGGAAGGCGCTGGTCGGAGGGAGAGAGTGGTCCACTCTGAGTCGAACCGGATGCGCGGAGATTCGGCAACGGATCGGGTATGTGCAGCAACAGGTCGGGCTGCTCAAGGCGCCCGCCCTCTACAATGTCACGCTGCCCCTCCGATGGCACGGCATGTCCCGAGACGTCGCCGACGAGCGCGGAAAAACGGCAATGGCCTCCGTCGGCCTCTCGGGATACGAACGAGAGCCGGCCTTGAGCCTCTCCGGCGGCGAGCGTCAACGTCTCGCGATGGCGAGGGCCTCGGTAACTGAGCCGGACGTTTTGTTCCTAGACGAGTTCACGAACCATCAGGATCCAGCCCACGAAGACTTGCTGGAGTCCTTGGCCCACGGCTTTCATCGTCTGGGTTGCACCATTGTCGTCGTCAGTCATCGTCTGGATCAGGTCCGCCGCATGGCCAATCGAGATGGCGATGCCGTTCAGGTAGCGATTGTCATCGACGGGCAGGTGTACGTTTGCCCTTGGCCTGAGTTGCAGCGCCTGGCGACAGAAGCGGTAGGACCCGGTCCGTTTCTTCGTCGGCTCGCTTTGGCGAACGAATCCGACGTCGAGTTCGCATCCATGCCAACGTCGTGAACCCCAAGCTTCCTTTCGCATCAAGGAAGGATCTTGACTTGGGAGCCCAGGGCCTGTGGCGGAAATCCACGATTCCAGCGGACCCGGACCGCCCCGTTCGAACCATGGCGTGCCACGACGCGCCCCTGAATCCGGACGCCATCTTCGCGGAGCCATACCACGCGGGCTCCGATTGCCTTTGCTGCGACGTCCAGGCTGGCCATCTGGACAATCGTTTGGTAGCTGTCTTGTTTGAACTTGCTTTGGCGGAACGCGGTCACCTTTCCAACCAATTCGGTTTTCGCCATACATGCACCGCCACTGCCCGCTGCCGGATAAGCGCTTCGCAGCACCTCGACTGGCGTTAGAAGGTGTCGGAGCGTCCCCTCGACGAATCAACGTAGAAGTCCGGCCGCTTTCAACTCGCCCGTGATCCTCTCGACCGCCTGCTCGACGTCGGAAGGCTTCCGGGCACCGGTGCAGACGAGCTTGCCGCTCCCGAACAGGAGGACGACGACCTTGGGCTCATCGATCCGATAGACCAAGCCGGGGAACTGCTCCGGCTCGTACTCGACCTTCCCGGCGCCGAGCGAGATCGCAATCGCATTCAGGTCGATTTGCCCACCGAGGTCCGACGTCGCGACGATGTTCTGAACCACAATCTCCGGGTTCTTGTGCACCGGAATGCCCGCGGCGCCGATTTGCTTCGCGACGAGGTCGATCGCCGTCTTGACGTTCTCAAGGCTCTTCGCGCCCGTACAGACGACTTTCCCGCTTCGGAACAGGAGGATCGCCGTCTTCGGTTCCTTGAGTCGGTAGATCAACCCGGGGAACTGTTCCGGCTCGTATTCGGCGCCGCCGAGGACGCGGGCGATCGCCTGGAGATCGAGTTCCTCCCCGAGTGAAGTCGAGGCAACGACGTTTTCGATCTTGATGTTCGCCAAAGACACACCATCGAGGGCCGGAGGCGGCGTCCCGGTCCGCCGGCTCCGACCGGACGCAGGTAGTTAGTTATATAGTTAGGTCGTCCGCCCGCTGGGCCTTTCGGGGGCCGCCGTCCGATTCCGGAGATACCACTTGCGCGGCTCGGCGATGAACGCGGAAGCCAGAACCTCCCAGACCCCCTGAATGCCTCCGGGTTAGGGTGCGAAGGCCGAAAACGGGCATGCTGATTAGAGACAGTCCGGTTGTCGAATCGACAGGAGAGGTCGGTACCATGCTCGGCCGGGAGGACGAACTCCACCTGCTCGGGTTCTTGGCGACGCTCGCCGGCCTGCTCGGAATCGTGGTGGGCGTCAGCCAGTTCCAGGTCGGCTCCGCCTCGTCCGCGACCATGCGAGCGTATTTCTCCGTGCTCCTCGTCGTCTTCTTGTTTGCTGCCGCCCTGGCCTATCTCGGAGCGTTTCAGGATCGCGATGTCGCTTCGTTCAACATGGCCGTGCTCGGCTATTTCTCCGCGCTGCTCGGATTCGCGGTCGGACTCGCAGCCGCGAGCCTCCTCCCCGTCGACGCCCAATTTGCAGCGTTCTGGGTGATTGCCAACGTCGCCGCCCTCTCCTTTGTTGGACGGTGCACCGTTGGCACCGGAAGCTCGAATGGGGCCCTGGATCGCGATCGGCGGTCCTGGCGTAGCTGGTTCGCCGGACCGGGGATTAGGGTTTTCCGTTGGAGACCCCTTCTCACGGATTGTGGCATTTCATTTTGAGTCCGACCTTCGCGAACCGGTCGCGACATGGCTCCGAGATGCCGGATTCGACGTTCGGATCGAGGTCCCGATTCTCGGTCGACGAGCGGATCTTGTCGGCTCATGCGGAACGAGCTTGACGGCGATTGAAATGAAAATGGATCGATGGGCCGAAGCGCTTCGACAGGCGATCGCGTACCAGCTCGCCGCCGACCGCGTCTGGGTCGCGATGCCTCTCGGGGCGGCCTGTCGCGCCTATCGCCACCGTTGGACCTTCCAATCGGAAGGAGTTGGGCTCCTCGCGGTCGATGACCAGGGGCGCGTTCGCAGTCCCATCCTCGCGGCGGCTTCTCCAAGGCTACTGCCGTTCGTTCGGGAGAAGGTCCTCGAGAGCTGTTATGCCGAGGCCCTTCCGTCAGGATTCCCTGGGTGACGCTCGAACTCTCATTCCTGATCGAATAGCTGCGCCCAGTCCTCTGTCAGGAGATGTTCCTACCTGCCATTCTGCGCTCGCGGGAGTATCCGAGAATGAAGAGTGCAACGCCGATGGCGACCAGAGGTATCCCGAGTTCGAACGTGCCAAACGCAAACGAGAGAGCCGAGAACCCGATGAGGAACACGCCCACGTGCGTCAGGCGTTCCCCACGGCTCAGGTGGAAGACCTCCTCGAGGATTTGCTTGCGGTATCGGATCATCAGCGCGACGAGGATGAGAAAGGCGACGGAGGCGACCAGGAACTCGAAGGTGAGCTCGGAATAGTAATCGTCGAACGTCAGGAGGAGCCCGACCTCGTCGCCGACGAACCCGGCCCCGACGCCGAACACGACCGCGTAGACCCGAGCGAACTTTTCGTCGTTGTCGACGATGCCCAGCCAACCAGCGACCCCCATCATTGCGAGCCCGTACCAGAAATGATGGAAGTGGATTCCCTGGGTGATGACCATGAGGCTCGGGAACGCGAGGTGAAAGAGCCGCGCCCCGAAGAAGCCGCCCAGGAACGCCAGGGTCGCGAGGAAGGACAGTCCGTGCTCGAATCGGCGTCCCTTCGCTAGCGGGAACACGGATCCGCCTCATCGAACGGACATGTGAATGCGCCGCATCGTGGCTCCAACGTAGAGCATGCCGAGACCGACCGCAATCATCGCCCCACCCGAGGCGTCGGGGGCCTGCATCACCGGGAACACGCGGCCTAACATTGCCAGTCCCGCTGCGAGCATCAAGCCCCCGTAGATGATCATCAAGAAGCCCTCGCTTCGGCCCCGAGGCGTCGTGCGCATCCCGATCATTTGGACAGTGCTTCCGAGGACGACACCGCCGAGGAGGAGCAACAGGATCGCGCCGAGGTAGCCCCACGTCACGCCCATCCCGGTTTCGGTGGAGGCCATCGGGGAGGTCGCGAGGATCAAGAGGCCCACGCCCAGATCCATGGCTCCTCCGGCAATTCCCAGGACGATGGAGATCGTCCTCGGAGTTCGGCGCGCGGCGGATGTCTCGGGCTGCATGGTCTCAGCCCTGCAACGCTTTCCAGAGCAACGGGAGGCTCACGTCGTACCGATAGTCGATGTCGGAATGGGTGTCCTCGAACTCCTGGTACACGTGTCGGATCCGCCGGTCGAGGAGCTTTCGGTGCAACGTGCGCGCCCCCCAGATCAGGTTGAACTGGTCTTGCGTCCCGCAGTCGATGTACACGAGCCGCAGGCGACGCAGCCGGGAGCCGTAGCGATCCACCATGTTCACCGGATCCCACGCGCGCCAGCGCTCCCAGACGTCGGGACGCCACTCGCCGGTCTCGAGGTCGAACGGAAAGTCGATGCCCATCTCCTTGCTCCGCGGATTCGGCGAGTAGTGCGCCGCCATCCCGATCGTGTTCAGGACGGGGTACATCTCCTCCCGGCGCCGGTTCGGCTCTCGCCAATACCAGCGGAGCCATTTCGCAGGGCCCCCGCGCCGCCGGAACGCGGCGAGGGCCTTTGGGAAGTCCATGACGTAGCAGAATTCGAAGAGGGCGTCCCCGGAATGGTCGGCCAGTGCCGACCAGGTCTCGGGATGCAACATTCCCTGGACGATCGAGCCATATCCTCCGGACGACTTCCCCCAGATGCCGCGGCGGGAGATGCGGAACTTCGATTCCACGAATGGGATGATTTCCTTCCGCAGGTAGTCGTCGTATCGGCCCGTCCCGGTCGAGTTGATATATTGATTCCCGCCGACCCGCGTGAAGCAGTCAACCAAGGGGACGACCATCGGGCCCATCTTCCCCGTACGGATGAGGCGGTCGAGCTTCGACGCGAGGTCCTCGCCGAGCGGATCGACGCCGAGGAGCATCTTGCCAGTGCCAGTATAGCCAACAATCCCGTACGCCGCCGGATAGCGCTTCGTCGGATCGTATTTCGGCGGCAGGTAGATCGCGACGTCCCGTTTCGTCGGGTCCCCCAGCGCGTTGCCTTTCAGCACTCGCGAGTCGAACGTCTCGACGACGACCTCCCCGCCGGACATGCCAACCTCAACGAGGGCAGCCGGGCGAAGGGCATTAAGGCGTCGGCTTTTCCGAGCGGTGGGATCCGATGACCTCGGGCTAGAAATGGAAGATGAAGGCAATGATCCGGGAGATCAGGATCGCGACGACCGACAACGTGATCGCCGACAACCGTCCCAGGATGCCGACGTCGTATGGCCACACGGCCATGGCGGACACCTTCCGGTCCATCATGTCCACTCGGAACAGGTGGCCGACATCTTGCGTGGCATGGGATCCCGCGCCGTCCTCGAAGACCGGGGCCAACTTCGGCCGGAGCCGAGCGAATTCCTGCTGCTTCTGGTGAAGCATCCGTTGATGGAGTCTCCGCAACGGCAGGAAGAACAACACGAGACCGAGGAGGACGAGCCCCGTAAGGAACCCGCCGACCCCGAGGATGTCCGCGAGTACCGGCGTCGACGGCGACCCAGTCACCGCAAGGAGGAACAGCCCGACGAAGACGAAGTACCCGAGCGCGAGGGAGAGCGACAGGGCTCCGAGCGGCTTCAGCCCGAGGAATGCGTCCTCGTAGTACGGGCGCAGCGCGAGCGGAGCGCCTCCGAAACGATGGATGCCCAAGGAGATGCTCCAGAACGTCCAGACGACGGACGAGAGCGCCAACGTCGCCACGGCCAGCGAGAGGACGTCGTAAATGGACGCCGCGAACTCGAGGCCGGAACCGGGGCCAGCGTTGAACACGAACGGAGACGGGCCCGTGCCGAGGATCGCCGCGGCGTTGACAGCGATGAGTAGGGCGACGAGGAACAGGAACCAAGCGATGAGCTGGGGGCGGGGAGCCGCGACCTCGGAGAAGATGCGCCGAAACTCGCTCTCACGATCGGGCAGGAGAGGCGAAAGGGCGCGTCCCGCGTCGACGAGCTTTCGCCTCATGTAGCGCGCTGCGTAGAACGCGTACGCGACTAGGAGATCGGTCAACAGGGAGGAGGGCGTGAGCGCAGCAGCCAAGGCTGTCGAGAGATTCGAAGTCTGCGCATACTTGGTGAATACGACGTCGAGGAGCCCGAACAAGAAGAACCCAACGAGAATGCACCCGATCGCGTAGGGGAGTCGAACCGCGAGGATCAGCCGCTCGGCCAGCGTGGGCGATTCAGGTCCGCGAAGCGCTCCAGCAGACGGAGTCGAAGCGCTCCCTGCGCCGGACGACCTCGACTCCTCCACGGTCTGCCTGGCCGATTAGTAGTGGCCTTGGCTCAATGAAGATATCGGACGGACGATGGCGTGACCGCCCTGGGGAGTGCTGCAGGCCCATGACCCAGTTGATAACTTGTTTTCGGTTTCGATACCCAGCCCACGCCGATTAAATAGTCTGTCGAGAACCGCGGGAGCCTAAGGAGCGCCCCCCCGCGATGCTTCGACAACCCGACCGTCCCGTGTCTTTCGCACCCCGCATGATTCCGCTCGGCATCACCGCCGTTCTCCTTTCGGTGGCGATCCTGGCGTTCCTCATGCCGCCTGCGGTGGCCGCCTCCGTGGCGCCGTACTTCGGCCCGAACGTGCAGATCGACGTTCCGCCGGCATACCGAGCCTCCTTCTCCTTCCCTGTTCCACCGCCGTCGATCGCCGCCGGCACAGATGGCGCGGTCTACCTCGCGTTCGGGGGGTGGTCCGGGTCGCCGACTGGCGATGATATTTACGTCACCAAGTCCCTGAATGACGGACGCTCGTGGATTTCACCGGTCCGGGTGAACGAAGATAGCGGGGCCGTTTCACAGATTCAACCGTCCCTCAGCCTGGATCCTGCGAACAATATCTACGTCGTTTGGACCGACATGCGCGGAGGGACCAACGACGTCTACTTCTCAAAATCGGTCAATGGCGGAGCCAGTTTTTCTGCGAACGTCCTCGTGAACGACGTCGTGATGAACAGCCAGTCCGAACCGCACATTGCCGTCGATCCCGTGAATCCGCACCTCGTCCACGTTGTCTGGACGGACAGCCGCAGCGCCGTCACCGGGCCGGACATCTGCTACGCGAACTCGACGAACGGAGGGCTGAGCTTCAACCCGAGTGTCCGCGTCAACGACGACGTCGCGTCCGCCGAACAGGGGCAGCCGGCGATCGCCGTCGCTCCGAACCGAGACGTATACGTCGTGTGGCGGGACCCGAGGAGCCCCGCGAAGGGGCCCGACATCTATTTCTCGAAGTCTTCAGACCTCGGTTGGACGTGGGCGCCGAATAGCTATGTCTACAACGACCCCGGCAACGTCGTCCAGCAAGACCCGACGATCGCCGTCGACCCGGCGGGCCGAATCTACGTCGCGTGGACAGACTCCCGCAACACGAATACCGGCCCCGATATCTACGAAGCCTGGTCGGCAAGTTCGGGCTTCACCTTCTCGGCGAGCGTCCAAGTCAACGACGACGGGGGAAACGCCCTTCAGATGAACCCGAGCCTTGCGGCAAATGCGGGGAAGGTCCAGCTCGCCTGGGCCGACTATCGGACGGGCGGCTCGACGAACTGGGATATCTACACGGCTTCCTCTGCGGACGGCGTCACCTGGTCTCGAAACATGAAAGTGAACGATGACACCTTTTCGACCTACCAAGTGGCCCCGAGCATCGCGGTAGATGCCGCGGGCGACGTCTTTGCCGCGTTCACCGACACCCGAACGACCGGTTGGGATGTGTACGCAGCGACCCTCGACGTGGTCGCGCCCACCCCGAAAGCCGGACTCGCGGTCACGGTTGATCAAGGCGCCAACGTCGCGTTCGATGGGAGCGGCTCCTCCGACAATTTCGGAATCGCGGGCTACGCCTGGGACTTCGGTGACGGAGCCACCGCGACCGGAGCGAGTGGCACTCACGTCTACGCCACGCCCGGCGGCTACACCGCGACCTTGACCGTATGGGATGACTCCGGGAACACTGCGACCGACACCCGGAGCATCACAGTGCGAGACATTCAGGCCCCCGTGCCGCATGGTACCGGAGACCGGACTGTCGACGCGGGCCAGTCTCTCTACTTCGATGCCTCGGCATCAACCGACAACGTCGGGGTGACATCGTATCGGTGGGACTTCGGGGACAATGCGTCCGCGGCCACCGCAGCGGCAAGTCATGTCTACGCTCGACCGGGGGCGTACACCGCCAGCCTGACGGTGACAGACGCGGCCGGCAACTCGGCGACGTCGATATTCAGCGTGACCGTTCGCGCGGTCTCTCCAAAGGCGAGCGACCTCCTCGGGATGATCCAGGTCCTGGAGGCGATCATCGCACTCCTTGCAGCGGCCTTGGCGTTCGTCGGATGGCTGCTGTTCGGAATGCGGAAGCGGGAGCAGCGGCCGCCGGTGCCGGCGTCTTCGCGGCCCATGACCCCCCCGCGCGAGCCGATGCCGCCGTTGCCCCAAGCACCGCCGCCGCGAGAGGCGGACCCGCTCGACATGACGTTTCCGCCCACGCCTCCGAACGGCCCCTAGCGAAAATGCGAAGGCGGACCCGATGGTCCGCCACCTCTCGCTCTTTCGCGCTACGGCCTACGCCTTGTACTCGACTAGGGTATAGACGTTGTCGTCTGGGTCGAAGAACCGCGCCCGGATACCGCCCCAGTCCTGGGCCTCATCTCTTTCCTCGGGGTGAACGGGGTGATTGCCGTGGCCTTCGGCGACAGCTGGTAGGAATCGAATCCTTCCTCATCGCTTTCCGCCCTCTGCTTGCGCATGCCGAGAGCCTTGCGGAAGAACTCCCCCGTCTTCTTCGAGTCGCGTGACACGACCGTCACGAACCCGAGGGTGGAGACTCCGGCCCGACGGATCTTCGGCTTCGCCGGCTGCGCGAGGAACAGCACGTTGCCATCTGGATCCGTGAAGCGCCCGAACGTCTGCGACTCGCCGTCGACCGCGGTCTTCGTTCCTTTCTTCTTCAGGTCTGCGATCGTCCGCTTCAGATCGTTCGTGATGAAGCCGATTCCCGTCACGCCGCCAATCATCTTCAGGCGGGACTCATACATTTCCTTCCCCCACTCCGGCACAGGCTGCCATGGGGTGAGAGCCGCGTCCTCGCCCCCCTTCGTCGCGCCCAGGGCCAGATAGCCCCACTTGGGCATCGACGATCGCACCTTCAGCCCGATCTTCTTGGTGTAAAACGTTCGTGCCGCTTTCAGATCCTTCACATAAATCTCGACGTCCGTCAACTGCAGTTTCGCCATGGGGGTTCCCCGCCGCGACCCCAATCGCATCCGCGGCGCATAAAGGAGTCGAAAACTCACGAGAACGTGACGACGCACTCCTCCGGCCGCTTGTCCTCGCGGACGCGCGAGAATGACGGCGCGCGCATGTGGCGGTCCTTCGAGAACTCGAGGAAGTGCGCCTCGACGACGATCTCGGGCTTGGTCCAGAACCCGACGTGGGCATCGATCTCCGGCACTTCGGGGAACGGGCACTCCTCTTGCCGCAAGGCGACGAGCCGTTGGAAGAGCGTCCGCCGCAGCTTTTCGGAGAAACCGGTCCCGACCCGACCGACATGGAAGAGCGCGCCTTCGAAGTACGCCCCGAGGATCAGGGAGCCGAACGTGTCCGTGCGCTCGCCTTCGCCCGCGGTGATCCCGCAGATGATGCAGTCCAGAGTCGTCTTCTTCTTGATCTTGACCCAGTCCTTGCTTCGCTTGCCGACGTGGTACCGGGTCTCCCTGTGCTTCGCGATGATGCCTTCGAGGCCCCGCGCGATGACGGCGTTGTAGTAATCGATCCCGCGGCCTTCGATGTAGTCGCTCAGGACGACTTTGTCATCCACCTCGACGAGATCGGGCAAGATCGCCTTGCGCTCCATCTGGGAGAGGCCCATCACGGACTTGTCGCCGACGTAGAGGACGTCGAAGACGATGTACGTCGCCGGCAGGGTCTTCGCGAGATGGTCGATCTTGATCTTGCCGCTCGCCTGCTCCCGCTGTTGGAGTTTCTCGAAGCTCGGCAGCGGACCGTTCATGACCACGATCTCCCCGTCGAGGATCGCCGGTTTCCGCGTGTGGACCGCGAGGTCCGGATAGCGCGACTCGACGTACGACAGGCGGCGGTTCTGAAACCGGAGGCCGTCGCGCACGACCGCCAGGGCCCGGGTCCCGTCCCACTTCAGCTCGAAGATGTGATCCTTCGAATCGAACGGGGTCTGGCGGCTCTCCGCGAGCATCGGCTTGATGACGTGGGTGTACGGGTCGAACGCCGGCATTCCGCTCAGCTGGCCTTCGCGGCCTCGAGGCTCGCCTTCAACGCGGCCATCAGATCCTGCGTCGGCCGGGTCTCGACCTTCGTGACGGACGGCAGTTCCTTGCCCTCGACTTTCGCTTGGATGAGCGCCATCAGCGCGTCTCGGTAGCGGTCCCGGAACTTCGACGGGTCGAACTCGGTCGCGAGCGTCTTGATGAGCTGGAGAGCGAGGTCGATCTCCGCGTCGGAGATCACGACGGGTCGAGTCGCGGGGGGGTCCGGCGGCGGCTTCACTTCATCCTGGTACATGAGCGTCGTGAGGACCAGGCTCCCATTAAACGGGCTGATCGCGACGAGCTGCTCCTTCTTCCACAGGACCGCGCGGGCGAGCGCGACCTTTCCCGTCCGCATGAGGGCCTGGCGGAACAGCTCGAACGGCTTCAGGCTGATCTCCTCCGGGCCGAGGTAGTAGTTCCGCTCCCGATAGAGAGGCGAGATCTCGGTCGCATCGACGAAGCCCGCGACCTCGAGCGCCTTCGTCGCCTCCAGCGGAATTTTCTCGAAGTCCTCGTCTTTCAGGATGACGTACTGGCCTTTCGCGTACTCGTAGCCCTTCACCATTTCCTTCGAGTCGACGGGCACGTTGTCTTTCGGGCAGATGTACGGCCGCTTCAGGGCGGTCATGCACGTCGCGTGCAACGTCGTGAAGGAAAGGTCCTTCGTCTCGGTCGCGCCGTACAGCTTGACAGGGATGTTCACTAGGCCGAACGCGATCGCGCCACTCCACAACGCTCGGGCCATTCTCGGTCCTCCAGAGGAACTGAAACGAAGGGCCATGAAGCTCTTAACAATTTGTCCTCGGAGTTAACCTTGTTTAAGGTTGATTTCATCAACGGGGCCCGTGCACGGTCCGTGGCCGACCGCAAATGATATTCGAACGGAAGCGCACTGCATGCCGATTGAGCGGACCACCCTCGGGCCCGGGACCCGGATCGAGTGACCCGTTTCCCCCTCCCGCGCCAGGAGGGTACGGGCCATCGTTCTATCCACCGGCCTACTATCCACCGGCCTACTATCCACCGCCCCCGCCGCCTAAGAAGAGCAACGCCGCCCTGATCATTGTGATCGTGGTCGTCGTGGTCGTGCTTGTGTCGGTCGTTTTGGCGGCCGCCTTGTACCTCCTGACGTCCACCCTCATCGAACCTCCGCCACCACCGATGGTCGTGTTCGGGGCGGTCGAGCAGACGGCGGGGAACGCGACGATTCCCATCGCCTCGAGTTCTCGCGAAATATCCCCATCGAACCTCCAGGTCCGCCTGTCCGCGGGTACCTCCGGGAGCTCGAGCGGCATGCCTCCGCCGAATGGATCGGTGGTCCTGATCGCGGGAGGCCGTACGCTACGAGTGTTCTGGCTCGATGCAGACAGCGATCAGGTTTTCGGCACCGGCGACGCCTTCCGGGTCACAGGCGACTCGGTTCCGCTGCCCTATTCGACGATGTTCAGATTCGACCTAATGACCAGCAGCGGAGCGATCATCTCCGGGATGACATGGACCACGGGACCTCGTGTGATGGGTGTCAACATCACGATATCCGGCGATGGAACGAACTGGACGCTGTTGATCACGTCAACACCGACTAGACTGACGACATCGGCCGTTAAGCTGACGATTATTCCGTCAGCGAACCTGACGGCACTCGGCCCCACCGCTTTCTCGGCCCTCACGTCGGGCTCGTGGAGCACGAACCACGCGCAGTTCCTCGGGACCGGAGGTACGACGATCGTTGTCGCAGACCGGCTCCTGATCAGCACGACCACATATCCCAGTGGCTACAGCGTGCAGATCGCCGACTCCCAGGGAATCCTGTACGCGCACGCCCTGGGCTAGACGCAGCATCAGGCCGCTTAGGGCGAACGCGTCAGCGAACACTCGGGGAGCGCGCCGCGAAGAGGTTCTCCGGAAACCCGAATCCGAGCTTGCCGGTCGTGGCGTACCGGTATAACGCCGTCACCAAGATGCTCTGAGCCGCGGAGCCGACGAGACCGAGGATGAGCCAGTAGACGACCGCGATCCCGAAGCCGATCACGAGACCGACCACACCGCCGATGGCGAACCCGAGGAGGGGCACGAGCAACGCGGGCAGCGCGAGCAGCACGATGATCCCGCCGAGCGAGAGGTATCCGCCCGCTGCCTCGCCCCAGGTCTGACGCAGGAGGGATCCGCTTCGCTTCACGGCAGCCCAGGGCCCGATCTTCTCGAAGATCAACACCGGGACGACGAGGTATGTGATGATGCCCCAGGCGGCGCCGAAGGCTCCCGCGATAATCCGTCCGATAAAACCGAACCGTTCGGCGATCGCTCGCAGGATCAATCCGACCGTGGCGGTCACCAACGCCCAACCGGCGATGCGGCGAATGTTCTCCCTCGCGACCTTCAGGCCATCCGAGATCGTCGGGTCGCCGGCGTTCAATCGAATCATCGCGGCGCCCATCACGGCGGCATTGAAGTAGATCGACACGAAGAACGTGACGAAGTAGACGATCGCGAGTCCCACGTAGAAGAGCCAGAATCCGAACACGTCCGAGGGAGCGGTAAGGAAGAAGATGGTGATGAAAAACAGAATCCAGACGGCGCCGGTGATCAACAGGGAGAGGAACGGGAGGAGGATGAGTCCCTTCTCCTTGCGAAGGACGCCGAGGCTCAGCTTCGTCAGCTGCCAGCCGATTCGCAGGCGCTCGAGGAATCCGAGCTTTCGAGGGGCGGGAGAATACGATGAGGACGGGACCGTCGGATTGGGGGCCCACATGGGAATCGGTCGCCGATGCGGCCTCCTCCACTTGAACCCTCCGCCGGAATCCCGATGCGGGGAAAGCCGGACCGTGCCTGCGGAGCCACCCGCGGAGGGCATCCGGTGGGCTCGAGAGCCGGGCGAGTCCGCGTCCGACGTCTAGATCGTCCAGGCCCCGTCCTGGATCACGGTCTTCCCGCCGATCTCGACCGTCCCGTGCGTGAGCGGTGCCGAGAACCCGTAGCTGCTGTCGTTCTTGCCGCCCGCATCGCGGTTGTCCCCGATGCCGATGCTCACGGCACCGGACACGATGCTGTTCTGCAGGAATCCGGGCAGCGCCTTCGGGTTCAATCCGAACCCGACCCCGCCGAACACGTCCTTCGCCCCGGTGGCCTCGGCCCAGTTCGTCTGCGCGAACTGCACATTCTTCTTCGCGGAAAAGTCCGTCACCTTCCCGTTCCGGAACGTCCAGGAGAGGCCTTCGATGAGCCGGCCCCGCGACGGAATCGAGACATCCGCCACGAAGGTGCCGTTGGCGCTCTCTTCCACGGGAGCGACGCCAACCTCTCCGGTGGGCAGGTCGACCGACCGGCTCGCGAGCGTGCCGACCGCGAGGTCCTCATCGCTGATGACCCCGTCGTGGACGTACGGCTTCCGATCGGGTCCGGCGAGGCTGAACTTCAACTTGGTTCCGTTGTCCGCGGTCACGCGGACGTCGACGGGTCGGGAAATCATGCCGGCCACGAGATTGCCGAGCGACGCCAGCCGCCCCTGGTTCACCACACTGGCCGCCTCGACCATCCCTTTCCATTTCGCGTAATTGAATCCATACGTCTTCGCCCGTTCCCGGGTGACCGATCCAATCGCGACGGCGACGTTCTTCGGCATCTTCTCGAACGCCTTGTCGAGATGAGCCTTTTCTCCCTCGAACATCGCCGCGAACTTCTCCCGAGGAACGGTCGCCATGGGGGCGGGATTGCGAGGGCCGAAGAACCAGATGTACGAGTTCACGTAGTCGAGGAGGCCCACGCAATGACCCGAAACCCGATGGAGGCTCTCGACGGAGTAATTCTTGAAATTGCCGTAGAACAACGCATCCGTATCGAGCCAGAGCGCGGGATCGGCCCCCGCTTTCTGACATTCCAACGCGGTCTGCTCCGCGAGTTCCATGGTGTGCGGATACGTCGAGATCAGCACGACCTCGTCCGGTTTCGGTCGAAGGCTTCCCTTCACGATGCTTTTCGCCAATGTTTGCGAACTGACCATAAGATCCCCCGGCCCCGTATGCTCGATGGGGCATAAACGGATTCCGGGTCGACGTTCTCAGGGTCGCGAGCCGAGTGAACGCTTATCCCGGCGGCCCGCGTTTCCGTCGCGCGGGGGTTCTCTTCTTGAATCGCAAGGGTCTCGTCATCGGCTCGATCGGCGTGGTCGTCGGGCTCGTCGTCCTCTCGATGTCGAACGCGGTGGCTGCCCGGATCGACTTCAGCAAGCCGCTCGTGATCGGCTATGCCGCGGGAGATGATTGGGAGCCGGATGTCGCCGCCGATGGCAGCGGGAACGTGTACGTCGCGTGGGGCCACTACGGCGGGGTGCCCGGCTGCACGACATGCTCGAGCCCGGCTGCGATGATTGAGGTCTCTCACGATGGCGGAAGGACATGGGGCGCGCCGAAGCCACTCAACCCGACGCCGAACCCTCAGGGCAATTTCCAGGTCGACCTGCAGGTCGCCGCGAACTCCGCTGGCACCGTCTTTGTCGCGTACCTCGACGGCAAGACCACGGTCGCGCAACGTTCCGAGGATCACGGCGAGACGTTCACGGCACCGATCGCCGTCAACGGGGACGTCAAGAACGGTCCGACCGACAAGGTGGGGCTCGCGGTTCGCGATTCCGACGTGTACGTGAGCTACAGCATCGCGCAGAAGTTCTTCGTCGCCTCGTCGCACGACGGCGGGAAGACGTTCGCGTCCGTCCAGGTCAATCACGAGACAAGCACGTACGGTTGGACTCTCACCTCGGGCGGCGCCGTCGACTCGCACGGCATCGTTTACTTCAGTTGGGTTGGAATCAAGCAGAGCGGCAACGCACTCGGGCTTCAGGACCTGTTCGTTACGAAGTCATCGGATGGCGGCCAGACCTGGACGACGACTTACGCCGACCGCGGCGTGCCGCCCGGTCCGGAGTGGAAGACCTGCTGCGGCTGGGACTTCTGGGGACCGCAAATTGTCGTGACGGTCGATGCGTCGGATCGCGTGTACGTCTTGTACAACGCGGGAACGCGCGACAGCGGTCCATCGAGCGTCTGGTACCGATCGTCCCCGGACCGCGGCGCAAGCTGGTCCGCCCGCGTGGCCATCCACTCGTCGATCGGGAGTGCATGGGCACTCTTTCCCGCGATCGAGGGAGGCAAGGCCGGCGAAGTCCACGCCGCGTGGATGGACAACCGCACCGGTCAGTACAACATGTGGTACCGCACCTCCACGGACGGCGGTGCGACTTGGAGCCGCGAGATCCAAGTCTCGCAGTTCGCCTCCGGGTTCCCGTACAAGACCGCGGATGGTTTCAAGTTCCCCTACGGGGACTACGACGGCATCGCCTGGGACGGCTCCCATGTTCACCTCGCGTGGGGCGAGGGTCCGAGTTACCAAGGGCCGGGCAACGTCTGGTATGCGACCTCGTGAAGCAAGAGAAACGAAATCGCGATCCCTACGGTCACCGATGGTTGACTCCTCCGACCAAGACGGGAAACTACTTATCGGAAAGGAGGCTACGCGGGCGCCGGCGACCCGGTGAAACGCTCTTCGCGGGCTTGGAAGAAGCGCGGAAAGATGCGCTGGAAGTGGCGCAAGAAGCGGATGCGCCGCCGCAAGCGCGAGCAGAAGATGCGCCAGCGGTGAGCGGTCGATTTCGGCAAAGGTACTTGGCGACCCCGCGTGATACGCCGTGGCATGGGCGGCGAGCGGTTCACTCCCGGCCTCGCCTTCATTTTGGCGGGACTCGGGATCCTCTTCGTGACCGGCGCGTTCGAAGCCGAGATCGTCTTGACGAGCGGACTCGGTACGCCCGGTTACCTCGGCGCGACGGACCTCGTTCGTCTGTCCGCCGTTCCATGGGGCCTCGGCCTCTTGTTTTTCGGATACGCCATCGATCATCCGGCGGTCTTGTGGGACCAGATCCACAGCCGTCGGATCCTCGCGACGTTCCTGCTTTTTGCGGACGGCGCGATCCACATCGTCGCGATCGGCGAACACGTGGAGTCGATCGTCGTGGGATTCTTCCTCGTCCTCGCGCCCCTGGAATTCATCGGCGGCTTCACGATCTTGCGCGCCTCTCGGCCGATCGTCTGGGCGTGGCTGTTGGGGGCGCTCGTCTTGATCGGATTGTACATCGCCTCCCGGCTCATCCTCCTCCCGTTCGTGAGCCAACAGTACGTATTCGGCCCGGTGGGACTCGTTTCGAAAATCATCGAGGGCGTCCTTGCATTTGCACTCGCGCAAGAACTCTGGACCACGTCGGTGGCTCGCCATCCGCGGGCGGCTCGACCCGCGACGCAAAGTTAGATATCCCCGCCGCTCTTGCGCGACCCACGAGTCCCATGGGGACGTAGTTTAGCCTGGTAGAATTACGGGCTCCAGTCATGGGCTTGATGGCGAACGGGTTTGCTGATTCCGGTGATGACAGACTGGAGCGCTGACCCATGGTTCGCAGAACACGCGTGGGTCGCTCCCCGCGTGGGAGAAACCCGTCGATCAGGGTTCAAATCCCTGCGTCCCCATGCTTTTTCGATCCCCTGATTTGAACCGTCGCCTGATGGTCCTGAGCCGAGTCCCTGCGAGGGTTTATTGAGGGGGACTTTCTCCCGCTGCGGGAGACCCCCGTGCCGATCGACCATCGCCGATTTCTTCAGACCGTGGCAATCCTCGGAGCCGTCTCGGCATACGCCACGATCATCGTCGGGGGAACCGTGCGGGGAATTCCGGGTGCGGGAACCTCCTGCCCCGATTGGCCCCTGTGCAACGGTTCGATCGTGCCCAATCTCGCGGATGCGCGGATCCTCATCGAGTACGTCCATCGCCTCATCGCGGCGTTGACGGGGTTGTTCATATTGTCCACGCTCATAGCGGCCCTGCTGTGGTTCCGTTCGGAGATGCGAATCGTCAGGCTCTCGATCATGAGTTTCGCAATCCTCGTCACCCAGGTGGCGGTCGGTGCGCTCACGATCACGTCGGAGAACAACTGGGTCGTCGTCACAATCCATCTGGCCCTCGGGACCGCGACGCTCGCGTCCGCCCTCATCGTTGCGTTGGTCTCTCTCTGGCCCGCGAAGGGCTTGCCCGGATCCCCCGCGGCGTGAGCTCACTCGACGAAGAAGTGGACGAGGCTGATGGCGATGAATCCGACGGCCGTCCATAGGGGCCACCGGATGCCGCGATCCGCAGCCGCGATCGGGAGGAACCCGCGAACGAGCAGGAGGAGGCCAAGGCTCGCCTCCATTGCCGCCAGGAACGTCGGAATGGCAACTTGGACGAGGGAGCGAAGCGAGCCGCCGTAAAGGCTGAAGACGACGCCAGGAATGTAGGCGCCGACAACGGATGCGATTGAGACGAGAAGGAGGGCGAATGCCGGCCTTGCCTTCCAAGCCGCCCAGATCGCAGGTACGACGACCAAAGATCCTTCCACGAACCGATGGACTACAGTTGCGCTGACCGTGAGCCCGTCCAATTGGACCGATGGGACGACACCTCCAACAAAATCTCGGCCAAGGACCAGACCATCCGCAAAGCTGTGCAGCGCGAGAAAAGCGACAGCGACACAGAGGATGCGGTTCGGTTCCGTCCGGATGAACGGCCCCTCAAACAACGACCAGGCGATGCCTGCCCCGACGACGAGCCCGAGAAACGCGACCGCAATCGCGATTGGAGGGTCGCCGAAGAGCGACTTGTTCACGAGGACCGTGGCCATCGCGTGCCCCAAGGCCAAGAACGCGACGACCCCGGCGAGGAACCCCCAGGTCGCCTCCCGGTGTGCGAGCACGAACCCGCGTGGGGAATAGAGAAGAATCGCCGCAAGCGGAATCACCCCCAGCCCGATCGCGAGGACGGCCAGATCCGTCATCGCGGTCCCTCATCGCATTCGCTTGGCCGCGCGCACGGCGCGGACGTGATAGATCGCCGCAAACACGAGGACGAACCCGAGCGCGCCGAGCATGATTCCGGTGATCAACGGCAGCGCGGCCCGCGGGAGTTCGGTTGGCGGTCCGCCGACAATCGATATGCCCCCCGTCATGCTGAACGGATGGACACCACACCGATACGTCCAATTCCCAGTCTGATCTGCGATGAATGGCCACACAACAACCTTGCCAACGGGGGAGTTGAAAATGGGAGAAACAGGTTCGGCCGGAGACACTGCCTTGTCATCGTTGTAGTCGATGAACCAGCTATGGTCCGCGAGGTCATGTCCAATGAGCGTGAGTGTCACCTTCGTTCCCCATAGGACGAGCAGAGGCGGCCCTGGCTCGCGGATCGTCGCATTTGAGAACCCCCAGCCAAGTCCTGCGTCGCCGTAGAATGTTAGGTTCACCGGCCTCGGTTCTTCCAGGACTTGAATCTTCCCGGTCATCGAATTCGGATGCATCCCGCAGCGATATGTCCAATTGCCCGGTTGCAGCGCGGAAAAACTCCACACGAGTACCAAAGGATTTCCTGGCCCGTTGAAGGGTGGCGAATTCGGTTCGTTGCCGTTCGGTGCGAAGCTGTCGTCGTAGTCGATGAACCAGCTATGGGCCAGCGGATCGTTCCCAACTAGAGTGAGGTTCACCGTGTCTCCGTAATACACGGTGATGTTTGGGCCAGGGTTTGCAATCGTTGCATTTGAGAACCCCCAGCCCAAACTGGCGTTCCCGTAGAAGGTGAAATTGACAGGCCAGACCCCTGTCCGGGCGGGCAGCGGCGGGTCCACCGGGAGATTGCTGCCCGGGGCCGCGGCATCCGGAGTGAGCCGGAGCCCGGACGCCACCGCAGCGCCAAGCACCATAACGACCACCGCGAGGTTCGCGGCCCATGCACACATGCGAATCATCGCGTCGCCTCGAACTCCTCGGCCCTCACTTCACCACGTGGAGCGTCGCCGTCATCGTGTAGTGGTTGAGGCCGCAGAACTCCGCGCACCGGATCGCGTAATCGCCGGGTTGGAGCGATTGGAACCAGTACGTGTTCGTGTGGCCGGGGATGACGTCGATCTTAAACAGGAAATCCGGAAGGTAGAACGAGTGCGCCACGTCGAAGGAACGCAGGATGAGTTTGACGGTCAGGCCGGCTTTCACGGTGAACGCGCCCGTTGTGTTCAGCGATGTGAACGTCCCCGTGCCGTTGAGCCACGTGCCGTTCCGGATGTAGGTGATGTTGAAATTCCAGAACCACTGGTGTGCGTTGATCTCGACGATCACATCCGGATGCTGCGGAATCGTGTCGGTCGTGATGAGCGTCTGAAACGCCGCGACGCCCACGACGACCAGGATGATCGCCG
>WNGH01004869.1_pt1 | contig 26366 bp, 27 predicted proteins | sample 5400631 | NCBI WGS metagenome assembly WNGH01 (sample SAMN13153373, study PRJNA577476) | soil metagenome | isolation source: 115 cm soil or saprolite under Garry oak tree replicate 1 | place: USA:California | collected 2016-06-15
CGGGCCGCATATTCCTCCAGCGGACCCGGAGCAGGCGGACACGGTACCGGCTTCGTCATCAGTCATCACCGGCTCCCAAACTCACCGGGACACCTACGACAACCCTACCCGCCATCAGCCTTGACTCAACAAACTACCGGTAGGAGCGGCGGAACCGCACCTAAATACGTCGCACGTGAAGACACTCTCTGAACTGCGACGATGGGCTGGGCCAGAGAACGCCAGCGTCACCGGACGTCACCGGCCCCGGCTGGTGCACGCGTGTCCGGACTTGTTCGGCAGCAGCATCGCGCCGCGTGGCGGGCGCGTAGCGTTGGTGGCATGACCGAGACGACGTGGCTGGATGCCACCGCACAAGCTGATCTTGTCCGCCGCGGTGAGGTCAGTCCCAAAGAGCTGACAGAGGCCGCCATCGCCGGGATCGAGGCGGTCAACCCGCAGTTGGACGCGGTGATCCGGACGCGGTTCGACGCGGCGCGGCTGGAGGCCGACGGCGACCTGCCCGATGGCCCGTTCCGTGGTGTGCCGATCCTGTACAAGGATCTGGGCTGCGTGGTCGCGGGTGAGCCCACGGCGTTCGGCCTCGGGCCGATGCGTACGGTGGCATGGCCGGTGACGTCCTACCTCGCGGAGCAGTTCCGGGCGGCCGGCTTCGTCTCGCTCGGCCGTACCAATGTGCCGGAGCTTGGCACCACGGTGACTACCGAGCCACGCAGCTTCCCCCCGGCGCGCAATCCGTGGGATCCCGGTCATTCGACCGGTGGCTCGTCAGGGGGGTCAGCCGCCGCGGTGGCGGCTGGCCTGGTGCCGGTGGCGCACGCCAACGACGGCGGCGGCTCCATCCGCATCCCGGCGAGCGAGTGCGGTCTGGTCGGGCTCAAGCCGACCCGCGGGCGGGTGAGCCAGGGCCCGCTGACCGGGGAGGCATGGGCCGGCGGCGTGATCGACGGAGCGGTCACGCGGACCGTGCGTGACGCGGCCGGCGTGCTCGATGTGATCAGCAAGCGCATGCCGGGCGAGCCGTACTACGCGCCAGCGCTGCAGCGCCCGCTGGCACAGGAAGTGGGTGCCGATCCAGGCCAGTTGCGGATCGGGGTGCTGGACCGGCCCGGCGCGGAGGGCTATCTCGACGATCCGCAATGCCGCGCCGCGGTGGCCAGCGCGGCACGGCTGCTGGAGTCGCTCGGCCACCACCTCGACGAGTCCGCACCGGCGGCCATGTTCGAGCAGGAGTTCGCCGGGCACTTCAACACGATCATCGCGGCCGACGCCGAAGCGACATTCCAGGCCTTCGAGATGCTGCGTGGCCGCCCGATCGGCGAGGACGAGATCGAACCGCGCAACGCCAGCTACCGGCGATCCGGCAAGGCGCTCAGTGCGGTGGACTACCTGGAGAGCCGGATGTGGTTCGGGATGTGGGCACGCCGTATGGCGGACTGGTGGAACGATCATGACCTGCTCGTCACGCCCACGCTTGGCGCGCCCCCGCCCGAGCTGGGCTGGTTCACCGCTGCCGGGCCCCAGCAGGAAAGGGAACGAATCATCAGCTTCATCCCCTACACCGCACAGTTCAATATGACCGGCCAGCCGGCCATCAGCCTCCCCCTGCACTGGACACCCGCCGGCCTGCCGGTCGGCGTGCAGCTGGCCGCCGCGTACGGGCGGGAGGACATGCTCATCCGGGTCGCCAGCCAGCTCGAGCAAGCCGCACCCTGGGCTGAACGACACCCGCCGATACACGCTTAACCCGCCGGGCGCCCGGGCGCGGCCGGTCAGCGCCTGCGGTCTGGCGGCCGCAGGCGGTGGTGGGTGGTGAAGCGGGCGGCGCGGCGAGCAGCAGCGGAATGCTCGGGTGGCTGCCGAAGAACGGCATGCGCCGGGTGCGGATCGCGAAGATCAGGGTCTGGGTGGCGAGGGACTCCACGAACCAGCCGGCTCGGAACAGCGCCGGCCCCGGCGGGCTGGGTAGCCTGGGTGCAGGCAGGAGCGCCTGCCGCACTCCGAGCTGCCGTGGCCCGTGCCCGCGGTGGCGGTGAGGACAAGGGCCGCCGGTTCGCGCTAGCTGGGACAGAATCAGTCACCGCTGAGCCAGGCGATCAGGGCGCGGGGCAGGGTCGCCGCGAGGGACATGGCGTGACTGACGACAGCGCGTTCAAGAAGCAGGTCCGGGCCCGGATGGAACAGACCGGGGAGAAGTACACCGTCGCCCGCCGCATGGTCATCGCCAGGCGTGATCCGGGCCAGCCGCCGGTGGCGTTGCGGGTGTACCTGAGTCCGCATGTGGACCTGGAGCTGACCGGCGAGGCGGCCCGGGCATATGCGGCGGCGGATGAGCCAGGCCGGCAGGACATGGTGAACCGGCTGCTGGCGGACCACATCGAGGTGGCTGGGTCCGGGAGGCCAGGGTCGCCGCCGGTTCAGAGATCATGACGGTCCAGGCGCTGCGCATCGAGGAGATCGGTGAGGTGGTGCGCCGGCGGATAGGACGGGCGGCCGGGGTATCCGCGGTGGCGGTCGGCGGGGACCTGGACCACGTCCGGGTCGATATCGAGGCTGCCCGGCCAGGCGTGATGCACGGCCATGGCGGTGCGGAGGCCGACCGGCTCCGCGCTGAGCTGGAGGAGCTGACCGGCAAGCCGGTGCTGCTGAACATGCTGGTGAAGCCAGCCCCGCAGGAGGGGCCGGGGGCCGGGCGTGCGGGCTGAGGACCGGGGCCGGCGCCTGTGCGCGGCGGCGCCGCGGTCGTAAGTGCTGTGGTCGGCCTGGCGTGTCGCCTTGATCACGGTAGGCCGGCCGTGGTGACGTGCGGCCTGCGGGACGGAACCGGGGAACTCTTCCAGGCCGCCGTCCTCGGACGGGCTGGGCAGGCCGGTGACGAAGTCGCTGCCGAAGAAGACCGGGCGCAGGCCCGGTCGGCCGAAGGGGCAGCCCGGCGCGACGGTGCAGCTGACCGATCACCCTGATCACGTGCTCCGGCATGCGCCTTCGGCCACGCTATCGACCCGGAATCCGCCGGGCAACCGCGGGCGGGCAGGAATGAACCTGGTACCGGATCGGTTGTGCTAGTTGGTCGTAGTTGTCTTGTGTGTTCGTGTCATCTGCACGCTCGCGGAGAACGATGTTGCGGGCGCGCCGCTTCAGGGATCTGGGGAAAGTCGCGTCGAGAACCGGCCCGGGTGCCGCACCGCGCGGACCCGTATCCAGCCCCTGTAAGGAGCGACATGGCACAGGGAACCGTCAAATGGTTCAACGCGGAGAAGGGCTACGGCTTTATCTCCCGCGCCGACGGACCGGACGTCTTCGTGCACTACTCCGAGATTGACGGCTACGGCTTCCGCAGCCTCGAGGAGAACCAGCACGTGGAGTTCGAGGTGGCCCAGGGCCCGAAGGGCCCGCAGGCCACCCGCGTTCGCGCCGCCTGAGTCACGGCAGGCCAGGCCTGCCAAGGGAGTAGCCAGGCCTGGGCCCGGCACCTGCGGGTGCCGGGCCTCTGCGGTCTCCGCCTCCTGGACCCAGTAGGCCACCTTGAGCCGCGCACAGGCTGCTGACTGGTAACGATCCTGGGATGCCCACTCGAGGGTCGCGGTCGGTGCCTGGACCTGAACGATACTGCCGGGCAGTTTAAGGATCTCATCGCCGGTGGGCGCCCGAGGCGGTCCGTGAACGGCAATGACCTCGATGGGCGGGCATGCGCCAAGCACACGCCACCAGCGCCTGCGGAAGTCGAGGCGTCGCGGGGAGCACGACACCACGCCTACCCGCCACCGGCGTGACAGCCCAGGCTGGTTCCCGTCGATCACCCGGAGCCCGCATCGGACCCGGCCCGATTTCCGGAACCGGCGATCAGCGCGCATACTGGTCACGCGTCCGATGCCGGCGCCCGCAGCGTTAGCCAGGCCCCATTCGACAGGATCGACAAAATCGCCAGCCACACCGGCAAGTATCGGCTCTGGTCCGGTCCCCGGCAACCTCGGTCCGCCGGCATCCCAGCGGGCCGGGAGACCGAACTGGCGGAACAGCGCAGCTCGGGACCTTCTGCCCTGGCCTGGTGAACTCCGTCACACCAAGCGTCTGAATCGGAGGGCTGAGACAAGGCCTCGCTCACCAGGAGGCACCGACGCGCCACGTAGCCTCGCCAGATGAAGACACGCTTCAGGCTGCCCGCCCAGCCGCTGCGGTGCGCCCCGCCCCTTCAACCCCGCTGACCGCACTCGCGGCGGCCGGCGTCGTCTCAAGGGACCTTCGGCTCTGGGCAGACGGCATCGGTGGCCGCAGCCTGGCGCTATGACAGACCTCGGAGGTCGGGGCACTCATCCCCGGGCTGTGCGCCCGGCGCACCAGACCGCAGATCTGCCACCAGGCTACCCGCAGGAGTACGTGCGGCTGGTCACGCTGCGCGATGGGCGCAGCGTCCTCATCCGCCCCATCCAGCCCGGTGACGCGCCCGCGCTGGCCGAAGCGATCGAGTCCGCCGACGCCGACACCATCCGCCGCCGGTTCCTCGGCGGCCACCCGCAGGTCACGCCCGAACTCCTCGATTACCTCACGACCGTCGACTACACGAGCCGGTTCGCGCTCGTCGCCGTCGAACCCGCCAGCCAGCGCGGTGTCGCGCTCGCCCGCTACGAGCCAGCCGAACGGGACGGCACCGCGGACGTCGCCATCGCGGTCACCCCGGACTGGCGCGACGCCGGCCTGGCCACCGAACTCCTCCGCCTGCTCGCCCAGGCCGCCAGCAAACGGGGCGTACATACCTTCGTCGGGACGTACCTCACCGACAACCGCCCCGTCACGGCCCTGATCAACGAGGCGGATGAGCCAGCGAACCAGGTCACCTCGCGCGGCATCACCGAGTTCTCCGTGCCGCTCCGGGATCGAGGGCAGTAGGGCACGCGCTCATCCCGCGCTTCGATCCCGCGCGTCCACAGACCGATTTTCGGTGCCGGGTAAGCGACAATGATCTACCCGTTGTTACTCAAGATTTTCCTTGATAAAGTACTTCCTTGATGAAGACTGCTGCCGACGAGCTGAGCATGACCTTTGCTGCTCTTGCCGATCCGACCAGACGGGCCATCCTGGAGCGTCTTCGCGCAGGCGAAGCCACGCTCGGAGAGCTAGCAGAGCCGTTCGACATGAGCCTGCAGGCCGTCGCCTTGCACCTCAAGGTGCTGGAGCGCAGCGGCCTGGTCACACGGGGCCGGGCGGCTCAGACGCGGCCGGCCCGCATAGCACCGGGCCCGCTCGACAATGCGGCGCAATGGCTGCTGCGGTACCGGGAGTTCTGGGAAGGAAGCTTCGCGCGGCTCGACGGTTACCTGGCAGGCCTCCAGCAGGATGTGAAGCCATCGTGAGCAGCCAGCGCCTGGATGTCCTGGCGCCGCGAGACCAGCCGGTCATCGTCTTCCGGCGTCACTTCCATGCGCCGGCCAGGCTTGTGTTCGAGGCGTGGACCGAGCCCGAGCACCTGCGGCACTGGCGCGGTCCGCACGGGTTCGAGCTTGTCGCCTGCGAGGTTGACCTCCGCGTGGGTGGCGGCTACCGCTTCGTCCACCGTGCTCCGGACGGCCGCCTCCACGTGTTCTACGGGCAGTACCGGGAGATCGAGCGGCCCAGCCGGCTCGTGTCGACGTTTGTCTACGAAGCCGCACCCGCTACCGAGGCGCTCGACGAGGTCACCTTCGAGGAGAACGCCGGCGCGACCCTGGTCACGGGACGGTCGACCTTCCCCACCTTCGAGGCGCGCGACCTGTACCTCGCCGGAGGGGCGGAGCGCGGCCTGGCCGAGTGCCACGCACGCCTGGATGAGCTGCTCAGCACGCTCCCGTCACGACCATAGGAGAGGACAAGGAACGATGACGACGAGGAAGCTGATCGAGTCGACTCATGTCGCCCTCGGCGGGGAGATCGGCTCGCTACAGGACTGGGCGTTCCCCTACCTGGACGACGAGCACGTGCGCTACGCGACTCAACTGCTGGCCGGGGCCGACGCCCTGATGCTAGGCCGCCGGACCTACGAAGGACTTTCGGCCGCCTACATGGCCATGGCCTCCAGCCCGTTCGTCGACCGGATGAACTCGATCCCCAAGTTCGTAGCGTCCAGGACCCTCACGAAAACCACGTGGAATGCCACCGTCATCCCCGGAGACGTGGCTGATTTCGTCGCGGATCTCAAGCGCCAGCCTGGCGGCAGCATCGTGAAGTACGGGAACGGCCCGCTGGACCGGGTTCTTATGGCGAACCGCCTGATTGACGAGTTCCACCTCCTCCTGACACCGGTAGCGGCAGGGTCAGGCCAGCACTTGTTCGAGGAAATCCAGGGAGCCCCGCAACTGTCGCTGGCAGACGTCAGGCGCTTCGCCAGCGGCGTGCTGGTCTTGGTTTACACGCCCAAAACGGAGGGATAGCCCGTGCTGGCGGGTCTACGCGAGATTGACCGCATGGGCCTGCTCGGCGGCGGGCGGGTCAGGGGGCGGCGAGCGCACGCTGCTTGGCCCGGTCGGCGAGCCGGCGGGCTGCGGCACTCGGCGGCATGGGCGATGGCGGCAGCGACTCGCCCCGGGGCGATGCCCTTCGCGATCTGCCTGGCCAGGTACCTTTCTCCGGCTGTCATCATGCCGGCGTACGCGTCAGGGATTTCCCGGCCGGCCTCGCCGTGGGCGTCGGCGGCCTCGCCGAGGCTCGTCGCGACGAATCCGGGTTCGATGATGACGACCTTGATGCCGAAGCCGGCTACCTCCTGGCGCAGGGCGTCGGACAGTGCCTCGACGGCGTACTTGGTGGCGCCGTAGACGCCCATGCCGGGGAACGTAGTGCGGCCGACTAGTGAGCTGATGTTGATGATGCGGCCCGACCCGCGCTCCCGCATCGCGGGCAGCACGGTGCGGGTCATCGTCAGCAGCCCGAAGACATTGGTGGCGAACTGGCGCTGCACGTCGGCGCCGGGCAGGATCTCGATCGGGCCCGGCAGGGCGAAGCCCGCGTTGTTGACGAGCACGTCGACGCCGGCCCCTCCCGTGCCGGCCTGGATCTTGGCCCAGGCGCGGCGGACCGAGCCCGCATCGGTCACGTCCAGGCTGACAGCCTGGATGTTAGCTGTGCTGGCGGCCAGGCCAGCCAGCACCTCCTCTCGGCGGGCCGCGGCGAAGACCAGATGACCCCGCCGGGCGAGCTCGACCGCCGTGGCCCGCCCGATTCCAGAGCTAGCACCCGTCACGAGCACATGAAGCTGACTTGTCATGCGGCCTCCTCGGTCAGGCGCAGCCACCGTCAGGCCGGGCCGGAAACAGATCGGTTTACCCTATGCACGGTACACCGATCTGTTTTCGGATGCCACCCCAGAGCGTAGGCTCGGAGGCGTGAGCAACCCCACTACACCCGGCCCTCGCCAACGGCTCCTGGACGCCGCGGCCGACCTGTTCTACCGGCAGGGCATCGGAGCCGTCGGGGTCGACCTCGTGACCAAGGCGGCCGGAGTCTCCAAGCGCACGCTCTACCAGCAGTTCGGCAGCAAGGACCAGCTCATCGCCCAGAGCCTGGATGCGAAGGGCCCGGCCATCCTGGGCATGTACCTGCAGGCTGCAGACGACAAACGACCCTCCCGCGAGCAGATCCTGGCGGTCTTCGACGCCCTGGCCAGGTGGACGGCATCGGATACGTTCCGCGGCTGCCCCTTCGTCAACGCCGCCACCGAACTGGCCGACCCCGGCCATCCGGCCCGGCGCGTCGCTCGTGACTACAAGATGCAGCTTCGTGATTACTTTGCCCGTCAGGCCGGGCGCGGCGGCGCCGAGGATCCCCAGCGCCTGGCCGATCAGCTGATCGTCGTCTTCGACGGGATCATCGTGCAGGCCGTCATGGGCACCGCCCCGCACGCCGACGCCGCGCGCACCGCGGTGCAGGCGCTACTCGATGCGCAGCGCATCCCCTAGCCGCCGAAGCGCAGGCCGCCGGCCAGAACCACGCACCGCCGGCTGTGCGAGACTGGGCCGATGACCGGGCAGGCCACAGCGACGACGGAGACTATTACCGCCGACGAGCTCCCCCCGCCGGTCAGCCAGGCGCTAGCCGCCTTCGCCGAGCGCCACGGCATCACTGGCCTGGCGGCGCGAGCAGAGATGACGGTCCGGACGGTGACGCCGAGCGGGCCGCGACGCCGCCTGGCGCAGGCGGCGGCTCCGGCCATCAGCTACGCGATGCTCCTGCCGGGGCTGCTGGTGGTCGTGACCACAGCCGCCGAGGTGACCGTGACCGCATGGCAGCTGGCCGCTGCCGAAGCCAGGCGGATCACCGAGTCGTTCGGCGGCGTCTGGGTCACCGGCCTCCAGCTCACCGCGTTCCGCCTCGGCGGCACCGAACGCCAGGCGATATTCATCTCGCTCGCCGCCGATGGTGACGGATCAGGCTTCGAGACCGCAGTACTGGACAGGGTGTCTTCCTAGGCCCGCACCAACGGTGCCGCCGGCACCTCAAAGTTCCGCGTCGGCATCTTCCTCTCCTACGGCGCATGCGCCACAAGCAAAGCTCCGCTCGCTCAGCAAATCACCGGCGCTCACTAGCTGAGGCGCGCAGTTCAGGGCGTTCCGGCCGGGGCCGTCGTGAAGTGTGCCTTCACCGGGCGGCTGGGACGGCTGGGTTAACGGCGTGACGAGTGGTGAGCTGACCGGCTAGAACTGGACCATGCTGGCATATCCTCCCGGGCCGATCGCTGGCTCCACCGCGCTGCCGGCCGGCTTCGCGCACCCGCATGCCTCAGCGGAGGCCCGGGTGATCGCCGAGGGAGGCATGATCCTGCGGGTACAGGTCGGCTCCGGAGTGCACGGAACCTCCGTCACCGGGCAAGACGACCGGGACGAGATGGGGCTGTGCCTGGAACCCCCGCAGTTCGTCACCGGGCTGGCCCGTGTCCCCAACGGCATCCGCGGTCAGCGCCCGACGATGCGCTTCGAGCAGTACGAGCGGCACACTGCCTGGGACAAGCCCGGCGTCCTGGTGCTGCCGCCGCGACATTAGGCTCTTGGTAGCCAGGCCCGAGCGTCAGGAGAAAACTCGCCTTGAGCGTGACCGCCGATACTCCGGCCATGCTGCGCGACCGGGCAGCCGCGGTGCTCCACGGCAACGACGCAGGCAGCTGGACGAAGGCGTCACCTCACCTGTACCCGCACCAGTGGAGCTGGGACAGCGCCTTCAACGCGATCGGATGGGCGCACCTGGACGCGCGGCGGGCCATGGCGGAACTCGAGGAGCTGTTCGCGGCGCAGTGGTCGACGGGCATGGTGCCGCACATCGTGTTCCGGGCGGGGCCGGACGAGCCTTACTTCCCCGGGCCGGAGTGGTGGGACTGCGCCATCGCGACGGCTGCGCCGGCGCTCCCGGTACAGACGACAGGGATCTGTCAGCCTCCGGTGCATGCCCTGGCGCTGCAGCGGATCTGGCAGCTGACGCCGGAACCGCGGCGGCCGGAGATCCGCGCGCGCCTGCAGGCACTCTACCCGCGGCTGGTCGAATGGCATCGCTACCTCGCCACGCAGCGTGACCCCGAGGCATCGGGACTGGTCACCGTCTACCACCCATGGGAGGGTACGGATAACTCCCCGCGCTGGGATCATATGCTGTCACGCATCGAGGTGGCCAAGCCCGGCCCGTACACCCGCCTGGACACCAGTCAGGTCGGAGATCCGTCGCAGCGGCCCACCGACTGGGACTACGACCGGTACCTCTGGCTGGTCGGCCTGCTCAGGAAATACCGGTACGACGACGCGCAGATCCACCGCCTGTACCCGTTCCTGGTCAAGGACGTGTTCTTCAGCGCTGTCCTCGTCGCGGCGAATGCCGCGCTCCTCGACCTGGCCGGCGTGGCCGGGGCCAGTGACGGGGATCGCGGGCAGCTGGCCCGCTGGCTGTTCCGCGGCCGCGAGGGGCTGGCGCGCTGCTTCGACGCTGGATCCGGCCTGTGCCTCGACTACGACGTCCGCGCCGGGGAGCAAATCCGGCTGCGGACGTTCGCGGGTTTCGCGCCGCTCTTCGCGCGGACCGCGGATGCCAGCCAGCGCGCTGCCCAGATGCGCCTGCTTGACTCCGGTGACTTCTGCGGCGACCCGCGGTTGCGCTGGCGGCTGCTGCCGAGCACGAGTCCTGCCGAGCCGGCGTTCGAGCCGCACAACTACTGGCGCGGCCCGGTCTGGCCGGTGATCAACTGGCTGCTGTGGCAGTCGCTGAGCCAGCTTGGCTACACCGGCCGCGCGGACGAGCTCCGCCGCGACTCACTCGGCCAGATCGCCGCGGCCGGGGATTTCGCCGAGTATTTCGAGCCGTTCACCGGGAAGCCGCTCGGCTCCCCGCGGCAGTCCTGGACGGCCGCCGTCGCGCTGGACTGGTCCGCCTCCGATCACGGCGGCGAAGCAAGCCAGTCACAGTGAGGCGACGGGTGGCTCAACGGCCCTGAAGTCAGGTCAGCGTCGCGCACCGCTCCGTTTCATGCTCGGCCAACAGCTGCAGTCCCCAGTCGCGGCGCCACCAGGTCAGCGGGATAACGATCCACAGCCGGACCGGTGGGAGGCCACGCGCCGAGACAGCCGAGGCCGAGCCCGATGCCTGCCAGCAGGGCGGGCTAACGGCCGTGGAAACGCGGTTCGCGTTTGTCCATGAAGGCTTGAGCGGCCTCGCGATGATCCTCGGTGAGCCCGGTGTGCGCATGGTGGGTTACTTCCAGGTCCATGCAGTCACCCAGCTCGCCGGATACGGCCCGGTTCAGGTTCTCCTTCATGTAGCGGTAGGCGATCGACGGCCCTCGCGCCAGCCGGCGAGCACGCTCCATGACCTCCCGCTCGAAGTCGGCTGGCGGGAAGATGGCGTTGACGATGCCGAGCCGCTGGGCGTCCTCGGCGCTCAGCCGCTCCGAGAAGTAGTAGAGCTCTTTGGCTTTGCCGCTGCCCACCAGCCGGGTGAGAAACCATGTCCCGCCGTAGTCTCCGGCGAACGCAACCTTGGCGAAGGCGGTGGTCAGCACCGCTCCCGGTACCGCGTATCGCAGATCGCAGGCCAGCGCCAGTGACAGGCCAGCCCCGGCCGCGGGCCCCCCGATGGCGGCGATCGTCGGCTTGGGCATGCTCCACAGGCGACCGCTGGTGGCCCGCTGGTTCAGTCGCTGGCGGTGGATGAGAGCGTCCAGTGACCGGCCGGCACCGTCGCCGCGGTCGGCCGGCGCGGCCATGCTCTTGACGTCGCCGCCGGCGCAGAAGGCGCCGCCCGCACCGGTGAGCACGACGCAGCCAACCGCTTCGTCGGTCTCCACCTGGGCCAGGACCGCCCCCATGGCGGACACCATGGCGTGGGAGAAGGCGTTTCGCCGATCCGGCCGGTTCATGGTGATCACCGCAACGCCATCGTCGATCTCGGCACGCAGATCCTCGGTCCCGGTATCCAGCGCAGTCATGTCATCCTTTCCTCGCCGGCGAAGCGGACCCCGCCGATCACCCATGGCCCGCCGCCGGGCAGTCCGGCGATGGTCACCTCGGTGATTCCCTCGCCTCGACCGCCCTGGGCTGGCACGAACCGCAGCCGCTGGCCCGAGTCCGGCAGCTCTAGCGCTATGGCGTGCCCGCCGTCGGCCGCGGATATCCCGAGCACCGCCGCCCAGCGCCGTGCCGCGGCAGCCGGGTCGCTGACCTCGATCGTCAGCTCGGTCACACCGCCGGGAGCATGTTCGGGTACCTGCCCCGTCCACGACGGGCCCGCCCACCGCCACGATAGCTCCGGGTCCGCCCAGTCCAAAGACACGATGGCGCCGGGGACGTCCCTGGGATGAAGGTGGGTCGCGGCGATGTCGGGCAGGTCGGCGGCCCAGACCACCCGCACCCCCAGGGCGGCGACCCGGCGGCGGGCCGCCGCCAAGTCCGGGACCTGGAAAATCGCCATGTACCCGCCGTCACCGCCGCGCCGCTCGAGGTACCGGCCCGCGGTCGTGCCCGGCTGCGCGGGAGCCACCACCTCCACGAACGTGCCGCCCACCGCAAACACCGCATTGGCCAGGCCGAACCGGCCCACCCCCGGATCGTGAAAGGGCGGCAGCCAGCCGAAGGCCCGGCGTAGCTCGCCCGCCACCTGGCCGCAGTCGCGCGCCACCAGGGCCACCTGGCGTAAGCGCGGTCCGGTCAGCACACCCCAACAATAGGAGGTCCCGATCCGCCGCAACATACCCGTCGGTGCGCTCCCGGCTGGCGGGCACCGAGATCGGCTAACCCAGCGGCGCGAACACCTGGCCCGCGGCTGGGGCCGGAGCACCCTGCTGTAATCCGGACCACCGCAGGGGCTGCCCGGGTATCCCGGTCAACGATCCAGCTGGTCTGCCGCTTCACCGATACCGTGACCCTGGCCGGGCAGCGTGGGGTACTCGGTGGGGTAGAGCCCTGCGACGAACCCGTAGACCGTCTCGCCGGAGCGCGGCAGCAGCATGAATTCGTGGGTTAGCTGGAAGACACGCTCCCAGAACTCCGCGGCGCGGTCGCGGGGGATCCGGGCGTGGCGGATGATAGCCCGCAGGTCGTCGGCCTCATGCGCGGGGACGGACTCGGCAGCGGCCACGGACAGCGTGTTGGTGAACACGCGTGCCTGCTCCGGGCGGATGGCGCCGACGTAGAAGATGCGAGCGGTCCGGCCGTAGAACCTTTCGTCGATCGCGCGGACCCTCCGCGTGCGCACGACCCTGAGCATCTTCGCGCCGACCAGCACGCCCACGTGGTGGGCCACCGTGCTCTTCGGCCGGGCGACGGCGGCGGCCAGCTCACCGACCGTCGCCGCCCGCTCGAGGACCAGGTCGAGGATGGTGCTCCGCAGCGGGTCAGCCATCGCCCGGAGCTCCTGGGGTGACGACACGACGCGCAGGTCCTCGAGGTCGTAATCCGGGATCCGATCATTGCTCGACATATTTGGATCGTTCCGTTAGATTGGACTGATCGACAGGGCCAGATTATAGCCCGCTACCGGTACGGGCGGTGGCGCGCGAGATCGTTCGATCCTGGCAGGACCCATGTCACTGACGTGATGCCTGCGGATAGAGGGGATCCGGTGCGGCCGCTTCCGTCACAGAACAGGAGCGCAGAGATGGCCGAGGTGGTGCTCTTCCACCACGCGCAGGGACTGACTCCCGGCGTCGTCGCCTTCGCCGACGAGCTGCGTCATGCCGGGCACACCGTGCATACGCCCGACCTGTTCGAGGGCCGCACCTTCGGCACCCTGGAGGAGGGGATGCGCCATGCCGAGGAGATCGGCTTCCCCGGCGAGGTGATCAGGCGCGGCACGCAGGCAGTAGCAGGCCTGCCCGCCGAGCTGGTGTACGCCGGTTTCTCGCTCGGCGTGCTCCCGGCCCAGAAGCTGGCGCAGACGCGGCCGGGCGCGCGGGGGGCGCTGCTGTTCTACTCCTGCGTCCCGGTCTCGGCGTTCGGCTCCGCCTGGCCCGCCGGGGTGCCTGCGCAGGTGCACGGGATGGACGCCGACCCGATCTTCGTCGGCGAGGGCGACATTGACGCCGCCCGGGAACTCGTCGAGCAGGCCAAGGACGCGGAACTGTTCCTCTACTCCGGCGACCAGCACTATTTCGCCGACAGCTCGCTGCCGTCGTACGACGCGGACGCCACCGCGCTCGTGGTCCAGCGGGTGCTCGACTTCCTCCGCGCGCGGTAGGCGACCTCCGGCGAGGCAGCCGGGCGATCGCAGCCCTTGGGCCCTGGCTGGCCGGGCGGGCGGCGGAGGCGCATGGCGACCAGCGCTGACGTGGCCATGGTGGCTACCCGCCGGCCGACCGGGATCTTCGCGGAGGCCGAGGCCGTGGCAGGGTGGGCCGCCGCGGCCGGCGCAGCGGGGACCGGCATCACCGGGGCCGGCGAGTCGACGGTGGGCGGCTCGCTGCTCAGGAACTCGCTGCTCAGGGACTCGCTGCCCGGGGGCTCGCTGCCCGGGGGCTCGCTGCTCAGGGACTCGCTGCCCGGAGGCTCGCTGCCCGGGGGCTCGCTGCTCAGGGACTCGCTGGCGCGCGGCTCGGGGAACGGCCAGGCGGGCTGGCGGGGAGCAACGCGGCTGACCTCGGCTGGCCGGCTGACGGGCGGCGGGCCTGAGTGGGAGCCGCTCTGCCAGGTCTGCGCCAAGATCACCTGGGTGGGCGCATCGTTGACCTGCTCGGTCCGCCTGGCGGAGCTTGTCAGCCGGTCCAGCAGCTGCTGCGCGGTCGGCCGGCTCTGCGGGTCCTTGACCAGGGCGGCTTCCACCAGCGGCCGCAGCGAGTCCGGGACCGTGTCGATGTCGGCGTCGCCGTACATGATCCGGTACAAGATGGAATGGGTGTTTCCCGTGCCGAACGGTGACCGGCCGGTGGCCGCGTACGCCACCGTCACCCCCCAGGCGAAGATGTCAGCCTCCGGGCCGGGGCGCCCGCTGATCTGCTCGGGTGCCATGAACCCCATCGAGCCGATCATCATGCCCGTCTTGGTCATGGCGGTGGTGTCCTGCCGCCGGGCGATGCCGAAATCGATGACCTTCGGGCCCGCGTCGGTCAGGATGATGTTGGAGGGCTTGAGGTCCCGGTGCATGATGCCGGCCGCGTGGATCACGGTCAGCGCCTCGGCCAGCCCGGTGGCCAGGCCGAACAACATCTCGGGACCCACCGCCCCGTGCTTGTCGACGTGCTCGGACAGCGAGGGGCCCTCGGCGTATTCGGTGACCACGAACGGCGTGGACGACTGGGAGTCGGCCTCGATCACCCGCACCGTGCACACGCCCTTGACCCGGACCAGCGCGGCCACCTCGCGGCCGAACCGGCGGCGGAATTCCTGGTCTCCTGCCAGTTCCGGACGCAGCACCTTGACCGCGACCGGGCCGCCGTCCCAGGCCACGCCCAGATACACCACGCCCATACCGCCCGCGCCCAGCCTCGCGGTCAGCCTGTAGTGCCCGATCCGGGTCGGGTCATCAGGCCGAAGAGGCGTGCGAGCCAACGAAACTCTCCTCCCGAGATGTCATGGCGGCACCGGGCAGCCCAGCACACAACATTGCTTGCTATTTTCCTACCGTATCGACCGGGAGCATGCCGGGCTGTCAGCCGGCCGGAAGACGCAGGGTAATGAATTGCTGGCTTGCCTGCGCCTGGACCGAGTCGACGCCGGTCACCACCGCGCCGGACGCGGCCAGCGCAGTGACGGCGTGGCTCCCGCCGCCGGTCAGGCCGCTGACCGGCGATCTCGTCCAGGCCGCCCCGTTCGCCGAGGTCCAGACGGCGGCGACGGCAGGGCCCCCGGACGGGCCGAACTGCGCCGCGGCGGTGAAGCCGCCCGCGTCGGCGGTCAGCGCGGTGAAGCTGGTGCCGGGCCCCGGTGCGCCGAACGGCGCCGGCTGCCAGGAAAGCCCGCCGTCGCCAGACCGCTCGGCCAGCGGCTGGATGCCGCCCGCAGTGATCTGCTGGCCCAGCGCGACAACACTGCTCCCGCGGACCGCCGCCTGCTGGATCAGCCCGGCCGAGGCGCCGGCCGGGAGCGGCGGGTCAACGGCCGTCCAGGTACGGCCGTCGGGACTGGTCCACACCGCGGGCCGGTTGTCGTGCGAGCCGCCCGAGACGAAGCCCGACGGGCCGGCGGCGACGGCCAGCACCTGGTCCGAGCCGCCGGTCTCGTTCTGGTCCTGCGCTCTGGTCCAGCTGGTCAGGTCCGCTGACCACCAGACGTCCCGCGAGGGCGCGCCGCCCGGCCCGGCGACCGTGCCGGCGATCACGTAGCCGCGCGGGCCGCTGGCGGCTCGCACGCCGGATACGCCGGCCAGGTCGTGCGTGATCGCTGAGGCGGGCTGCCAGCTCACTCCGTCAGCCGAGGTGAGCACCAGGCCCGGCCCGGCGGCGAGCCACCCGCGCGGTCCGTGGGTGACGGCGGACAGCCCGGCCAGGTCCGGATCGGCGGATACCTGGGCCAGCGAGGAGACCAGGGCCCAGGGCCCGCCAGACACCCGGCGCCATACCGCGGGGTAGCCGTCGGCGCTGCCCGCGGCGATCTGCACGGTCCCCGCCGTGGCGGTGCTCCGCACTGCCTCCTCGGGGATGAAGCCGCCCTGGAGGGCGGTCAGCGAGACCGGCTGCACGTTTCCCGCCGTGTCCGCCTCGACGAGCAGGGCCTGCTGGCTGGTCTTGCCGCGGTTGGTGCTCCCGGCCGCAACGACGCTGCCGCCCGGTCCGACCGTCGCGGTGAAGCCGGGCCCGTCCGACGTGCTGCCGAGCGGCCCGGCCGGCCGCCAGCTGGTTCCGGTACCGGAACTGGTGTAAGCCACGTACTGGTTCGGGGTGTGGCCGGTGACCACGAAACCGTAGTCGCTGCCCTTGACCACGTCCGGGCTCCAGCCGCCGGCCGGGTCGATCGTACCCGCGTACTGCCAGGTCCGGCCGTCCTGGGAAAAATAGGCGACCCCGTCCTCGGCGCCGCTCGCGGTCGTGCCTGGCCGGACCGCGATGAGCCCGGCGCCGTCGAACGACACGCCGCTGACGGAGGTCTGGGCACCGTGATCGACAGGGATCGTCACCTGGGTCCAGTGCGCTCCGCTGTCGGTGCTCAGCCACACGCCGGAGCCGCGGTCGGAGATCACCGTGGCGCTCCCGCTCGAGGTGGCGAAGTCAATGCCCGCCGGGGTCAGGCCGGCCTCCTGCAGCCCCAGCTGCGCGGCCGTCATCCGCTGCCACCTGACGCCGTCATGAGAGGTCCAGATCACTGCCTGTTTCCCGGCGCTGGTCACCTCGTAGCCGGCGGCCAGGAACCCGCCGGGTGTGTTGGTGACCACGTTGACCGAGTCCGCGGGCTGCCGCGGGGTGATCCCGCGCGTGCCCGCCAGCGTCCAGGACAGCCCGTCCGGGCTGGTCCAGATGGCGTTGCTGCCTTCCGCCATCCAGCCGTGCGGGCCGCCGGCGATCCGGACGGCCTCATCCCCCAGCGGGGGCTGGCCGCCGCCGGGCAACTGCACCGGGGCCAGATGCCAGGTGTGCCCGGCATCGGACGATGCGAAGAACTGCTGGCGCACGGCGCCGTCGGTCTCCTGTGAGCCCGTCGTCACCATCGTGTTCCCCGAGGCGACGATGCGCTGGATCGCCTGGAAGACGCCGCGGGTGCGTTGTCCCGGGTAGGTCGGCAGGGTGTTCGTCGCGACCGGGTTCGCCGCCCCGGGGCCTCCCTCGTTCGCGCTGGGGCCTTCCTTCGGCGCGTGGGATGGCACCACGGTGAGGACCACGCCGACGGCGACGGCCGCGGCGGCCAGCACCGATACGCCTATCGTCGTGGTGCGGCGGCTGACCCGGCGCTTTCTGGCTCCGGGCGGCCCGGTACCGGGCGCCTCGGCCCCGGTCAGCAGGGCACCAGGCGGCGCGGCACCGGGCGGGGGGTCGAGCAGCAGCGAGCCTTGCCCCCCGCGGGGGTCTTCGGCGGCCCGGGCGCGGCTGGGATGCGGCCCGCTCTGCTGCCAGGTCCTCGCCAGGATCGTCTGGGTAGGCGAGTCCTGCGGGCGGGGCGACCGCATCGAGAGACTGGTCAGCCGGTCAAGAAGCTGCCGGGCAGTGGGCCGCCGGTCCGGGTCCTTGGCCAGGGAGGCGGCGACCAGCGGGCGCAGCGGATCGGGGACCGAGGCGAGGCCGGGGTCGGCGTGCAGAACCCGGTACAGGACGGAGTGGGTGTCCCCCGTGCCGAACGGCGACTGTCCGGTGGCCGCGTAGGCCACCGTCACCCCCCAGACGAAGATGTCAGCCGCCTGCCCAGGGTGCCCGCTGATCTGCTCCGGCGCCATGAAACCCGGCGAGCCGACCATCATGCCCGTCTTGGTCATCGACATCGCGTCCAGGACCTGGGCGATGCCGAAATCGATGACCTTCGGGCCGGCGTCGGTCAGGATGACGTTGGAGGGCTTGAGGTCCCGGTGCACGATGCCGGCCGCGTGGATCACGGTCAGCGCCTCGGCCAGGCCGGTGGCCAGGCCGTAGAGCATGTCGGGGCCGAGCCGGCCGTAGCTGTCGATGTACTCGGCCAGGGACGGGCCCTCGGCGTATTCGGTGACCATGAACGGCTGCGGCGACTCGGTGTCGGCCTCGATCACCCGCACCGTGCAGACGCCCTTGACCCGCAGCAGCGCCGACACCTCACGGCGGAACCGGCGCCGGAAATCGTAGTCATCGGCGAGTTCCGGGCGGAGCACCTTCACCGCCACCTGGCTGCCGTCCCAGCCCACGCCGAGGTACACCACGCCCATGCCGCCCGAGCCCAGCCTGGCCGTCAGCCGGTAGTGGCCGATCCGCACAGGATCGCCAGCCCGTAGAGGCGCGCGAGCCAAAAGAATTCCTCCAAAAGCTAATGGTGGCCTCTGGGCAGTCCGGGGCACAACCGCGCTCTTGTATTCAGTTTACGTATTTGGCCGCCCAAGAGTTCAATTCGGCACGGCCACTTTCGCCATTACCTGGTGTTATGCTGCCGCGCGGGCGTCAGCCGGGCGGCAGGGCGAGCAGCAGGAACCGCCGGCCCGCCATGGTGGCCGCCGAGCCGATGCCGGTGACGGCCGAGCCGGACGAGGTCAGCGCGGTGATCGCGCCGCTGCCGTCGCCGAGCGCGCTGACCTTGGTCTGCGTCCAGGCCGCTCCAGTGGCTGAGGTCCACCTCACGACGGCCTGCTGACCCGGCTGGCCGTACTGGCCCGCGGCGGTGAAGCCGCCGGAGTCGGCGGTCAGGGCGGTGATGACCGTGCCGGGGCCCGGCGCGCTGAACCGCACCTGCCGCCAGCTCGCGCCGCCGTCAGAGGATTGTTCGGCGAAAGGCACGGCGCGGCGAGCCGTGACTTCCTGGCCCAGGGCCACCACGTGATTCCCGTTGATCGCGATCTGCTGGAGCACCGCTGAGGAGGCCGCACCCGCCTGCCCATTCCCCTGCTTTGGCAGCGCCAGGTCGATCGTCGTCCACAGCCGGCCGTCGCTCGTGGTCCACACCGCGGGCCGGTTGTCATGCGAGCCGACCGACACGAACCCGTGCGGGTCGGCCGCGACCGCGAGGACCTGGATGGAGCCGCTCATCACGTTCATGTCCTCGGCCCTGGTCCAGGAGGTCAGGCTCTGCGACCACCAGGCGTCGGCCACGCTCGCGCTGGCCGGGCCGGCTGGGCGTCCGACGACCGAGTACCCAGCCGGGCCCGCGGCCGCCGCCACGGCCGACACCCGGCCCAGGTCCTTCTCGATGCCCCCGCCGACCCGGTGCCAGGCCTGACCGTTCGCCGAGGTGAGCACCACGGGGCCGGGCACGCCTACCGCGAGCCAGCCGAACGGCCCGTGGGTCACGCTGGTCAGCGCGGTCAAGCCCGGATAGGCGGAGACCACCGACAGCGAGGAGGCCAGGCGCCAGCCACCGCCCGGCGTGCTCTGCCAGACCGCCGGATAACCGTTGGCGCTGCCCACGGCGACCACGGTGCCGCCGGGAGAGGTGGCGGTGCTGTTCACCGCTAGTTCCGGGACGATCTCTGGATGGACGGAGACCGGGCGCACGCTGCCCGTCGTGGTCGCCTCGAGAAACACCGGCTGCTGGCTGACTGCGCTGCCGTGCGTGGCGCCGACCGCGACCACGGTGCCGCCGGGGGCGAGGGTCACGCTGGTGACCGACTGCGTGGCGGCCGGGCCGAGCGATCCCGCCGGCCGCCAGGTGGTGCCGTCGCCGGTGCTGGTGTAGGCGACGATGTCCCCCGTCGCGGTCTGGCCGGCGACCACGAAACCGTCATCAGTGCCCTTGACGACGCCGGGGGTCCAGCCCGCCGCGGGGCCTGAGCCGGCGGCGCCGGGCGGCGGCGGCCCGCGCGGGCTCGAAGAGAAGGGAAGGTTCCGGCCGCCGCCGGCTAACCCTGGGCTCGCTGGCGCGGGGCGGGCCGGTGCGGGGCCGGCCGACGGCGGGAGCGCTGGAAACGGGGGCGCTGAGCACGGCCTGGCCGGAGTGGGGCTGGGTCGAGGGCCAGGTGTAGTCCAGCACCGACCGGGCCGGGCGGTCGTGGCGGGCCGCGGGGTTGGCCAGCTGGTCCAGCAGCTCGTCCGCGGTCGGCCGCCGCTGCGGATCCTTGGCCAGGGCGGACATCACCAGCGGCCGCAGCGTTTCGGGCACCGCCGCCACGTCCGGGGCATCGTGCAGGATCCGGTACAAGATCGCCAGGGACTCCCCCGTGCCGAACGGCGGCTGCCCGCTAGCCGCGTAGGCGACCGTCACGGCCCAGGCGAAGATGTCGGCGGCCTGCCCCGCCCGCCCCGTGACCTGCTCCGGAGACATGAAACCAGCGGAGCCGACCATCATGCCCGTCTTGGTGACGGAGGTCGCGTCCAGCGTCTGGGCGATCCCGAAGTCGATGACCTTCGGGCCGCTCTGCCCCAGGATCACGTTCGACGGCTTGAGGTCGCGGTGCACCACCCCGGCGGCGTGGATCGCGCTGAGCGCCTCCGCGAGCCCGGTAGCCAGGCCGTACAGCATGTCAGCGCCGAGCGGCCCGTAGGCGTCGATGTACTCGGACAGCGACGGCCCCTCGGCGTACTCGGTGACCATGAACGGTCGGGACGACGTGGTGTCGGCCTCGATGACCCGGACCGTGCACTCGCCCCTGACCCGCATCAGGGCGGCGACTTCGCGGCCGAACCTGGCCCGGAACTCCGGGTCGTCCGCCAGCTCGGGGCGCAGTACCTTGACGGCGGCGCGGCTGGCCTGCTCGGCATCGGGCTGATTAGGGGCATCAGGGACAACGCCGAGATACACCACGCCCATGCCGCCCGCGCCCAGCCTGGCCGTCAGCCGGTAGCGCCCGACCCGCGAGGGATCACCATCCCTGAGCGGCTCGCGAGCCAACGAGCCCCCTTCCCCGAGTGACGACGGCTGAGCCTGCGCCGCTATGCGCAATACGTTCCGTGGGCATTAATCCGGATTGCTAATAATGTCAGCCTATTCGCCGTTCCCAGCCCCGGCCGGGCGCCCGTCATTACGTATGTGTGACGGACCAGGCGGGATCCGGGGGCCGCAGGCAGGCGCGCTGCGGGCGGCCTAGCTGGGCGGCTTGCCGCGGCGGGCCTGCGCGACGCTGACCGACACGGCAAGCAGGATGGCACCCCACGGGCCCGCCACCCAGACCGGCCAGGGGTAAATCAGCTGAGCGGTGGTGGCGCTGGTCAGGCCCCAGATCACCACGTTGACGAAGACGACCGACGCCCAGATGGTCCACAGCACCCTGAGCGGGGTGGGCAGGTCCGCGAACATCCCTGGCGCGGCGACAGGCCGCGGCCTCTGGGGAGCCAGTGCGGCAACGTCCCGTCGCGCCACGGTGCCGGCCTCCGGCAGATCCGCGTACAGCGCGGCGAGATCGCCGTAGGTCATCGCTTCGGACGCCTGTTCCATGCGCTGGACGTACTCGTCCATCTTCAGGCGACCCTCTTCCAGCGCGGTCCGCAGCCGCTCGATGACCTCCTGCCGGTCAGCATCCGACGCTCGCAACTTGCTCTTGTCGTGCTGGCCGCCCTGGCGATCATCCATAGCGTGGCCCCTTCGCTTGATGCCGCATACCAACACGAAAGGATATCGGGGCCTGGTGCCCGGACATTGCCTGCAGGCGACGGCGGCTGGCAGCATGGCGACGTGGACTACCTACTGGCACAGGTAAACGTCGGACGCATGCGCGAGCCGCTGGACAGCCCGCTGCTCGCGGACTTCGTGGCGGCTCTCGACCCGGTGAACGCGGCGGCGGATGCTGCCCCCGGCTTCGTCTGGCGGCTGCAGACCGAGGACGGCAACGCGACCGCCGTGCACGCGTTCGAGTGGGACCGCGCCGGGAGCGCCGGGGTCCTGGTCAACATGTCGGTCTGGGATTCGGCCGAGGCGCTCGCCGCGTACGTCTACTCCGACGCCCACCGCCAGGTCCTCAGGCGGCGCCGCCAGTGGTTCGAGCGGATGGCCGAGGCCTATGCCGCGCTGTGGTGGATACCGCGGGGACACACCCCGACCACCGGCGAGGCCGAGGAGCGGGTGCTCCACCTGCGGGAGTTCGGGCCCACGCCGTACGCGTTCACGCTCAAGGAGCACTTCCCGCCGCCGGGCACAGCCGGCCGCGGGCCGATCCGCAGCCCGGAAGAATGGACCTGCCCGGCCTGATCCCGGGTGTGGCCGGGCGCCTCGGCCTCGGTGCCGGCGCCCTGATGCCGACCGCCGGCTGCAGGCGCGCGGGGGCTAGCCGGAACCCCAGTGCGGCGGCCGCTCCCGGGAGAGGCGCTCGTCATCATCCGGCCCGGGCGGCTCACCCCAGCCGATGTCGGTGTCTTCCTGGCTCTGCGTCGGCAGGACCGGCTCGTCGCGCAGGTCCGGCGGGCTGACGCGGGCCGGCTGCTTCGGTGCTGGGTCCGGCGGCATGCCGTCATCATCGCAGAGGCAGCGGATGCCCCGGCCGGCGGCCATAGGGCTCAGCGAGCGAGGGCCGGCGCGGTGTGAGAGAGTGGCGGCGCGGTGTGAGAGAGTGGCGGCAGTACCAACGGGGAGAGGGGTGCCGCGGATGCAGCCGATGCCAGAGGACTGGGACCGGGCCGTGGCCGTGGTGGCTCACCCGGACGATCTCGAGTACGGCGTCGCCTCCGCTGTGGCCCGGTGGACAGGCCAGGGCAAACACGTCTCCTACCTGCTCGCGACCCGGGGCGAGGCCGGTATCGCCGGCATGGCTCCGGACCAGGTCGGCCCGCTGCGGGTGGAGGAAGAGCGCCGCAGCGCCGCGGTCGTCGGCGTAACCGAGGTCGAGTTCCTCGACCATGCGGACGGGCTGGTGGAGTACGGGATCCCGCTGCGGCGCGACCTGGCGGCCGCGTTCCGCAGGCTGCAGCCCGAGGTGGTCATCACGACGAGCTTCGACCTCACCTGGGGCGAGGAAGGCCCGGTCAATCACGCTGACCACCGGGCCGTCGGGCTCGCCACCCTGGATGCCTGCCGGGACGCCGCCAACGAGTGGGTATTCCCCGAGGCCGGCCCGCCGTGTGCCGGCATCAGGGACGCCTACGTGGCCGCGGTCGGCGCGCCGACGCACTTCGTGGACGTCACCGACACGATCGACGCGGGCGTCGCGTCGCTGCGTGAGCACCGCGCCTACATCGAGGGCCTGGGCCGGGAGTTCGATCCCGATGAGTTCCTGAAGAACATGGCGGGCTACGTAGGGCTGGGCGCCGGATGCGAGTACGCGGTCGCCTTCCACCGCTATCCGATGGGGTAGGCCTGCCCGACCAGGTCGGCAACCTGGTCCTCGAGCGGCACGGCCGCGGTCAGGCGGTTGTCGACGGTGAGGTGCGGAGCGGCCGGCGCGGTCCCGACACGCATGTTCCCGCAGAACTCCTCGAACTCCGCCAGTTTGGCCGAGTCACGCGCCAGCCCGCGGGCGGAAAGCCGGCGGCGCAGGGTGGCCTGGTCTGACCTGACCCAGACCAGGCGCACGGTCCCGGCGCCGAGTTCGGCGGCCCAGGACCGCCACCGCTGAGCGTCGTGAATCTGCCCGGTAAAGGGACCGGACAGCAGGACCGGGCAGCCGTGGGCGCGGATCTCGCGGGCGGTGGCCGTCATCCCGGCGTACTCGTGCACCTTGACGTGCTCGTCGTACCACGGCCCCTCGCGCTCGCCCGGCGGCCGGCCGGCGGAGACGAGGACGGCAGCCACGAACGACCCGTACATGGTGTCCTTGTCGAGCAGCGCCGGAGCCGGCTCGAGCGCGGCGAGCAGCAGTTCCGCGACGGTGCTCTTGCCTGCGCCAGGAGGTCCGGCCACCACCCAGGCTGGCGCGGGGATGCTCATGAGCGGAGGACGACCCAGCTGTGCGCGGGTACCAGGGCCGGGTCGGCGGGCCGGGCGCCCGGATCGGGGGTCTCGGCCACCGCGAGCCCGGCCACGTCGACAGGGAACCGGAACGAGGTGTCGCCCGCGTTCAGCAGCACGATTATCGCGGCGCCGTCGGCGGCGGCCCGGAAGGCGATCGTCTCGCTGGCCAGGTGCTCGACGGTCGTCCGCGCCCGGACCAGCCACGGGTGACGGCGGCGCAGGCCGATGAGGCGCTGGTGCAGCCGGTAGACCGGCCAGCCATCCGGCGGCAGCTCAGCCGGGCTGGCCGGGAAGGCGGGGCGGACCTCGTCGTCACCGCCGGCCCGTCGTTCCTTGACGCCGCGGAATCCCTGCTCGTCACCGTAGTAGATGCTCGGTATGCCGCCGACGGTGAGCAGGATGGCCAGCGCATGGCCGAGGTGCCGAACGTCGGTGAGCTGGCTGGCTAGCCGGGTGACGTCATGGTTCCCAGTGAACGTCTGCGGCATCACGCGGTCGAGCACCTGGTTGTGCCGGTCGAGCGTCCAGGCCAGCTCGAAGAAGTTCCGGTCGTTCAGTGAGCTCCAGATGGCCTTCCACAGCTCATACTGGGTGATCGAGTCCAGGCCGCTCTCCGCCGCGTAGGCTGCGTAGTCGCCGTGGATCATCTCGCCGACGAACCACGCGTCCGGGTGCGACTCCCGGATCCCCGGGAGCACCTTGGCCCAGAAGCTGGCCGGCACCGCGTACGCGGCGTCCAGCCGCCAGCCCGCCGCGCCCCGGTCCAGCCAGTGGGCCATGACCTGGGCCACGTAGTCGAGAACCTCGGGCTCTTCGTGATCCAGGGCGACGAGCTGATGATGGCCCTCGAACGTGGCGTACTCGCCGGTCGCCGCGTCGGGCCGGAACCACCGGGCGGCTGGCGAGCCAGGGCCGCCGGCCAGCGCAGCCTGGAACGCCGGGAACGAGCGCCCCACGTGGTTGAACACGCCGTCGAGAACGATGCGCAGACCACGCCGGGCAGCCTCGGCGACCAGGTAGTCGAAGTCCGACTGATCGCCGAGCCGGGGATCTATCTCGAAGTGGTCGACGGTGTCGTAACCGTGAGTCTCGGCCGCGAAGACCGGTCCGAGCAGCAGCCCAGAACAGCCGAGTCCGGCCGCGTAGTCAAGCCATCCGGCCAGCTGCCGAAGGCGGTGCCGGACCGGCTCCTGCGGCGGCAGCGCCGCCTTCTCCGCCCCCGTGAAGCCGAGCGGGTACACGTGCCACCAGATAGCGTGCTCAGCCCATGACGCCACCGGTTAACCATAGCGGGCGGATGTGACAGGCCGACGCGATCAGGTGCTACAACCACCAGTCTTGGGGCCTGTTCACAGCGGTGGTAGTGCCATCAGACGGGCTCCTATCCGTTATATTTACACATATGACGATCCGCGACGCAATACAGCTAGCCGAGGCCAGCAGGCCGCCCGACGGCGTCATCCGCTGCCTGATCTACGTGCGGATCAGCATGGACAAGGCCCACGACGGGCACGGCGTGGCGAACCAGATGGCCAAGCTGGAGCAGAAGGCCCGCGAGCGCGGCTGGACGGTGGTCTACCGGCTGTCGGATAACGACATCGGGGTGACCCGCAAGGACCCGACCAGGCCGGGGAAGTACCGGCCGGGCTATGAGGAAGCGATGCGGCTGGTCGATGCCCGCGCGGTGGACGCGGTGCTGTGCTTCAAGTGGGACCGGTTCATCCGCGAGCCGCTGGACCTGGAGTACCTGATCCCCCGGTTCGACAGGGCCGGGGTGCGGTTCGCCGAGGTGGACGGGAACATCGACCTGGGCACCGACTCCGGCCGGCTGCGGATCTTGATCGCGGTGGCCAAGACCGAGCAGGAGCGTAAGGCCGAGCGGCAGAAACTGGCCAACGAGCAGGCCGCGATCAACGGCAGGCGGTTCCTGGGCGGCCCGCGCCCGTTCGGGTACCGCGAGGATCATGTGACCGCGCACCCGGTGGAAGGCCCGGCGGTCGCGGAGGCGTGCGCCGCGCTGCTGGGCGGGGGGACGGTCAGCGGGATCATGCGGGAGTGGACCGAGCTTAAGCTGACGCCGCCGCAGCAGGACCGGCGCGGCACGACCCGGTGGAATCGGACCAGCATCCGGATGATCTTGCTGAACCCGAGGATCGCGGGCTTGTCGGTGTACCGGGGGGAGATCGTCGGCCAAGGGAACTGGGAGCCGCTGGTTTCGGAGGAGATCTGGCGGGCGGTGCACGGCATCCTGGAAGACCCTGCCCGGAAGCCGCCGCGCGGGGTGCGGACCCTGCTGGGCGGGCTGGCGCTGTGCCCATGCGGAAACGTGGTTACCGGGATGCCGTCCCACACCGGGCATCACATCTACCGGTGCACCCCGGCCACCCGCAACCACGCATACAAGGGCACGCATGTGGCGCGGCAGGCGGTGCCGGTGGAGGAGTTCATCGAGAAGATCGTCGTCGGCCGGCTGTCCCGCGCGGATGCGGCGGACCTGGTGTCGGTGGAGGAGAC
>WNGH01003786.1_pt1 | contig 26333 bp, 13 predicted proteins | sample 5400631 | NCBI WGS metagenome assembly WNGH01 (sample SAMN13153373, study PRJNA577476) | soil metagenome | isolation source: 115 cm soil or saprolite under Garry oak tree replicate 1 | place: USA:California | collected 2016-06-15
GCCTCTTCCGCGCGATCGTCGTCCCGATGGCCAGGTGAAGCTGCTCGATCCTGGGAATGACCGCCTCATGCTCACCGCAGGAGGGGCAGCGGCTCACCTCGATACCCACGAGCGTGACGTTCGGCAGGCCGCTCTCCTTGTACAGGTAGTTCTCGCGGGCGGTCTTCATCTGATGGCCACATTGGGGGCATTTCATCGCATCGACCTCATCGCCTGGATCTCCAGGCTGTCACCACGACCAACCGCGACTCCGACCGGAATGCCACGACGACCGATATTCGCCGAGCGTGAACGCGATAGCGCCAGGTACATGCTTCGAGGAAACGACCTCGCCAGCGGCCAGGATCTCGCGGATCAGCCGCCTGGCGTCCGGCGGACTCAATGGTTCTCGATCCCTGAGGGAGATCATATCGATGATTGATTAAAAGTCAACAGATGATCTATATGCAACGCCGGTCAGCCGGGATGGCTTACGTTCGCCGTGTAACGCCTTGGTACACGGGCGGCGCTACCTGACTCATCGGCGATCAGCGACAGTCGGGGGTGGATGCGCGAGGAAGAGGTAGTGCAAACGGAGCGCCACTACCCTCGACGACGGCTCAGTCAGGCGCTTTTCGCGCGGACGACCAGGTCGACATCGCAATCCAGAACGTGGAGCAGCGAGAGCAGCTGATCAATCGACTTGCGGTAGTTGGTCTGATCGAGCAGGCGGTAGAACTGTGTCGCCGAGGTGCCCAATCGACGGATGATCTCGCGCCGGCTCAACCTGCTTCGGGCGACTCTCCTCTGCGCTTCGAGCGTCAGTCTGTAGAGGAGCCGGTCCCGGAGATACTGAGGGTCCTGATTGTATTCGAGCACCCGATCGATGTGGACCGTGCCCTCCTTTCCAGAGGCGAGGGCATAGCTGAAGCCTTCTCTGCCGATTTCGGCGTCGACTACGGCCCGGACGACCGGATCGTCCGAAGTGGACCGGATCTCGAGCTTGGGAATCTTCACAGCGCGCCCTCCGGTTGCAGCGCTTCGATGAGCTCAAGAACTCGACGAGGGGCTTTGCCCTTCATGGGCTTCCAGTTGTCGAGGTCCCACTTCACGACGAACCGACGATCCCGGTAAACGTGCACGTGCCGGGGAGGGTGATCTCCCTTCCACGTGGCCAACACAAACCCGCCCCGGCGAATCTTACCCAACGCGAACGTTACCTCCTGCGGTAACAGGTGTCAAGGGCGCCGGAGATGACTCGAGGACCGGCGGGGGCGGTAGGAGATGGCAACTGCGGGCTTACCAATCACCGGTTGCCAACGTGCAAGCGGCGCGCCAAGCCCGACCGGAGGCGGGCCTCGCGAGTGCGCTACGTAATCCAGTCACCCACCGTCTCGAGCTCCCAGTCCGAGACCGTGCGGCGCAGCCGCAGCGAGCCGCCGACCCAGGAGGCGTCCCAGATGACGAAGCCGCGCCACTGCTCTTGGTCGAGGACGAACAGGAGGAGGCAGGCGTGGGTTGGGGGAGGCCAGAAGCTACGCGCGCGCCTTACGCTTGGCCTACGGCGACATGCCGTGCAGGAAAGGGAATCATTGGAGATTCCTCAAGTACTTCCTTTGAATCTCCTCGGCGGCATCCCGGGCCCTCTTGTCGCCGGCGAACAGGAGCTCGGTGTAGACGAGCAACGGAGCCACTGTCCTGGGCCGCGCACCCTCGAAAGCGAGCGGGCCCGGTGCCCCGAGCAGAATGAGCGGTCCATCGTCCGCACGCAGGGCGCGCAGCCGTTTGGCAATGTCGAGACCCGGCTGCTGCACGTGGACGACGGTGTCCGTTCCGCGATAGTAACCTGTGAGGCGGTGTGCTGCGGCGCCGCCACCAAAGGCCCACGTCACGTTGTTGTCCAGCGTCTGCTCGATCTTGCCTTCGAGGGTGTCGGGGTCGATCTCCTGAGCGCGGAATCTGCCGATCAAGAGCTTCGGACGGACCAGCGTCTCGTATCCGTTGATCCACAGGTCCAACAACCGGCGGGGGACCGTCAGTCGTCTCCTCCCGTTCGTATCGTGCACCAGTTCCGCCTTGCGCAGGTGGGCGATTCGCGCTGCTGCCGTCGCCGGGGCCACTCCTGCCGCTTTGGCCAATACTCGAACGGGCGCGTTCAACAGGCCGGGCTGGACCAGCAAAGCGAAGAGGATCTGCTGGCTCGGCACCCCCGTGCCGCGGCCCTGCTGCGGTCGGCGTTCGGGTGGACGTCCTTCGATCTTGGCAATATGCCGGCGCCCAATCTGCAGACGGCAGTTGCCGGCAAGATCGATGAAGTTGGCGCCCTGCTCGTCGAGATATCTTGCCAACGGTCTTCCAACGTGTGGCGCGAAGAGGATCCACGCGCGTTTCGGCTTGGTGCGTGCCGCCTGGGCGAGGACGCCATCCACAATCGTTCGCGTCAAGTGCGTCCTCTTCGCCTCGATGGCGAACTCTTCGGTCGCATTGGGCGTGACGATCCGAACCCTACCGTCCCAGGCGATTCCGCGCTCGACGTCCCAGCCCGGCGGAGGCAAGAGCGCCGCCTCTTTGACGAACGGCAATTCGCGGAGACGCTCGATGCAACGTTGGAGAATGTCCTGCTCTTGAGCTCTCATGTCCGATATAGTAATGCATCCATTAGTAATGGACAAGAGGATAAATCAACCTTTCGGTCAGCGTGGCCCGCCGCGCGCGGGCCATGAGGTCGTCCAGCGTGTCCCCAGGCGCCGGGATCTCGTGGATGATGGCCATCGACTGAGCCCGTGAAAGGGGGCGCGGGAGGGAGCGCGTCCGGTGCAGCCCGGCGAAGGAGATCTCCGGAGCGGCTGCGGCGATAAATTCCCGGACTGGGAGGCCTGTCTAGGGACAGCCGCCGCGAGCTGGTGTCATCGGCTTTCCGGAGCTCGAGCTTCCGTACTGGACGTCAACGCCGTCTTCGTAGCCACCGAGGTAGAAATACGCCGTGCCGGCGGCAGGCTGCGCCGCATCCTCGTGGCCGGACGAGTCGATTGCAGTCGTCCGAGCCACGATGCAGACAGTCGGACCAAGGTCGAGCGCATTTCCGGCATCTCGAACGTCGGCGAGCGATCCCCGGATCACGTCGTAGCCGATCGCACCGGAAACCTCCTCCCAGTCAACCAGCGTGCCGCCGCCGGGCGTCGCCTGCAACGCGATCGTCAAGGGATAGGTCGATCCCTGACGGTCGTGCGGAACGGTTGCCATCGCAGAGGCGATCGCGGTGTTTCCCGAGCCGTCGATTGCCTCGTAGAGCACGGTGTAGACTCGACCTTCCCCCTGGCCATCGCGTTCGGCTCGCAAACTGAAGGAGAAGTCGGCTGTTCCGGGGTCGGCTCCCTGGATGTCGCCGGTCGTGCTCCCATCGCCGTCGCCGGGCGCATCGTCCGGCTCGTTGCTCGCTATCGACACCAGCAACACCGTCGTCCCCCCGCACAGGTCGGAAGCCGTGACGGACGCCGCGGTGGCGACCATCTGATGAAAAGGCGGCCAGAGGACGGTCGGAGAGAGGCTGACGGCGATTTCGGGCGAACGGGTGTCCGTCACTGTCACGATCATATCGTCGGTGGCCGTCCCTCCAAGCCGATCGGTTACTCTCAGGGTGACGACGTGCGTGCCGAGCCGCAGCGTCGTCTGGAGCGACTCCCCTGAGCCGAGGCCGATCTGCGTCGGCTGCCCGTAATCCTCAAACCAGTCGAAGGCAGTGATCGCGTCATTTGTCCCGGGGGTCGACGCGGGATCGGACGATCCCGAGCCGTCCAGGGTGACCGGCGCCCCCGTAGGTGCTGAGCACTCGACTACCTGGTCGGCTCCGGCGTCGGCCACGGGCCGGCCGACGGCCGGTGCGGGGGCCTGGGCGAGCTTGACGATTACATCCCCTTCGCGGTAATTGGCCAGGACGAGATCGCTCCTTCCGTCGCCGTTGAAATCACCGGTGGCCACCGACATCGGGCTGGCGCCCGCGCGGAAGCGCATCTCCGGTCCGAAGCTCCCGTCGCCCCGACCGGAAAGAACGGAGAAGTTCCCTTGGTAATAGAACTGGGCCCCGGCCAGATTCGCGACGGCGATGTCGGGCCGGCCATCCAGGTCAAAATCGCGGACCACGACCGAATGAGGACCCGATCCCACTCCGAAGTGTCTCTCGTCGCGAAACGTTCCATCTCCCATGCCGAGCAGGACCGAAACGTCGTTGTCTCCCTCGTTCGTCGTCACAAGGTCCTTGTGTCCGTCCCCGTCGAAGTCGCCCGACGCGAGTCCGGAGGGAAAGATCCCCACGTCGAATTGCACCTGGGCGTTGAAGGTTCCATCTCCGTGGCCGATGAGAACGGACACAGCGTTGTCTCCCTCATCGGACACCGCCAGATCGGGCCGTCCGTCCGCGTTGAAATCGTCGATGACGACGTTCGTGGGATTGGACCCCGCGGCGAAGCGTTGCTCGGGACCGAGCGTCCCGTCGTCGAGCGCCAGCCGCACCGAAATGTTCCGGGAGCCTTCATTCGCCACGACGACGTCCGCGCGGCCGTCGCCATTGAGATCGCCCGCTGCGACCCCAAAGGGAGTGTTGCCGGCGGTGAACGGGATCGGCGGCCCGAGACGCCCGCCCCCCTGACTGATCTGGACGTAGAGGTTCGTAAAGGCGATGCGGACGATGTCGGCCAGGCCATCTCCGTTGAAGTCTCCCGCGGCGAGCGTGTTCCCACGGTAGAAGACCGACAAGGCGTCGGGCGCGGGACTGGTCCCGGCATCGATGGCGGGTGCGTCCGCTGACACGGTTGAAAATGTCCCGTCTCCGCGTCCCGGCATGATCATCACCGGCCGCTGCGGATCGTCGGTCGCGACCGCCAGGTCGTCCCGTCCGTCTCCGTCGAAGTCCGCGATGACGACCGTATTGGGGTTGAACCCCGTGTTGTAGTAATCGTCGACAGGGAACGTTCCGTCGCCCCTGCCGAACAGGATGGTGGTCCGATCGTAGGCCGTGAGCGCCAGATCCTGCCGACCGTCTTCGTCGAAATCACCAACCCCCAGCCACCCGGGCACGAAGAGCAATGCCTTGCGCTCGGCCGTGAGGGTGCCGTGTCCATCCCCCAGGAAAGCCACCACGCCGCCGTCGGTGATCCGAGCCAAGTCAGAGTTCGAGACCGCGACGTCCTCGAGGCCATCTCCATTGAAGTCGCCCGTGACGATCGAGGCCGGATTGTCGCCCACGTGCAGTTGTTGCTGTGCCGGCGCGAACGTGCCGCTTCCGTCGCCCAGGAACAATTGCAGGAGGCCGGCTGCAGACAATCCAAAAGTGACCGCTGCCAGGTCAGGGATCCCGTCACGGTTGAAATCACCGAGAGTCATGATCGGGAGCCCGTTCCCGATCGGCGTCCTCCTTGGAGGCAAGAAGGTCCCGTCGCCGCGTCCCAGGAGCGCGGCCACCCGGTAGGGCGGAAAACCGAAATCCTCCTGGATCAACAGGTCCTGCGCGCCATCGCCGTTCAAGTCGCCGGCGAGAGCCTGTTTCACGTCGTCAATGGCGGTGTCTCGGGAGAGAAGGTCAAATGTGCCATCACCCCGCCCGCGCAGAATCACAAGACCGGTGGTGCTCTGGCTCGTGATCGCCAGGTCGGGCACCCCGTCGCTCGTGAAATCGGCGCTGACGATCGCCGACGGAAAGTAGGACGGTACAAGAACCTGATGGCTCTGCAGACGGAATGTCCCGTCGTTATTGCCCAGCAGGATGGCCACCCAATCGGAGGGCGCCAGGTTCGTCCGAATGGCCACGGCCACGTCGGGCACTTGATCGCCATTGAAATCGGCCGTCGTCAGAACGACGGGTTGATCTCCCGTCGTGAATGGAACGGGAACCCCCATCGTTCCGTCCCCTCGACCGAGCAGGGACACCACGCCGTTCGCGCTGAGTTCCACCAGATCGCGATGGCCGTCGCCATTCAAATCGGCGACGACAAACCTGTTCGCGGCGGGAAACAGAGGCAGCGTGAAAGGTGGACGGGCCCAACTTGCCGACATCGCCGACCCGAGGGCAATGATGACTGCCGACAAGCGTGCTGCAGTGTTCTCCAGAGTCAAGAGAGTTATCTCCTGGAGGTTTTTCGGAAGTCTACCGCCACAAGGACATTCTCGCAACCAGGATCTGAGATCTAAGTAATCCAGTCGCCCACCGTCTCGAGCTCCCACTCCGAGCCCGTGCGGCGCAGCCGCAGCGAGCCGCCGACCCAGGAGGCGTCCCAGACGACGAAGCCGCGGCGCTGCTCGTGGTCGAGGACGAACAGGGGAAGACGGCAGGCGAAGATGGGGCCGAACTTCTTCTCGGCGAGGGCGAGCTCGTCGGCGGTCAGGACGACCGCGCGCATCGTGGTGACGAGCGAGCGGAAGTCCCGCCGGTCGGCGACCAGGAAGGTCGTCCGCTCGCCGGTCAGCGTGGCCCGCCGCGCGCGGGCCATGAAGTCGTCCAGCGTGTCCCCGGGCGCCGGGATCTCGTGGATGATGGCCATCGACTTCATGCCGGAGATCCGGTTGAGGACGGCGCCGAGCGCCCTGGCGCGGTCGTCCATCACGGCGGTCCAGATAACTTGAGGGAGCGAATCGTTTCCGTCGAGCAGGCCGTCCGCGTCGGTGTCGGGGTTCAGCGGGTCGGTGACGAGTCTTTCCTCAGCCAGGTCGGTCAAGCCGTCGGCGTCACTGTCGCGCTCGAGATCGGCGAAGGGGATCTGCAGCAGCAGCCCCTCCTGCACGCGCTTCGCCCGCAGGCCGACCGGCGGGAAGGTGATGGAGGACGCGTCCAGCTCCTCGACCTTCACCTCGACTTGCAGATGGTCGCCGGCCAGGAGGGGAGCGTTCGACAGACGCCTCACCACGTAGGGGGACTGGATGCGCAGCCCCGTGTAGATCGGCCTGCCCCACGTCCGGCCGCCGTCGTGCGAGCGGATCACCCAGTAGGCGCCGCGCGAGATCTCGCCGACCGGGTCGTAGTCCTGCGAGGCGCCGATGGCCACCGCCTCGTGTCAGCCCCATCGGCTTGAACGCAGGCGCCAGGGGGACCTCGCGGAACGGGACGAGGCGCGGCGCCTCGAGGAGGCGGACGACAGTCGCGCCGACCCGGTCGGCGGCGCCGTCCGGAGTGCCGGTCGGAGCCGGCGCGCCTTCCTCCAGCCGCGCGATCTCCCGCGTGACCTCGTCATTCTGCGCCGCGGCCGCCGCGCGCTCGGCGGGCGTCGACGATCTCTTGGGATCCAAGACGTAGCCGAAATAGTTGCTGGAGAGACGGAGGACGTAGGCCCCGACGACCGGGTAGCCCTCGCGCTTCGCATAGCGGGCGAAGACTTTCTGCCAGAGAACGGACGAAACCGGATCCCGGTCGCCCCCGCCCCACTCGCGCCCGGCAAGAACGTCGATCAGGAGGTCGAACGGGTCCTGCTTCCCCGAGTCCAGGGTCCCGTCGAGGAGTGTCCACTGAAGAGCGAGGCGTCTTGCGGTCATCGCCTCCGGCGAGAAGTCGTGGTCGTCGTCATGCAGCTTCTTCAGTTTGTCCGGGAACGAAGCGAGTACCGGGCGCGCCTCGTCGAACATTCCCTCGAGGACGTAGGCCGCGGCCAGGTCGACCCTCTGTCCCAGGCGTTTCGGATCGTCGGCGGCCCATGCCTGCGACCGCAGGGCCGACGCGACGACGAATGCCAACACGATGGAAACGGTCGTCTTCATGTGGCGACTCCTCTCCGCACCGGCCGCGCGCGAGGCCTTTGCATAAAGTATACGCGCGACGGCCGCCTGGCGTCGGTCTCCGGGCCTCCATCCTGGCGGAACGAGCGGCACGCGCCCCGCGCGAAGCGCGGGCCGGATGCCGCTCGGAACGGTGCTGTCAGCAGGAGGCGATCAAGACCCCGGCCCAGAGCGTCGGCGTCACCCGTTCGTACAGCACGTGGTAGGGAGGGATTCCAAGGTTGGTCGTGGTCGCAGGACTGTAACGTTTTGTGGTATTGGTGTCTGGTCGGAAGGAGAGGCGCACCGAGGTAAGGGAATGAAGCCAATCTGGAATCCCGACCGTTCCGAGCTGATTGAGTTCCAGGGCGTGCGTCATGCGCCAGAAAACGAGATGGGAGTCGTACTTCTTTTCGCCAAGTTGCATCGTGCTCTTGGCTTTCCGGTAGTTGATGTGATCCAGCCACAGTTCCCGGACTGCTGGGCGGTTCAGACGAGGGGCAAAAAGACTCGCCGCGTATGGATAGAGTTTGAGTATGCGTCACACAGCTTCAGGAGCCACCTACGTCAACTTCGTGGGCTTAGACCGAAACGCGGCGTCGTGATCTGTTGGCGGCATGATTGGCCCGATTGTCAGTGGTATGCAGACGTCATTGAGCTGCGAAGGCATGTGGGGGCAGGCTGTCGTGTCTGGCTCCAGTCAACGCGCCCAGAGTATCAAGAGTTGATGGACGGCGCCCCATTTAGGCAGAAGAATCGCATGGAGTGGTCCGTTCCGCTCCAGGCGAGGCCCGGTGATTTAGTCCTTATGTGGAGGGCAGGCACACCGACAATGGCTCGGAAATATGGGGTCGATGCAACGCGCCTCCAATGCATCGCGAACATCTATGAGGTGACTTCGCTCCCTAAGCCAAGGAGGCGATTCGGGGCAGGTGCAAGCGTTCGTCAGCTTGTGCTTCTCAAGAACCCACTTCGTTGGGGTGCAATCAAGAGCGATCCGGTTCTTCGCAGTGCTCCTTGGGTACTGGCGCAGATGCAGGGTCGTCCCGAAGTTACTGCGTACTGGTGGCGGATCTATGAGCTGATCCTTCAGTTGAACCCGAAGATAGAAAGAGACCGGAGGATTCGTCGATTCCGTCCAGAGTCGATGTAGGCAAAACCAGTGGGATTTTCGCCTGGCGGATGCTCGATCATTCGTCCGAACTGGGCTTCAAGGGGGGGCTTGCCGCTCGGAATCTTGTTTCTGATGGGAGCGACGACAGAATCCGCAGTCCTCACTGCGATCGCCCTGGCCCCCCTCCATGTTTCTCGACGACAATGCGTATTCCGGACCAACGCGATCACCGATTCCGGCGCAAGGCGATGACTCGTTCCGGGCATCGTGAAATCGAGGGGGTCCCAACCTTAGGCTAGAGTTGACTCCACCGAAGCCTGGCAGCGTGACGAATGTTCTGCGCGGGGGACCGACTGCATACTCCCGCTTTCTGGAGAACTCCCGAATTTCAGAATTCTGGCACAATCAGGGTGCCCGGGGGAGTCGATGAAGGGATCACCTCAGGCGGAGCAGCAGAACTTCGCGATCCTGAGGGAAACCAAACCCAGCGATCTGGTGGGCGACGCGGGGGATAGTTGTCAGGTAGGAGTCGAAAGTCGATGACGATGCCCAGGAAGTCAACCAGGAGCGCGATCCCCGTCGGCACACAGTTCAGCCCCTCGCTGATAGACCTCCCGGCATTCCTCCAAGCTGCAGTCCTGCATAGCGGCAATAAGCCCGCGATGGAGGCGGCAGTGTGGGCGCCACCCGTCAGGGCGATCAAGCGAGCGGCCCCGACACGACGAAGAGCCTCTCTGCCTTTGGAGGCTGCCCGTCAGTATGAGCTCCTCGATAGCGACTACAGAGTTACGACCCTCGGGAGACACTTTGCTGGTCTGCCGCCCCAGGCTCTATACGAGCAATTCTCCAAGCACATCCTCCTTCAATTGGGTGGTCTTCGGGTCGTAGAGGGCGTTGCGGAGATGTCACGCGATGGACGCCGAGTCACCGGGGACTCGGTGGCTGAATACCTTACAGACCAGGGATTTCCAATAACGATTCACAACACCCAGATCAACACACTTCGGATGTGGCTCGAAAAGGCAGGCGTTTTCAAGGAAGGAACCTGGGAGGTCGACGAGGACAGACTCGAATTACTCATAGGGCTCAATCGTCCGCAAATCGCCGCGCTTGCTGGCCTCTCCCCCGAGCAGCAGGCTTTCCTCTTAGCGCTCTGTCGAATCAATCCATCTGGCAAGTACGCGGCATCCGAGGTTCGAGAAATGGCAGAGCAGATACTTGGTCGGCGCATCCCCCGGGATTCGCTACCGAAGAGGGTTCTCGCTGACCTCCGCGGCCTCGGGTACTTGGAATTCACTAGCGGAGGCACATCAGGTGGAAAATCAGCCGTCCTGAAAACAACGGACCGCTTTCAGAAGGAAGTGCTCGAGGAATTTCTCCGCGATGCGGTGAAAACCCTTGACCCGGTTCTCACGGCATACTATCAGACGACGCCAGCCGATATATATGCCGAGCTGACGTCCGCTGACAAGGTGAGGCGTGGGAAGGCGCTCGAAGCGTACGCAATTCACATCATGCGACTCATGGGATTTCGCTTCGTAGGATGGAGAAAGCGCGCAAAAGATTCGACTGGGAACGCGGAGGTCGACGTGGTCATGACTGGCCTCTTCGGCAATTCGCCGACTCGATGGCAGGTCCAGTGCAAGAACACGCCATCAGGATCAGTTGATCTGGAGAACGTCGCGAAAGAGGTAGGACTCATCTCTCTGACAAATGCGACGCATATCCTCATGATTGCCAACGGTCGCTATACCTCAGACGCGAGGACCTTTTCTAAGGAAATCATGCGAGCCACACCGCTGACGATATTTCTTCTCGATCGCGCTGACTTCGAGAAGGTTCGACGCAGCCCCGGTGCGCTCCCTGCGATCCTCAAGTCCCAAGCGAATGACCTCGCCAAACTGGTGCGCGAGAAAACAATGTGGGGCTGGTAGCAAAACCGGTGGGGAGAAAATGCGGCCGGCTTATAGCCAGAATTAACTAAGGGGTTTTCGTGTTACACTAACCTCCCCGCGTCGGGGAGGATGCCACGTGGCGCGACCGAGAAGCGAGGACCCCAGAACTTCCACTTTGACCGTCCGGCTGACCCCTGCGGAGCGCCTGCAATTCGACGCGCTCGCGGCTAGGAGGGGCCATCAGAACGCTGCCAGCCTGATTCGCGCCTTCATCAGATCAGATCCAGAGTATCGGTACAGCATCCGGGATGGCGATTTCGAGTCACCAGTTGCCGCGCGCATTCGTTCAGCTCAACGACCCCAGCCCTTTCCGATTAATACGAATCTCGGCCAGACCTATCTTGGCGATTCCATTGGTCTGCTCCATCAAGTGCTCGAACCGAACTCTGTCGATCTAATCATGACGAGTCCGCCATTTGGCTTGGTCCGAAAAAAGGCTTATGGCAACGAGGACGCGGACGCCTACGTGGATTGGTTCCGGCCATTCGCTGAGGGATTTCGCCGGGTGCTCAAGCCCAATGGCAGTCTCGTCATCGATATCGGTGGAGCATGGAAGGCCGGTCTTCCGACCAGGAGCCTCTATCATTTCGAGCTATTGCTTACTCTCTGCCGGGACTACGAGTTCCATCTCGCGCAAGAATTCTACTGGTGGAACCCTGCGAAGCTGCCTACCCCGGCGGAGTGGGTCAATATCCGCCGGGTCAGAGTCAAGGACGCAGTGAACTGCATTTGGTGGTTGTCTCCCACGCCCTGGCCGAAGGCCAACAATCGTCGAATCCTCCAGCCTTACAGCGAAAGCATGCGTGACCTTTTCAAGAACGGCTATACACCGAAGCTGCGTCCCTCCGGTCACGACATCTCGAAGAAGTTCGGCCGGGACAACAGCGGGTCAATTCCACCAAATCTTCTTGCGCTTGCGAACACAGACAGTAATGGTGTCTATCAGAAGTACTGCAAGGCCAATAGCCTCCCACGGCATCCTGCCCGGTTCCCTTCAGGGATTCCGGAGCATTTCGTCCGCATGCTCACGGATCGCGGAGACCTCGTTATCGACCCATTTGGCGGAAGCTGCGTCACCGGTGAAGTGTGCGAAGAACTCGGTCGGCGATGGATCTGCTGCGAGATTGATCATGTCTATCTTGAAGGCGCACGTGCGAGGTTTGAGAAGCCGGTCAAGAGGCTCTCGCGCAGAACAGGGCAACTCTTCGAGATTAGGGCGAAATCGAAACCCGTCGTGCCCTACGAAATCTATCCTCCATGCTCCTTGGTCAAGGACGACGAGAGCCCACTTCGCGCCGATGGTGGACGGCAAAGGCGTTCCCAGCCTGCGCGAAGTCAGGGAGCGTGTCGAGAGAAGCCATCGCGCAAGAGACTCGCACATCGACACGCAAGCGCTCTGTAAGCTATACAGTCTCCGCGTGCCGGATGACGTGCAGGAGGTACGGGATGTTCAGGAAGGCAGGCTAGTCTCGCTCGTCTCCTCGGTCCCCGCGCCACCCCCCCAGCAGGTCGAAATCGCCTCCCAGCACGAGATCGATCCGGCCGGTGCGGTAGTGGCGGATGCCGTCGCGCACGAGGGGGGAGGGGGCGCGGCGGTAGCGGCGGACGACGCGCAGGTTGCGGGTGGCGTGCTACTCGAGGGACCGCTCTGCCTGGGAGCGGAGCGCGCGGGGGGCGTCGCCGGCGGGTTCGAGCGGCTGGGGGACGACGCTGACCTGGACGCGGCAGCGCTCGAACTGGTGCGGGCGGTCCTCGGGCTGCTCGAGGACGTGCAGGCCATCCTCGGGGGCGAGGATCGAGAAGGCGCCGAAGCCGCTGACCGCCATGAGGAATCGATAGGGCTGGCCGTCGGGCGCCCTCTCTTCGAGCACCTGGACGCGCATCCGGCGCTTGGCGGCCCAGGAGCGGTACATCGCCGCGAGCTCCGACGCGAAGCGGTCCGCCTCGGGGTGGGGAACGCCGCGGCTGGTCTTCGCCTCGACGAGAAGGAACGCCTCGCGCGGGCGCTGTCCTTCGACGTCGGCGCAGGCGGTCTCCAGAAGGTAGAGACTGTGAGCTAGGGCGCCGACCAGGTGGCGCGGATAGCGGCTGCGCGGATCGCCGGGGCGCCCGGCGATCCGGTCGAGCAGGGAGCCGGCCCGTTGCACCCCGGACTCGATGCGGTCGCGGTATTCGTAGCGTCCGAGGATCTCGAATCGTCCCGGCGAGGACCAGAAGTCGGGGCGGCCGGTCTCTTCGAGGGCCTTCGCCTTGTCCTGCTTCCAGCCGTCGCTCTCGACGCGGGCGCATAGGGCGCGGTCGCTGGCAGGGGGACGACCACATCGCCGGCCGTCTGCGGCGCGTCGGGGTCGATGAATTCGAGGTCGAGGCGATCGTCGCGGCCGGAGGCCGACGAGCGTCTTGCCGGCTCCGGGACGCCGGTCAGTAGCACCAGGTGGCGCGTCGACGTGCCCGCCGCCCGGTGCGCGATCTCGGTGACCCGGTTGACGGCGGGCTCGGTTGCCGCGCACGCCCGCTTGATTCTCGGCAGGGGCTCCCGGGCGAACAGGTCGCGCGCCGCGCGCACCAGGCTGGGGAGGGGAGCGTAGGCCAAGGCCAATCTACTCCGTTCGACCACCTGTCCCTGTATTCCAGTTGACGTTCGGCTTCGTTAAGGGGTATTTTGTCCCCCTTATGCGAGCGAAACGTCAACTCGAAAGCTTTGATACGGCTGCTTTTCTGGCCAAGAACCCCGTGTTCACGCTGGAAGATCTGCGTCGGGCGCTCGGAGGCGCAAGGGGCCGGCGCGCTGCGCTGGAACGCGTCAAGTACTACCTGAAGCGGGGCAAGTTGAAGCCTGTCTCGCGCGGCGTCTATGCCGCCGTCCCCGGCGGGGTCAAAGCCGCCGCGTTCAATCCGGATCGATTCGTGGTCGCGACGGCCGTGCGGCCGGACTCGGTGTTCTCGCACCATTCGGCTCTCGAGATCCTCGGGGCCGCGCATTCGGACTGGAATGTGTGCAGCGCGTTCACCGAGAAGCGTCACGCGCCGATCGAGGTGGGGGGCGTGAAGCATCTGTTCCTCTTGGACCCCCCCGGCTTCAGAAAAGGGAGGCACATGGGCGCACGCCGAACGGTTCGCGAGGGAAGGACCTTGTGGACTACGGGGCCCGAAAGGACGTTGCTGGATGGTTTCAGACAGCCGCGACTTGTCGGGGGTCTTGTCGAACTCGTGGAGTCGGCGAGGGGCTTCGGGGTCCTGGATCTCGATCTCCTGAACAAGCTGCTTGCGGCCTACGACCAGAAGATCCTCTATGCAGCGGTGGGATGGTTCCTCGAGATGACCCGGCGACAATTTTCGGTTCCGGAGTCTTATCTGGACAACCTGGAGAAGAAGCGACCGCGCTCTCGCCATTATCTCCCGCGGGGAAGGCGTCGGGGAGGTGTCCTTGCTGGTCGCTGGAACCTCGTCCTCCCCGAAGAGATCGTGCGCGGGAGGGAGCCGGATGAGGCTTGACAGGACCAGGCTGATCGATCTCGCCGCTTCGACCGGCTTTCGCCAGGAGACCCTGGAGAAGGTCGACCGGCTCATCGGTCTGCTGGACGATGTCAACCGACACCCGCTGCTTTCCCGAGTGCTTGCACTGAAGGGCGGAACGGCTCTGAATCTTGGCTTCGGGCCGCCGTCGCGGCTCTCCGTCGATCTTGACTTCAATTACATCGGCGCCGCAGATCGGGAAGCGATGCTCTCCCAACGACCGGAGGTCGAGCGGGCCATGGAGAGCATCGCGCGGGCACAAGGCTACAGGGTGCAGCGCTCCAGGGAAGAGCACGCAGGGCACAAGTACTTCCTGGGCTACAAGAGTCTCTCCGGTTCGAGTGATCGCGTCGAGGTCGATTTGAACTTTCTGCACCGGGTGCCCCTTGGTCCCCCTGTCAAGCTGCGCCTGTGGAGACCCGATGCCGAGCCTGGATTCAGTGTTCGGGCGGTCGGGGTGGAGGAGTTGTGCGCGGGGAAACTGTGCGCGCTCCTGGCCAGGGTCCTGCCTCGGGATTGCTACGACGTGATCCGACTCCCCGCGATTGCCGGTGGCCGCTGGGACCGTCGCCTGCGCCGCCTGTTCATCGCCCTTGCCGGTGCTCTCGATCGGCCTCTTCACGATTATGGGAGAAAGAGACTGGAGAAGGTCACGCAAGCCGCCGTCACCGAGCAGCTTCACCCGATGCTGTCCAGCGCCGATCGCCCCAGCGCTGCGGAGTTGAGACGTGAGACCTGGGGTGTCATCGCACCGCTGCTGAAGCTGACGACAGAGGAACGCGAGTACTCGGACCAACTTCAAGTGGGAGAACTGCGGCCGGAGCTCCTGTTTCCCGACGATGAGCAACAGGCCGAGTTATTGAGAACCCACCCGGTTCTGCTGTGGAAGGTGCACAACGCGAAGGGGCGTGCCGCCAAGACGACCAGGAAACGCAGACCAGCCCCACAAGGTCGCCGCTAACAATCCACTTGGGACTCTGCGACGCGCCGGTGGTTTAATCAGCCAGGATCCTGATCCTCGCTTCCCTTAAGAACTCGAAAGTTTCGTCGAACCACGCATCCGCCGGCACAAAGACAACCGTCCCATCGCGCCCTCGCGTGAGGAGCACGCGGTAGACATTCTGTCGCAGGCGAAGTGGATCTCTGGCGAATCGGGTCTTGCCGGAGCGCTCGATGGACCAGCGGCCGTGGCGGCGCACGTAGTCGGAGCCCCAGGCGACGATGGCGAGGTCGAGCTCCAGGCCCTGGGCGGAGAATTCGGTGGCGACCGTGTCGAGCCGGCAACACGACTCCGCGTCGTTCTGGGGCGCGTTGTACCAGCGGCCGACTCGCAGCCGCTTGGTCGTCTGATAGGTGTTGTCCACGCCAAAGCGCGGCAGATCTTTATCCTTCGAAGATGCGAGGAGGCCGTAGCGCGCATCGGCCGTGTTGCTGTAGCGCTCGCGCGCGTGTCGCTTCGCGGCCTCCAGGTCGCGCGTGACGTAGATGCGGTGGCCTCCTTTATAGAGCTCTTCGGCGAGGAGCGCCGCCTCGGCGCTCGAGCCGCGCTCGAGAAGCGCCTCCACGAAATCCCTGAGCCGCGGGGCGAGGTGATAGCGGATCTCGGTGTCGAGGCTTAGCGCCGGGCTCCAGTCGGTCGTGACGCGGGACTGTTCGAAAACGTCGCGCAGCGCGGGCGGGCCATGGACGGTCCACGCTGATGGGTTCGGCGAGCCTTCGATGGCGCGCCGCCACTGGACCAGGCCGCCTTCCTCGCCGGTGTGGATCTCCTGCCCGGTGCCGACGAGGCCGACGACGACGCACCAGCCGGGGATTCGCTCGGCGAATTCGATGAAGTGCTCGGGCTCGGATCGATCCTCCGTCTGGCCGCGGGAGCCGGTGTGCTTTCGGCCCACCTGCTCGGCATCCCAGGCGCGCTGGGCCTCGTCGAACACCAGGAGGTGTTCGGGGGGGATCGAGCTCTTCCTCTGACTGTAGTGCTTGACGTAGTTCTTCACGTCCCTGACGAAGACCTTGCCGCCTCCGCCTGCTTCCTTGAGGGCGTCCTGAAGAACCTGGACCAGCGGCCCGTTGCCGGACAGGAAGACGGCGGGAGCGGATGGCTTGTCGCCCCCGGCGCGTGGAATGGCGAGGTCGTCGAGAAAGCCGGCGTGCACGAGTTGGAGGCCGACGAGCGTCTTGCCGGCTCCGGGGACGCCGGTCAGCAGCACCAGGTGGCGCGTCGACGTGGCCGCCGCCCGGTGCGCGATCTCGATGACCCGGTTGACGGCAGGCTCGGTCGCCGCGCGCGCCCGCTTGATTCTCGGCAGGGCCTCCCGGGCGAACAGGTCGCGCGCCGCGCGCACCAGGCTGGGGAGGGGAGCGTAGGCATCCCGGCGGAGGAACGCTTCGGGCGTGAGGGGACTCGAGGCCGGGACCTTGGTGCATTCGAGGAGGAGACGGTCGACTCCCCCCGGGCCGACAACGTGTACACCGTCGAGCGTGCGGGGAGTGCGGTCGGCGCGGGTCGGCACGAGGACGGCGTGCACGGGGCGGTCGGCGCACTCGGCGTGATAGCTGCGCAGGTCGCGGGCGTAGCAGAAGACCTGGTCGATGTCCGCCTGCGACGGGGCGTCCTTTCCTTTCAGCTCGAGGACGACCACGACGCCGTTCTCGAGGATGATGACGTCCGGCCGGCGCGACTCGCGCGGCAGCTCGTATTCGAGGATCGCCGTGTACGTGTTGGCCGGGGCGTAGGCGTCGACGAGCTCGCGGCATTCCCGCTGCAGCCAGGGGATCGACGCGTCCCAGGCGCGGATCTGCTCGGTGCCGGCGTCGGGGATGAAGTCTTCGAGCTTGACGCGCACGACCCGCGGCTGCGTGCCGTAGAAGGTCGGCAGGTCGGACTGCCAGCCGTAGGCGGCCTGGTCGGGCTCGGTATCCTTCGTGCTCACAGTATCACTCCGACTGTTTGGTCCAAATGATATACGCGCTTCGTGCTGCCGAGCTTCCCGGCGCTCCGGTCGGCGTGCGCGTGCCTGCAGGGTAGGCGCTGGTTGATGAAAGGAGTCATGGTCAGTCTTCGTGCTGCGCCAGCGATGCCTGCGGCGCCCGCGCCGCGCCCAGGGCGGTCATCGCTCAGCGACGAATGCCCCTGCACGTGGTCGCCTCGTTGGCGAGGGAGTAGATCGTGGATGGGGGACAGCGCGCCGCAAAAGACCCTGGGAGGCTCACCATGCGAATGATTCGGCCGATTCCGATCGTCCTGTCCGGCGTGCTTGGGTTTCTGCTGATGCCGCGCCCCGCCTGGTCGTATCCAATCTCACCGGTGCCCCTGTGGGAGCTGACGGAGGAGGCGGAGCTGATTGTCCTGGGTGAGGTGACCGAAGTGAATGAGTCGACGGACGCTGGTGAGAGGTCGCTGCGCAACGCGCCCTCATCGACCCGGATCGGAGGTCCGGGGTCCATGGCGCGCATCGCCGTACGGGAGGTCTGGAAGGGAGAGGCGGGTGCGCAGGTCGAGGTGTCCTTCGATCCGAACTACATCTGCCCAGCCCCTCCGCGGTATGTGCCGGGAAAGACGGTGGCGGCGTTCCTGACGCGCGACGGGGATCGCTGGTACACGGTCGGGCTGTCCTACGGGACACTGTATCCCGCTGCCGCGGATGTCGGCGACTTCCGGGCTCGTATTCAGGAGGCGGTCAGACTGCAGAGGGCGGGCGTAGAGGATCCGCGTGAGCGTGTCGCCTGGCACGTCCGGGCGGCTGCCCGACCGGCCACTCGCTGGCACGGTCTCTACGGTCTAAGACCGTCGAGCGACTCGTTGCACTATTTCTACGACGGCAAGGTTGGCGTGCGGGCGGCCGAGGTGGAGTTGACGGCGGCCGATTTCGACACCATCGCGCGCGGATTCATCGAGCGGCCCTCGCTCGACCGGACATTGCCGATGATCCTCGCCCTGTTCGAGGGGCGGCCTCATCACGCGCTCGACCGAGCGGCCATCGCCGCGGTCGAAGGCGTGCTGCTGCGGGACGAGATGCCCTGGTGGATCGGCGAGACGCTCGAGAGGCTCCTGCGACGGCTGGGGGATCCCGATCCGAAGGCACGGCTCGGTCCGATTGGCGATTTGGACGATGAGAAGTCGACGCGGGTCGTGCGGGAGATCTGGGCCGGCGCCAAGCGTGACCTCCTCCTGCCTGAAATCCCGGCGGCACCATCGAACCCGGTCGAGATTTGGGGAACGGGGGAGAACACTCCATCGTAGTCCGATGGGGCGACGAATTCCTTTCGGATGCGGCGATTCCCAGCTCGTACTTGAGGTACTTGAAGGGCCCCCGCGGGACCCGGCGATGCAGCCGAATCGGAGGTTCTTCGAGGATCGGCACTCTACTTTCGCTGCAGTCCGCCGCCACCGGCAAGGATTCCCTGGATCTCATTGCCGGGGCACGCTCCTTCGCATGAATCGGGCTCGAGAGGCAGAGGCGAGGATTCAGTGCCGAACCCGGTCGGTCCATGTCCGTCTCGATACTGCACGAGGAAGAAGAGGGCCCGCCCGACCTCAGGTACGACCAGTGGAGTCTCCTCGGCCCACGATGGCGTACTCAGGAGACGCGCCGGGACATTCACGGAGCCGAGCGAGATCCTATCCCGTTCCATTCTGAGGTTGGACACATCGCCGGAAATGACGTCGTAGTTGACAGCCGTGGAAACCGTGTTCCAGTACAGGTGCGCCGCTCCCGAGGCGGTGTTCGTCTCCATTTCGATCACCACGGGCTCCGGGCCGTCTCCAAGGTCGTGCGGCACGGTCACCACGGCCAGGGCCGAGGCGATGTTCCCGGACACGTCGGCGGCCGTGTAGACCATTTGATACGTCCGGCCCAAACCCTGCGCGGCGCGCTCGGCCCGCAGAACAACCTCAGGGTCGGGTGTGCCGATGTCTGCGCCCGAGACATCGCCGGTCGTCCGCCCATCCCCCTCGCCCTCGGCGTCGTCCGGTTCGTTGCCCGTCGCCGATACGAGTCGAACCGTAGCGGAAGGGTCGCACCGGTCGGCTACCTGCCACACCACGTGCACGGACACCAATCGGTGGTTGGGCGGCCACAGGACCGAGGGGTCCGTGGACAGCAGGAGCGTTGGAGGCACGGTGTCCGAGACGGTGACTGTCGTGCGCGCGGCCCCCGTCCGGCCGTCGGCGCTCTTGATCCGCAGTTCGATCGCGTTGCTCCCGAGGGGCAGGGTTGTCACGATCAGCGGGCCGGAGCCGATGCGGCGTTCATCGGTCGTGCCCGGATTGATGAACCACTCGTAGGACACGATCGGAGCACCGGCGGAAGGATCGAATGACTGGGATCCATCCAATGTCGCCGCCGTGCCGTGCGGCCCATCGCACTCGACGACGGTCGGCGCGGCGATGATCGCCTGCGGAGGATCACCCGAATCGAGCACCAGCACTTGTTCTCTCTGGTATGGGACGGTTGTCTCGATCGTGACTGGAACGGTGTTCCCGTCGGTCACGGCAATCTTCAGAGTGAGACTGGATCCATCGATGAGTGGAGAGATGTCGAAGCTGACCGGTTGTCCAGGTGTGAAATCAAACATCAAGGTGCGCTCGCGCGTCGTCGAGACATTGACCCCCGAGGCGCTCACCGATTGAACCAGGAGATCGAACCGGGGGGAGGCAGACGACAGGCCGCCGCCAGGGTCCAGCTTGACCAGGCAAACTGGAAGAGGGAGCACGGTCGAACCATCGAACAGGACGTAAGACGAGAATGCGTCGGGCTTGACGTCTGCACAATGTCCAGTGGCGAGGTTGTAACTGCGCGAGCCACTCCCGCTGCAGAAGAGTCCAATCTGCGGTCCGATCGAGACGAGGTCAAGAAGAACGTACTCAAAGCCATCGGAAATGAAGAAGATTCCCTCTCCCGCAACGCCTTCCGGCAGAAATGCCTGCCCGCAGTCGCTCACGTTGAACATGTTCGCAAGGGTCAAGTCGACGGGCTCCCTCGTCGAAATCTTCACCTGGCCGCTCAGAGGGTCGCCATTGGGATCGGTGGTCGCGATGGAGACCCGCAGCCGGTCATCGTCGGTGTGAGTTATCGACAGGAGACGCAGGGTCGGCTGGCAGGCATCTCCCGACCCATCGTTGTTTGCGTCCGATTGATCCAAGTTGGGGGTTGCGGGACAGTTGTCGCAGGCATCACCGAGCCCGTCCGAATCGGTATCCTCCTGGTCCGGATTGGCTGCCATGGGGCAGTTGTCGGGACGGCACGTGTTGCTCGCCACATTCGGATCCCCGAGCCCGTCGCCATCACTGTCGATGCAGGGATCGTGCGAGTCGGCGATTCCGTCGTGGTCCACGTCGGGCCCATTCAAGAGCACGGAGACACCCGGTTTGATCGCCGCCGCGATATCAAGCGTCCCATCCGCGTTGAAGTCCGCTAGCAGGAGCGCGTGGGGAGTGGCGCCCGAAGCGTAGTGGGTCCCCTTACCGATGAATCCCCCGGTCGAGTCCTGCAGGAAGACCGAAAGATCTCCTGCTGGTCCATAGCCGCCGTACAACGGAGATTCGTTTCCAACGATCAGATCCGGGCGGCCGTCACCGTTCAGATCACCGGCCGCTATGGCGCCGGGAAACGGCCCGGTCTGCACGCCCCATGTGCGCTGGAAGTCTCCCGAGGACGATTGGATGAACACGTATGCGACCCAGTTGATCTCGTCGGTCACCGAGATGTCCAGGAGACCGTCTCCGTTCATATCGGCGATCGCCACAGCGCTCGCAACCGGTGTGTTGAAGCCGCCAGGAAGACCGACGACGAGGTGGCCGTCGGAAAATGTGCCGTCCCCTCTGCCCAAGAGAAGGGACAGAGCGCTGCCGAGCGGTCCAATAATGACCACGATATCCTGTGCACCGTCGCTATTGATGTCGGCGAGGGCAAGCCTGAAAGGCCTGGAGAAAGAATCGAAAAACGCCGGGCCGCTGAGAGTCCCATTCTGCTGGCCGGTGTAAACTGCCGTCGCTGTTGAAATCACCGGCGACGATGGAGGAAGGGGCATAACCGAGCTGCACGCTGATCGCCCGGGCGAGGTCGCCGTTCCCCTGACCCAGCAGAAGGGAGAGGTCCAGTGAACCCTGGTTCGCGGTCACGACGTCGAGGCTGCCATCCCCGTTGACATCGCCGACGGCAATCGAGACCGGCGCCAGGCCGGTTGCGAAGCGCCTTTCGTGTTCGAAGGTGCCGTCGCGATTCCCCAGGAGGACCGACACGTCGTTCGAGGATCTGTTGGCGGTCATCAGATCGATGGTGCCATTTCGGTCCAGGTCGCCGAAGGCTAGAGAGGGTTTGCCAATCGCATCGCCGGTCGTCGGTGGAGCGCCCGTCTGATAGAGCGACGCAGATTCCAGTGAGCCGCCCCCCTTCCCCAGCAGAAGACAAATCATCCGTGGGCCGGCGGGATCGGAACCGATGGTGAGATCGGATTCACCCAAGGCTCCAACCGCGAGGTCGATTTGTCCGTCTCCGTTGAAATCGGCAGCGTGGAGGTCGATCGGATTATGTCCGACCAGGTACGACCCGCCAGGGGAGAACGAGCCATTTCCTTGATTATGCAGGACCACGACGCTGTCCAAGAACCCCTGCGCTACAGAAATATCCAGCGCCCCGTCACCGTCAAGGTCGGCGAGCAGCAGACCAAAAGGGGAAGGTCCGGTCACGTAACCGACAGGTGTATCGAATTGGCCGTCTCCTCTCCCGAGGAGGACATACACGTCGGCACCCTCGGGAACTCCGCCGTCGACGACAAGATCCGGCCTTCCGTCACGATTGAGATCTCCGACGAGGACCAAAGACGGAGCGATTCCCGGAGCAGCACCAGCCACATCCTCAAAGGTCCCGTCTCCGTGGCTGAGGAACACTGATAGCCCCAGGCGATTCGTCTTGACGAAGCCGACGTCGTCTGCGACCGCCAGATCGTCCAGTCCATCTCCGTTGAAGTCCGCGACCCCCACCTGGGTCGGGAAAGCCCCTTCGGAGGTCATGCGGATCGCTGTTTCGAACGTCCCATCCCCTCGGCCAAGGAGGATCCACATGTAGTACAGCCTATCCGTGCAACCAGAGAAGCCGCAGTCCTTCTCACCTTCAGTCACCGCCACGAGATCCTTGATGCCATCCCCGTTGAAATCGCCCGAATTCATGAAGAATGGGGGACTCGGCCCGGACGCCGATTCGATCGTCGCCGCGAATGTGCCGTCTCCTGCGCCCAGGAGAACGGAAACTCCTCCCTGGGGGCCCGTTGGGCCAGAAACTCCTGTCGACAGGATCACGTCGAGCTTGCCATCTGAATTGACGTCGAGAACGAGGACGGGAGCGGCGGTGGCGGCCCCGACGTTGGACCGTGTCAACCGCAGGTCGAACGTCGCGTCCCCCTGGCCGTGCAGAAAGGAAAGGCCGGGTCGAAATCGATAAGCATCAGGGTCACTGCCGATGACGAGGATGTCCGGCCTGCCGTCCCTATCGAAATCCCCGACACCGAAGTCCTTCGGACCAGTTCCATAGGGAATGAGCCGCCCCGGAAGAAGGAAGTCGGAGGCCACAGCGACATTCAGCGTTCCGGAGAGGCAGAAGAAGAGTACTTGCAGTCCGGGCATGAGTCGTGCAGCTAACGTCATGTTGAGTCTCTGTAGATCGTCGGATGACACGGCGATCGTTGAGAGGGTCATGAGCGCTGGTTGGAGGCGTCCCCATCCGTATACCGCGATCTCCATACGGTTGCAAGTGCATTCGGTCCATTCTGTCGGTCCATTCGGTCCGTGGTGGCGACCACCTTAAAGGGTTGTGCCATCTTCCGGATGCGTCACGAGGAGAGTGCCTAAGCACGCGGCCGAACCTCGAGTTCATCGAGGAGCGATACGGGATGTTCAGGAAGGCAGGGTAGTCTCGGTCGACTCCTTCGCCCCCGCGCCACCACCCAGCAGATCGAAATCCCCACCCAGCACGAGATCGATCCGTCCTGTGCGATAGTGGCGGATGCCGTCGCGCACCAGCGGGGAGGGATCGCGGCGGTAGCGGCGGACGACGCGCAGGTTGCGGGTGGCGTGCTGCTCGAGGGACCGCTCGGCCTGGGAGCGGAGCGCGCGGGGGGCATCGCCTGCGGGTTCGAGAGGCTGGGGGACGACGCTGACCTGGACGCGGCAGCGCTCGAACTGGTGCGGGCGGTCCTCGGGCTGCTCGAGGACGTGCAGGCCGTCCTCCGGGGCGAGGATCGAGAAGGCGCCGAAGCCGCTGATCGCCATGAGGAATCGATAGGGCTGGCCGTCGGGCGCCCTCTCTTCGAGCACCTGCACGCGCATCCGGCGCTTGGCGGCCCAGGAGCGGTACATCGCCGCGAGCTCCGAGGCGAAGCGGTCCGCCTCGGGGTGGGGAGCGCCGCGGCTGGTCTTCGCCTCGACGAGGAGGAACGCCTCGCGCGGGCGCTGTCCTTCGACGTCGGCGCAGGCGGTCTCCAGAAGGTAGAGGCTGTGGGCCAGGGCGCCGACCAGGTGGCGCGGATAGCGGCTGCGCGGATCGCCGGGGCGTCCGGCGAGCCGGTCGAGCAGGGAGCCGGCCCGTTGCACGCCGGACTCGATGCGGTCGCGGTATTCGTAGCGTCCGAGGATATCGAATCGTCCAGGCGAGGACCAGAAGTCGGGCCGGCCGGTCTCTTCGAGAGCCTTCGCCTTGTCCTGCTTCCAGCCGTCGCTCTCGACGCGGGCGCAGAGGAGGGCGAGCCGCGCCCGGAGGAAATCCGCCTCCTCGGGGCGGCCGCCGGGCTGCAGGGCGATCCCTCCGAGGTCGGCGCCGGTTCGGGCGGAGCCGGGCGGCGCGGGCGCATCGGACGTCATCGGCGGCAGGGGGACGACCACATCGCCGGCCGCCTGCGGCGCGTCGGGGTCGATGAATTCGAGGTCGAGACGATCGTCGCGGCCGGTGAGGAGGAGGAACTGGTCGCCGGCGGGGACCTCGCGGTTCACGATGGAGGTCGCCAGGGGCGCCAGCAGGTAGCGCTCGATCGCCCGCTTCAGCGGACGGGCGCCCAGGTCCTCCGTGAATCCCTTCGTCAGCAGGAATTCGATGGCGCTCTCGTCCCACTCCACCGCCCAGGCGCGCGAGCGCAGGCCGCGGCGCTGCAGGGCGGCCGACATCTCGCGCTGCAGGATCTGCCGCATGACCTCGCGGCTGAGCGGCCGGAAGACGACCACGCGGTCGATGCGGTTGAGGAACTCCTTGCGGAAGGATTTCGCGATCGTGCGGGTGACGACTCCGGCGCGGAATCCTCCGTGCTCTTCCGAGAATCCGAGACTGAGGCCGCTCGGGATGGCGCCGCCGAGGTTCGAGGTCAGGATGATGATGGCGTGCCGCACGTCGGCGGTCCGGCCGCGCCGGTCGGTGAGGCGGCCGTCGTCGAACACCTGCAGGAAGATGTCCCAGACGCGCTCGTGCGCCTTCTCGAACTCGTCCAGCAGCACGACCGAGAACGGCTGGCGTCGCACCTGATCGGCGAGCGAATCCCCCCGCCCCTCCTCCACGGTGCCGAGGATGCGATCGAGGCTGTCGATCGCCTGGAATTCGCTCATGTCCAGCCGGATCATCCGCTCGGGGGATCCGAACAGGAACTCGGCGAGCGTCTTGGCGATCTCGGTCTTGCCGGTGCCGGTCGGCCCGGCGAACAGGAACACCCCCGAGGGGCGGGTCGGGTCGGTCCCCCCCGCCTTGATCATCGCCACCCGGTCCACGAGGCAGTCGACCGCCTCCGGCTGTCCCTTCACCCGCTCCGCGAACAGCGCCCGCAACGCGGCCAGATCGAGCGCCTCGCGGTCGTCGAGCATGTGGACCGGCAGGCCGGTCATCTGGGACAGCGTGACGATCAGATCGTCGACGGCGATCGGGGCGTGGGGGGCGGCCGCCGCGCCGGAGGCGCCCGCCATCAGCCGCTCGTGCGTGACCCGCAGCAGCTCGAGGAGGCTGCCGGGCATCCCCTTGTGACCGAGGAACTGCAGCGCGAGCTGCGCCGCCTCCTGAATGACCGCTTCGGTGTCGCGAGCGGCCGCCTCGTCCGCGTCGCCGGCGCCCGCGTGCTTGTGCATCCACCGGCGCGCCAGCCTGAGCGTTTCGGCCTGTGACGTCGGCTGGATGCGCAGGGCGGTCAGGGCGGTCGTGCAGCGCGGCTTCTCGCGAACCAGCCGGTCGTAGGCGGCCGGCTGGCACTCGCCGAGGACGGTGATCTCTCCGCGCTCGATCAGCGGCAGGACGAGATCGAGCGCCCCCACCTGGCTGTAACTGTGGCGGCCGGCGAGCGCCAGGGCGGGGAAGTCGGGGATGACCCACAGCACGCGCCGCGGCCGGGACAGGTGGCGCAGGACCTCCTGCATGCGCTTCTCGAACTCGCCGATGTAGACCTGCCCCGCGAGCAGCTCGGCCGCGCCGGCCTGGAAGACGATCCAGCCGGTGCGCCCCAGCCGGGCCGCGAGGGCGCGCGCGATGGCGGTCTTGCCGACACCCGGCTCGCCGACCAGGAGGGTCGAGCGCGGGCGCTCGGCGAGATAGGACGCTTCGAGGAGGGCGACGGCCGCCTGCAGCGCGTCGTGCTCGATGATCGAAGCGCGCTCGGCGGCGTCGACGCTCCACAGCGTCCCGACGGCCGCCAGGTAGTCGACGTCGATCCACTCCTTCCGGAAGTCTTCGTACTCGACGCGCAGCGGGGCGGCCTCCGGCCCCAGCCTTTTCAGGATCTCCTCCAGCGCCTTGATCGACCCACGCGACAGCCCTTCCAGATGGGCGCCGAACGCGGCCTTTTCCCCCGCGGCCGTCCTGCGCGCCACGAAGTCCTTCAGGATCTGCTGCGCGATGCGGTGGTTCCAGCTCTCGCCCGCCTTGGAGAGGACGCGCCCCAGAAGCGGGTCCCCCGCGGCGACGGCCGCTTCGAGATACCGGAGTGCGAAGTACAGCGGCCAGCCACCGATGCCGCCGACCGCGTCGATGATTCGATCCGGAACATCACCCGCTTCGTGTCTCTCGCTC
>WNGH01001448.1_pt1 | contig 26305 bp, 24 predicted proteins | sample 5400631 | NCBI WGS metagenome assembly WNGH01 (sample SAMN13153373, study PRJNA577476) | soil metagenome | isolation source: 115 cm soil or saprolite under Garry oak tree replicate 1 | place: USA:California | collected 2016-06-15
AGCTAACGTTCGACAAGAATTTCGTCACCTACGTCTGGTTCGATGCGCTGATGAACTACATCAGCTTCGCCGGTTACGATCCCAGTCTCTCAACTCTCAAGTCTCACCCATCGACTTTCCGCGACAAATGGCCTGCTTTGCAAATCATCGGAAAAGACATTCTCGTTCCGGCGCATGGGATTTACTGGCTCATCATGCTGCACGCAATCGGCTTTCTTGACGAACAAATGCCGCAGTTGCTCGTTCATGGCTGGTGGAACCTCGGCGGCGCTAAGATGAGCAAGAGTGCCGGCAACATTATCGATCCATTCGACCTGGTCGATAAGTACGGCGCCGACGCGCTCCGCTATTATTTAATGAGAGGTATCGCAATGGGGAACGATGCCGACTTTGACGAGCATCGGTTGATTACTCTTTTCAACTCTGAGTTGGCAAATGATTTCGGCAACTTGCTGAACCGCACACTTACAATGGCTCAACGTTACCGCAGCGGTTTGGTTCGCGATTTGAAGGAACTTGTAAACGATAAATTTAACACGGTGGTCAGGACCGTACGCAGTAAAGCCGAGCTTGTAACGGATGCTCTCACCCTCTGCTGGGATACCTATGAGATCTCGCTCGGTTTAATAGGGATCTGCGAACTTGCAAGCCGATGCAACGAGGTCATCGAAGTTACAGCGCCGTGGCGCCTGGCGAAGGGAGGATTCCAAGGAGAGCTTGATGTAGTTGTGTATCAGCTTTGTGAAGCGTTGCGCGTTATTGCGATTTTAGTTTCTCCGGTGTTGCCGCGAGCGGCGCATCGAATCTTCGATCAACTGAATTGGAAGATGGATTTAAGCGGAAAGGAGGAGCGATTCTCACTCGCCGATGCAAAATGGGGCGGCTTAGCAGATGGTCATGTCGTGGGCAAACCGGTGCCGTTGTTTCCGAGAATCGAGGCGGATTAATTAACCACCAAGAACACGAAGGGGCACGGAGTGGAATTTAATCCTTCGTAAGCTTCGTGCCGTTCGTGGTGATTGATGGGATTACTGCCCGCATTCTTCGAAGGCGGCGGGCTCGCCGGCGAGATCGAGGGTTCCACCGAGAGACGGCACAATGGAGTGGGGGAGTGATGGAGTGATGGAGGATAAAACTTTTGCCAATGTTTCCGGCGGAGCGGCGCGTTCGCTGCGAATTTTTGGGAGAAGAACCGAGCTTGCGATTGGCACAAGCTCTTCACAAATACCGCGCAAGTTTTTGTCGGAGAGAACCGCTAGAATAAGCGTCGCGCGCTGATCACTGAAAATTTCGCGCCATGTTTTTGCGAGAACGCGCGCGGCACTTGGATTATGCGCACCGTCGATGATTGTGCGCTCGTCCCACTTTTGAAAACGGGCGGGGCATTCGACGGTAGCAAGTCCGCGCGCAATCGCTTTGTCGTCAATGTCGATGTTTGCCGCATGAATCGCGGCGATTGCGACCGCGGCATTCTGTTTTTGGTGCTGACCGGGCAAGGCAATTGGCGAACAGTCGTAAGATTCGGTCACAAATTGCAATGGCGCTTCGCACTCGGCTGCACGAGCACGGATGACTTTTTCGGCTTCGATTTGTTGCGATGAACATACAACCGGGATGTTCGACTTAATAATCCCAGCTTTTTCAGTCGCGATTTTTTCCAGCGAATCGCCAAGCCATTTCTCATGATCGAAATCGATCGGTGCAATGGCGGACACATCGGATTGGACGGCGTTGGTCGCATCCAGGCGTCCGCCCAACCCCGTCTCGAGAATCACGATATCCAGCTTTGCTTCGGCAAAATACTTCAGGGCAAGCGCAGTTGTGACTTCGAAAAAAGTCGGATGCGGATCCCAATCGGCGATGAGATCACGAATTAGGGTTAAACCATTCGCAACTGCGTCTTCGAAGATCATTTCGCCGTTCACACGAATGCGTTCCCGAAAGGTCACGAGGTGAGGGGATATGAACAGAGCAGTGCGATATCCTTGCGCGCGGCAGATCGAATCGATCATGGCACAGACCGAGCCTTTGCCATTTGTGCCTGCGACGTGAATCACGCGAGTCCCACGAAGATCGACAGGCAGCTCCGCGAGGAGTCGCCGGATGTTTTCCAGGCCGAGCTTGATCCCGAAGCGCTGGAGGCTGTAGAGCCAGGCGAGCGCCTCTCGATAATTCACGGCGTCACGACAAAGTAACTGAGCAACCGGCTGATTTGCTCGCGCATTTTCTTCCGATGTACAATCATGTCGATCAAACCGTGTTCCTCAAGAAACTCGGCGGTCTGAAATCGCTGGGGCAAATCCTGGTGAGTGGTTTCTTTAATTACGCGCGGCCCAGCGAAACCGATCATGCTTCTTGGCTCGGCGATAATAACATCGCCTAACGACCCGAAGCTGGCCATGACGCCAGCCGTAGTAGGATTCGTCAGAACTGAGATATAGGGAAGTCTCGCTTCCGCGTGGCGGGCGAGTGCGCCGCTCGTTTTCGCCATTTGCATCAAACTCAACATTCCTTCGTACATCCGCGCGCCGCCGGAAGCGGCAACAATGATCACCGCGCAGCGTTCGGCAGTTCCGTATTCAATAGTGCGGGTGATTCTCTCGCCAACGACCGAACCCATCGTTGCAGCGAGAAAGCCGAAATCCATGACAGCGATTGCGACTTTATAGCCGTCAAGAATTCCGTATCCGCTGATCACAGCGTCGAGCAAGCCGGTGCTCTCTCGATATTTTTTGAGGCGGTCTTTGTATGTGACCATTCCCTGGAATCGCAATACGTCCACAGATTTCAGGTCGGCGTCCATCTCCACGAAGGTCTCCGGGTCGAGCAGATTCTGTAGCCGTTCTTTCGCCGGTTGCGCAAAGTGATAATCGCATCGCGGACAAACTCGCTGGTTTTGGACGAGCTCGATTTCCGGCACGACTTCCGCACAGCCGGGGCATTTCTGAAAAAGGCCGCGGGGAATCTCACGCTTCCTTCCGCTTTCTGCCTTGATTGTTGGCTTTTTGAAAATGGGCATGGGATCTACGCACGCGCCGCCGTTGCGGCGTGAACAGAGATTGCACCCGCGCGCTTCAAAACACGTGCGCACTCACTCAAGGTGGAGCCGGTCGTCAGGACATCATCGATCAATAGCACACGCAAATCTCGCACGTTCGCGGTTTTTCGTAAACGAAAGGCATTGTGCAAATTTTCGATTCGCTCGGCGCGATCGAGCGCCGTTTGTGTGGTCGTGTAGCGAATGCGTTCGAGCAACGGCTTCGATGGGACGGATATCTCCGTGCTTAACAATTTCGCAAGCAAACTGGCTTGATTGAATCCGCGTTCTCGTTGTCGGGTCGGATGGAGCGGCACTGGCACGATGACGTCGAGACGGCGACCGCGCAGCCGCTCGTCATCTAATGCCGCATGCAGCCAGCGCGCCACGAGATGACGCAGATAAATTTGGCGCCCGTATTTAAAGTCGTGAATGATCTCGCGAACAATCCCGCGACTGCGGTATGCCGCAACGGCCGCGTCGTAATGAATGGTGCGATGCGCGCAATTGGCGCAGGTGAACGCGCCCGTTATGGCGCCTTCGAACGGCTCGGTGCACTTCTGGCAAAATGGCGCGACGATGCGGATAGCTTTTCCTTCGCAGTGGTCGCACAGATACGCGTCCGCTCGAATATTTGCTCCGCAGATTGTGCAGACCGGTGGATAAAGAAGCGATACGAGCGCACCTAATCCACTAGACTGGGCGAGAGCGATCATATTTTAACCAGGTTCGCATTACCAGCCACGTCAAGCCCGCTACGCCAAGGGGAACAATGCCCACGAGCAGATTCTTTCCCAGCCAGGGGAAGGCAAGCATTTGCTGACGCGCCACTCGGCTAAAAGTGCCACTACCAAAAATCCAGCCGGCATGCAGGCCAATGGGCAACCATAGCGAGCGTGTGAGCACGCAGGCATCGGCCAGAATCCACCCGATTAAAAATAAAGTCATGAACGCCGCGCCCGCCATGGTCACATCTCCAAATTGCTCAAACGAGTGGGCAATGGAATTGAAACCTGAAGTCCACGTGACGATTGTCGAAGTTTGAGCCGGTGCCTTTAGAAAATGAATTACGGAAAAGATCGCTGAAGCTACAAAGATCGACATGTACCGCCGGCCAGTTCTTAGCAAAACACCCAGAACGATCCCGCGGAAAAATGTTTCTTCGATGAATGGAACGGTTACGGAAGCGGCAAGCGCCTTGCCGAGCGGGACCCAGGCGAAGCTGTGCCGAAACGCGTAAATTCTAAGTGCGATTAGCAAAGCGCCGCAGCAGAGGAGGGGAATCGCCGAGAAAAGAATGCCCGCGAAGAGGTCGCGCCCCCACCGTGAATTTGGCGCGAGGCCAAGATCGGCTGCGCTTCTTACATCGCTGATGTATAGGAACGGCCAGAGCAATGCCGCGGCAGCAATCAATAGCGCGCGGTGAAAAAACGTTTCGAAGTTGTACTTTGCGAGGAACGGTAACAAGCCATGCGCCGCTAGGGAGTGGATCATCCAAAAGAGAAGAGGAGCCAGAAGCGCTCCAATGAGAATGGTGGCAGCGAAATAGGCTGCTAATCTAGCTGCGTCTTTCAAGCGGCCTAATGTAAGGTTTTACACCGATGCCGAGTCAACACATATGGACCGAGAAAGATCGCGATGGAATGAAGCGCGAAGTGCGTGCCACGAAATTCGGCGACAGGTGGCGGTTTCAATCGAAAACTGCCGGCGATGTTGACTGGACATATTACAATCACCCGTTACTCGAGGATTTACTAAGGCTAAAAGAAATTCTCGTGCGAAAATACCAGCGGCGGCGCGCCTCGGCCGAAGACGTCGCCTCGATTGAGAAATTGATGGGGGAGCAAAGTGGCCATGACTAATCAGGCGGAGCGCGCAAGCGAGACGCATGCGCTCCTGAAGAAAGAATGACTGAGTGGAACACAGAGGAACTCATCGCCGCGGACAAGCGCTTCGTTTGGCATCCGTTCACCAACATGCGGGAATGGTGCGCTCCTGAGCATGAGCCGCTCGTTTTAGTCGAAGGGCGGGGGGCGATTTTGCGTGACAGCCGGGGCCGCGAATATATCGATGGCAACTCGTCGATCTGGACAAATATCCACGGTCACAATCATCCGCACATCAACGCGGCGATTCGCCGGCAGCTTGACCGCGTGGCGCACACTTCATTTCTGGGCCTCACTAATCCGGCTGCGATCGAACTCGCACGCGCGATTATCGATCTTTTCCCGAAGAACTCCTTGAGCAGAGTCTTTTATTCAGATGATGGTTCGACAGGAATTGAAGTTACCTTAAGGATCGCCGCGCAGTATTGGCGGTTGCGAGGTTCCCGAAAGCATCGGTTCATCGCCTTCCAGAGCGGTTATCATGGCGATACCGCAGGCGCAGGCAGCCTCGGTGCGTTCTCCATGTTCCAAATCCGACCGGCCCATTGGAGTTTTCCCGCCATTCAGGTTCGAGACGTGGCGGCGCTGAATGCCCTCTCGGCGACTGACGTGGCAAACATTGCGGCACTTGTGATTGAACCGTTGATACAGGGCGCGGGCGGGATGCGTCTTTGGCCGTCGGGGACCTTGCGGGCCGTTAGGAAATGGTGCGACCGGACTGACACATTGTTGATTGTGGACGAAGTCATGACCGGTTTTGGGCGAACGGGCCGAATGTTTGCGATTGAACAGGAGGAAGTCATTCCAGACATGATGGTTCTGGCTAAAGGCTTGAGTGCAGGATATCTTCCGCTCGCTATTACTTTGATAACAGAAAAACTATTTGCCGCTTTTGATGGGTCGATTGCTGATGGCAGAGCCCTCGCTTACGGCCACAGCTACACTGGGAATGCAGTCGGCTGCGCCGCTGCCAAGGCTAGCCTTGAGATTTTTCAAAACGAGAAGGTCTTGGAAGCTTTGCAGCCGAAAATCCGGCATCTGACAGTAGCGCTGAAAGATTTAGCAGGGCTTCCTAGAGTCGTCGAGGTGCGGCAGTGCGGGTTTATTGCAGGAATAGAACTGGACGAATCGAAAGATACGGGGCTCCCGAGCTTTGCCCCGAATGTCTGTATCCGCGCACGAAGCCACGGCCTCCTCACACGCCCAATCCGAAATGTCGTCGTTGTGATGCCGCCGCTGTGCATTACGATTGCCCAACTAACACAAGCCGTAGAAGCGCTTCGTGCATCAATCATTACCGTGTGGAATCGCGAAGCAGCGAAGAACAGAAATGTCAAAAAAGCTACGACTTGATCAACTTCTGGTCGAGAAGGGCTTGTTTGCGAGCCGCGAGCAGGCACGACGCGCGGTAATGGCGGGCGATGTGAAGGTCGGCACCCAGATTGCTGCGAAACCATCTCAGCTTCTCGAGCCAGATGCTACGATCGCATTGAAGCCGACACCAAGATACGTCGGACGTGGAGCACTGAAATTAGAAAGTGCTCTCGATCATTTCAACATAAACGTGCACGGCAAGACTGCGCTGGATGTCGGCGCATCGACGGGCGGTTTTACCGATTGTTTGTTGCAGCGCGGCGCTGCAAAGGTTTACGCGGTGGACGTGGGCCACGGCCAGCTGGATTGGAAACTTCGCAACGATCCGCGCGTGATCGTGCTCGAGAATGTCAATGCGCGATTTCTTTCGCACGAACAGGTTCCAGAGCTTATCGATCTTTGCGTGATCGATGTTTCATTCATTTCGTTGACTTTGATTTTGCCGAACGCGTTCGATTTGCTAAGCACGAATGGTGTCATCCTGCCACTGATCAAGCCACAGTTTGAATTACAACGTGCAGACGTGGGAAGCGGCGGAATCGTTCGTGACCCAGCGTTGCACCAAAGGGCGCGAGACAAGATCGTTGCGTTCGTGATCAATCTCGGTCATATCGTGACCGGAATCGTTCCATCTGCTATCAAAGGCGCGGACGGTAACCAGGAATTTTTCGCATGTCTCCGAAAACGATTGGGTTGATCGCGCATACAGGCAAGGTAGGCGTTGCCGATCTGGTCAACAGCATTGTCGAAGAGTTTTCTCGCTTTTCGGTATCGATCTTGCTTGAAAAAGAAACAGCGGCCATTGCTGGAAAGAAGTCTGGCCATTCGATGGCTGAATTAGGCGCGGTCGCGGATCTTCTGGTGGTCGCCGGCGGCGACGGAACAATTCTGCATGTGGTCGGACAGCTTGGTGAAGTCATCAAGCCAATCTTCGGCATCAACGTAGGCTCGCTCGGTTTCCTGACGTGCGTGAGTTCTTCCACGTATCGCGAGGCTGTGGAATGCATCGCCAAGGACCGAATCAACTTTAGTCAACGAGCACTTCTCGAAGCGCGAGTGAAGCTACATGACAAACAAACCGCGAAGATGATTGCGCTGAACGACGCTGTGTTGAGCCGGGGTGAATTGTCGCGCCTAGTACTCCTGCGCACGCGTGTCAACGGTGAACCGCTAACTGAATTCAATGCCGACGGCTTGATTGTCGCGACGCCGACCGGTTCCACCGCGTACTCGCTTTCGGCAGGTGGACCAATTCTCGATCCCGAATCTGGCGTATTCGTGATCACGCCGATCTGTCCACACGTTCTGACTAACCGATCGATTATTGTCGCTGAAGGATCGACCATCGAAATCGAGGCGAGCGATCCGGAGTATCCAGTGTTTTTGACCCTAGATGGCCGTAAGCCGATCCATGTCGAGCGCGGATCAATAGTCACCATTCGCAAAGCAAGGAAAACGCTTCGGCTGGCCTCATTGCCCGACGCCTCATTCTTCAGCGTAGTCCGGCAGAAATTGAAGTGGAGCGGGAGCAACATCTGAGTGGCGTGTTCGCGCCACGGACAGCTTTGCCAATTAGAGCAGCGCGACTTTCGTTACCCGCACCTGTAGTGATAAGGAACGGACTTCTTTTTCTTTGTATGTTTATTCGAGAGCTGATACTGAGGATTGCCTATGAACCTTTCGAGCCTGCCGGATGGCCGCATCATAAATCTCGATCACCTCACTTATGCGGAGCGGACCGGTGACTACGTGATTTTGCATTTCAGTGGTGCGGGCGAAGGCGGGTCCGGGTCGATCATCAGGCTTAAGCAGGGCGAAGGCGCAAGGCGGGTTTGGGCCTGCCTTACGGAAAAATGCACGGTGAAGATCGAGACGCCGCGTTGAAGGCTGCCTGCCAGTCAATGTGGGACTTCAGCGATCTTATCCAACGTGTGTCCCTCAGTCGATGATTAGATACCGGCAATCCTCCAGCTGCGGGACATCTTGGCGGTTGGGGGTTCATATCGGCGCCTGCGTTCTGACAGCTCCGCGCGGATGGTTTGCCAGGGGGGGCACGCTCCTCAGGAGTTTGGATGTTTGGTAACCTGGTGGGCGCCCGGTCCTCAGATAGAAGCATCTCCAGTGGTTATGGGTGTGTCAGCGTGGCGCTCGTGCTTGGAATTCTTGAGCTTAGGCAGATTTTTATCGTGTTATTGTGTAAAATCTCGTTGTCCGGCGTCCGTGGAGATAAATACAATACCGCAAGTGATCCTCAAGATCCCACAGAGCATCAATGACGGTGTTGATTGGGCCAACTATGTCATTGCGCACTGGTGCCCTGGAGCACCATTTCCGCGGACCCCGTGCGAGCTCCTGAAGTAAGCTTTCGCTATAGAGAAGCCAGGGATCGGCATTCTGGAGTGTGCAATGTGGTCGGGTTCGGTCATTGCCGTGGATACTGTCACCGGTGGTTGAGAGGTCGAAGATTAATCTGGCCAGGTCTCTAGTGCGTTCATCAGGGGGCAGGCGTCGATTTTATATGACATATATTGTCTGATGTTGTGTGAATGTGTGAACGCCGAGCCAACCGTAGTTTGGTATTTCCGCCGCCCTCCTTGCGAAATGCCTTTCGGGAGGTGCATCCTGAGGGCAATCGGTGCAAGAGGCACATCATTTGGCCCCCTTGACGTTCCAGCGGCCAGTGTTAGCATCGGCGACAATTCAATTTCACCTACAACACAAATGAATTCTTTGCGCAGCGTTTGGATCTCGTCCCTGATAATTAGCCCTTTTTTGTTTTTTAATTCTGTGAGACCGGCTCAGGCAGCTCAGGAGCTTATCTCCGGCAGCATTCAGGAGATGATGTCGCCAGAAGAATTTAAGGCGGCGGGTTTGAATAAACTTTCGCCCGAAGAGCTGCAAAAGCTCGATGCCTGGTTGCAGGGATACCGAGAGGCTACCGAGAAAAGGACCGAGAAGAAGGTTACAAAATCATTCTTCAACAGAGAGCCGGTTGTGAGTCGGGTTGATGGTTCATTTGCCGGTCTTCGCGGCCGTACGCTGATCAAGCTGGAAGACGGCACGGTTTGGAAGCAAGCCAACTTGGACGACCACGTCGGCGCGAGCCCCATCGATCATCCCGGAGCGGCAGTTGTGTGGTCGGGTTTTGGTTACAAAATGCGAATTCAGGGCGTGCCGGAATTCTATGTCAATCCGGTGAAAACGCCTTAACTGATTTACGTCACTGGCTGCGTCGCCGCGGCTGCGGAGAGCAATCGTGCCAGACCGAACTCGGTGTGTATTAGCCGGGCTGCGCGCTGTGCATCTTTTTCATCGATGACGACCGCGATCTTGATTTCCGAAGTGGAAACCAATTGAATGTTGATTCCACCGCGGCCGAGGCATTCGAACATTCGCGCCGCGACACCCGAATGCGATCGCATCCCGATTCCAACCACGCTCAGTTTGGCCACGCCGCTTGACGTATTGAGGCGTTTCGCGCCGACCTCTCCGACCACTGGCATTAGAATTTTACGGGCGTTCTCCAGTTCGCCCTCGTGGATCGTGAATGAAATGTCAGTCATTCCGCCGATAGACGCATTTTGCACAATCATGTCCACAACGATGTGTGCCGCGGCGACGTTGGAAAAAATCCGTCCGGCGATTCCTGGTTTGTCGGGCACTCCTGCTATGGTGAGTTTCGCCTGGTGACGATCCAGGCTGATTCCACGAATCACCACCTCCTCCATGCTGGCGCTCTCCTCCTTTGCGATTGTTCCTCTGCTCTGGTTGAGGCTCGAGCGCACCTCGAATTCGACGCCGAACTTTTTCGCAAATTCCACTGCACGCGATTGCATCACTTTGGCGCCGCTGCCGGCCATTTCGAGCAGTTCGTCGTAAGCGATCTCGTCGAGTTTCCCTGCTTCTTTCACAATGCGCGGATCGCAAGTAAAAACGCCATCGACGTCCGTAAAAATCTGGCACGCATCTGCGTTTAGGGCGCCCGCCAGTGCAATCGCGGTCAAATCCGAGCCGCCGCGGCCCAGCGTGGTCGTTTCACCTTCTGGAGTTTGCCCCTGAAATCCAGCGACGATCACGATATAATCATCCGACAGCAGTTCGTGAATTTGCTTCGGACTAATATTGGCGATGCGCGCCTTGGTGTGGTTGCGATCTGTTAAAATTCCGGCTTGAGCGCCGGTTAAGGAAATCGCGCGTCCACCGATCGCGTTCACCGCCATGGCGGTCAAAGCAGCGGCGGCATGCTCGCCGGTAGAGAGCAGGATGTCGAGCTCGCGCTCTGTCGGGTGCGGAGATATCTGGTGCGCGAGCTCGAGCAGGTTATCGGTTACTCCTGCCATCGCGGAGATGACCGCGACGACCTGGCAACCCTGGCACTGTGTTTCAAGGAGCCGGCGGGCAACTTTCTGAACACGCTCCGGCTTCCCGACGGAAGTGCCGCCATATTTTTGAACCACCAGGCGCATGTCAGATGTAGATTAAACCCAAAGGAAGGCGAACTGCGATGGTTTTCGAGCGTTGGCTACAGCCCAATTGCGTGTCGTACATCGGTCGTGGTCGCGGACACGGGCTTCAATTCTTTCATGCGCTGGATAGTCAAATCGGGATCTTTCAAGCCGTGTCCAGTGACAGTGCAAACAATGCGGCTCGCTTCTGGAATTTTTTGAAATGAGTACGCCGCCTCGCCTGAATCGCAGCATTTAAAAAGCCCGGCAATTGACGCCGCACTGGCTGGCTCGACAAAGATTCCTTCGTGCTGCGCCAGCCAACTCTGCGCCGCGAGAATCTCTGCATCGCTCACCACGTCGATCGCGCCACGCGATTTGGCGATCGCTCCACGCGCCTGTTTCCAGCTTGCCGGATTTCCGATCCGAATCGCGGATGCGACCGTTTCGGGTTTTTCGATAATGCGGTTGTAAAAAATCGGCGCTGCACCAGCCGCTTGAAAACCAATCATCGCCGGTAACTTCGTCGATCTTTTGTATGCGTGATACTCCTGGTATCCAACCCAATAAGCAGCGATGTTTCCAGCGTTGCCGACTGGCAGCAAATGAAAATCTGGCGCATCCCCGATTTCATCGATAATCTCATACGCCGCGGTCTTTTGTCCTGCGATCCGATCTGGATTGACCGAATTTACAATGGCAAAATCGCCGCTCTCGCCGAGGTCGCGCACGATTCGCAGCGCGTCGTCAAAATTGCCATCGATCGCGATGATCTTTGCTCCGTAAGCAAAAGCTTGTACCAGTTTCCCGATCGCAATTTTTTCCGCAGGCAAAATCACCACGCACAAAATTCCTGCGCGCGCCGCGTAAGCCGCCGCCGAAGCAGAAGTATTCCCCGTTGATGCACAGATAAGAGCTTTTGCGCCATACTCCAGCGCTTTGGACACAGCCACGGTCATGCCGCGATCCTTGAACGAACCCGTCGGATTAACCCCTTCGTTTTTCACGAAAACTTCACAGCCGCGGCCGACGCGTTTGCTTAATTGCGAGCAATAAATCAGCGGCGTGTTCCCCTCGCCCAGCGAAACAACCGGCGTCGAGGCAGAGACCGGTAAAAATTCGGGATAGGATTCGATTACTCCCCTGTTCCGCTCCGATTTTAATGTTGTCGAGCCCATCTGATATTTCTAGTCGAAGCAAATCCGGGCGATTGTCGAGGTGCAACTGCCGTGTAAGATCAATACCGTATGCCTGCGCTTGGCAAAGAAGATAAGCTGCGGCTCTTAACCACGATCCTAGAGAGCCGCCATGCGGATTTGCGTGAGCAGAATTTAAATCGTCAGGGCAAGGGACATTTTCATGTTTCTGGCATGGGCCACGAAGGGCTGGCGGCGGTCTCGATCCAAATGGAGCCCGATGATTATATTGTCTCCTATTATCGCGACCGGGGACTTGTGCTCGGGCGCGGCATGACCACACGCCAACTCGGTCTCGAATATTTTGCAAAACGCAATACTGGTAGCGGCGGCCGGCAAATGCCATCGCATTACAGTGACGCGGATTTACACATCTGGAGCGTGCCCACCCCGACCGGTTCACAGCTCCTTCCCGCGTGCGGCATTGCCTGGGGAATTCAACTCGATGGCAAAAAAAATCTTGTCGTGACGACCGTCGGCGATGCCGCGACTCGCCAGGGGGATTTTTTTGAAGCGATCTGTTTTGCCAAGGAAAAGAAGCTTCCCATGCTCTTTCTCGTCGAAGACAACGCCTACGGCATCAGCATGCCTACGCGCACGACCAATCCGCTCGCGTTGAATGTTCTCGAGCCTGACAACTGGCGCCGAATCGATGGACAGAATGTGGAACAGGTTTATGACGCCACAGCGGAGGCGTTCGAGAAGATTCGCGCCGGCAGCGGGCCGTTCTTTTTCTGGATCAAGATGGAACGACTTTCCAGTCATACCAGTTCGGATGATCAAAAACTCTACCGCAGAGAGGAAGAACTGCGGGACTTAGAAAAATTCGATCCGCTCAAATGCTGGAAGGATCAGCTCATCGAGGAAGGTATCATTACCGTCGAGGAATTCGCGAAGCTCGATAATGAAATCAAGGAGCGTATTCGTCGCGAATACAGCAAGGCAGAAAAAGCCGAGGACCCGTCACCTAAAGAGCTCCTTACCAATGTCACCAAACCGCCCCCGAAGATCGACAAGGAAATCCTGTCGCCCGGGAAATACCGCATCGGCGATACGGTGAACAAAACCTTGCGTCTCGGTCTCGAGGAAGATCGGCGACGGATCCTGTTCGGCGAAGACATTGAAGATCCAAAAGGCGGCGTGTTCCGCCTTACGCAGAAACTCTCAACGGAATTTCCAAAGCAAGTTTTTAATTCACCGCTCGCTGAATCGACCATTCTCGGTGTTGCGTGCGGTCTGGCCGCGTACGGAAAGCGCCCCGTATTCGAATTGCAATTCATCGATTTTATTTATCCGGGATTCAATCAACTCGTCACCAACATCTCGAACCTTCGCTGGCGATCGTTCGGCAATTGGCAATGTCCGGCTGTGGTTTATGCCCCTTATGGCGGCTATCTGCCGGGGGGGAGTTTGTGGCACAGTCAGGCGAATGAGTCGTCGCTCGCCCATTACCCCGGGCTAAACGTGGTGGTCCCAAGCACGCCAGAGGACGCAGCGGGATTACTCTGGACCGCAATGCACGGTGAGGATCCTGTGATCTTCTTAATTCCAAAACACTTGCTTTGGGCCGAACACGAATACGCGGAGCCGATCCGGGCCGTTCCGTTGGGACGGGCGCGTCAATGCACGACCGGCTCTGACGTGACGGTAGTCGCATGGGGAAACACGATCGAGAAATCCTTGGAAGTAATCGCGAAGATCAACAATGAAATAAGTGTCGAACTCATTGATCTGCGCTCCATCGTTCCCTGGGACAAGGCTGCAATAGAGGAATCAGTGCACAAAACTCGCCGGCTCCTTGTTGTGCAAGAAGACACCGAGAACTGCAGTGTGGGGCAGATGATTATTTCCCACGTCACGAGCACGTCCGAGCTCTGGAATGCGATGATCAGTCCGCCGATTCTCGTCAGTAAAGCCAACGTCATGATCGGTTACAATCCCATCTATGAGTACGCTGCGTTGCCCGATGTGGAGCGCATCGTCGCTGCGATTAGGCGTTTGGTTGCAACCAAACATGAGCGTGTTGCTGTAGAGGCGGTCGCCGTGGCGACCGCAAAACCGGAGATTGCGCCTGAGGAGAGGCGCCCCTACATCGCGCCTAAGATCGACATCGGCAAGCGGCGCGTGCAAAGCATTACCGTTCCGGTTATGGGCGAAGGAATTCGCAACGCGAAAATTGTTTCCCTCTTGAAAAACCCGGGCGATCCCATCGCGCTGGACGATGAGCTGTGCGAAGTTGAAACGGACAAAGCCGTTTATCCGATCCAATCATCGTTCGCTGGAGTGATGGGCGAATGGAAAACGAAAGTCGGCGATACGGTCGAGATTGGTCACGAGCTTGGCACACTTTTCATGGACGAAGCATCCCTTGCAGATCAGCTCGAGACAGCCTCCAAAGAATCGACAGATCGAAAGCCTGTAGAGGCGGCCGTGTCGGTTGCGGAACCCAGTAGCCGCGGGCGAACCGCCCGCCACTCCAATATCGAGCCGGCACTTTCGCCCACCATCACCCGCAAACTCAGCCGTGTCATTCCTGCTAACCTGCAAATCGACGCGCGGTGGGATGGAATTCGAAGAGCACGCGACGGAGCGAAAGAGAAAGACGGCAAGAACGCCGCCTCTCCTTCCGTGATGATCGCGTGGTCAGTCGTGCGTGCGATGGAAAAACATGCGTCATTCCGCCGGTTAATTCTCGAAGACGATCAGATCGTCCAGAATGACGATTTCGATCTGGGGATTGCGGTCGCGCTCGAAGGCGATCGTCTGGCGACTGCGGTGATTACAAAAGCAAATAAGAAAAGCTGGCCCGAATTCGTAAAGATTTACAATAAAACTGTCGAGGCTACGCGCGGCGGTCGTGTTGACGCCATGAACGCGTCGGTGGTAATCACGAGTCTGGGCGCTTTCGGGGTGAAAGCTGGGGCGCCGATTGTCGTGCCGCCATCAGTCGGGACGCTTTTTGTTGGCACCGCGCACCGCGAATTAATTCTCAACAAAAACGAAAACGAAAGCGCAGAAGTGATCACGCTCTCGCTCACGTTTGATCACCGCGTCGTAAACGGTGCCGGCGCAGCCAGCTTCGCTAACGAGATCAAAAAACAAATCGAAGGATTTAAAATCCCGTCTGAAGAAAGACCCGGCACATGCGCGCACAAGAGCTGAGCATTCTTCTCAATTGCATCCAATCTTCTGCTGCCCTTCGTAGCTTTAGTACGGTCAATGTTCACGACCGAATCAATTAACATCAACGGAGGGAAATCTTATGGCACGAAAACTCGAAGGGAAAAAAGTGGCCCATCCCTGTGGCAGATGGCTTTGAGCAGGTGGAAATGACAGAGCTGCGTGAGGCGCTAGATAAGGCCGGTGCGGAAACGAAAATCGTTTCGTTAAAGCCTGGCAAAATCCAGGGGATGCATCACGCGGATAAAGGCGACAAATTCGATGTCGATCTTACGCTGAAGGACGCACGCTCGGAGGAATTTGACGCGCTCATGATCCCGGGCGGGCTATTAAATCCGGATGCGCTGCGTTTAGATCAGAATGCGCTTGAATTTGCCCGGCACTTTTTCCGGGAGCACAAACCGGTAGCAGTCATCTGTCATGGCCCGCAGGTCCTGATCAGCGCGGACCTTGTTCGCGGCAGGAAGATGACATCGTGGCCGGCAATTCAAGTGGATATGCGCAATGCGGGCGCGCGCTGGGTGGATGAGGAAGTGGTCGTGGATAACGGACTGGTCTCCAGTCGCAAGCCAGACGACATTCCTGCATTCAACAGGAAGATGATCGAAGAATTCGCCGAAGGCCGACACGCGGCAGCCGCTGCGGCGTAAGTCGAAGGTCATGTCACTCCGATCCTCCAGGCGCGGGAGGGGAACTCCCACAGGGATGGATGGATCACGCCCGGCCCGAGCGTGCTGCAAAACCTCGCATGTGAGATCCTTCTCCGGCGACCGCGGGATCAAGATGACAGCGTGATTGCCGAGCGCGGCCAAATTGCCTTGCAAGTTTGAATGGCGGTTTGAACTTTGCTGACCGTTATGACTACGGCCAACAAAATCACCGTCGTTCGGATTTTGATGATTCCGGCTTTCGTAGCAATGGCAATTTATTACGGCCAAAGCATCCAGCGTGGCGCGCCGCTCGAATGGATGCGTTTTACTGCAATTGCTATTTTCCTAATCGCTGCAGTCAGCGATGGTTTGGATGGCTATGTCGCCCGCCGCTACAATCAGCGGAGTTCGCTGGGCGTTATCCTCGATCCAATTGCTGACAAAGGATTGCTGCTGAGCGGCATCATTACATTGAGCCTCAGTAACTGGAGCGAGGTCGATCCCGATTACGGCAGATTTCCAGTCTGGTTCCCGGTTCTCGTGATTTCGCGAGACGCCATCCTTTTCGTCGGTGCAGCCGTCTTGTATTTGCTCATTGGGAAAGTGCATGTGAAACCAAACTGGACGGGAAAGGTAGCGACCGTTTTACAGATGATCGCCATCGGTTGGGTCATGCTGCAGCTGCAGCTGCTTCCCATCCTTTATGTGGTAATCGTAGCTGGCTTTTTCACTTTAATATCCGGAATCGTTTATGTCACAGATGGCATCCGGCAACTGCAGGCCGCAGGCCACGCTCACCCGAAGAAAACTTAAACCCGGTCTCCTGCGTGAATGGCACGAGCAGACCACCGAATGTCGCGATCGTCGGCCGGCCGAATGTAGGCAAGTCCGCGTTATTCAATCGACTGATTGGCCGCAAGATCGCCATCGTGCATGATAAACCGGGGATCACGCGCGATCGCATCTCGGCAATCTGCGCGCGCGGCGCGCCGTTCGTGATTTGGGACACAGGTGGCGTCCTTGGCGCGGGAGAATCTGAACTAGCCACAATAGTCCGCCGCACCGTCGAACAAGCGATTAAGGAGAGCGATGTTCTGCTTTTTCTCGTCGATGCAAAGGAGGGACTCTCGCCGCTCGATCAGGAGCTTGCGCGCATGCTGCGCACAGCGCGCAAGCCGGTCGTCCTCGTCATCAACAAGATCGACCGTGAAAAACACGAGGATCTCGCTGCCGATTTTGCGACGCTTGGATTTTCGCGCAGTCAATCTGTCAGCGCCGAGCACAATCGTGGAATCACGGAATTGCTTAAAACAATAGATCAGGTTCTGCCCTTGCCCGCCGCTGAGCGAGACATCAAACATCAAACCTCAAACATCAAAGCTCCGCTCGCCATCGCGATCGTCGGTCGCCCGAATGTCGGCAAGTCTTCGCTCATCAACTCTATTGTGCAGAGTGAGCGGGCGATTGTAAGCAAGTTGCCGGGAACAACACGGGACGCTATCGACATTTCTTATCGACGAGACGGTCGAGAGTTTCTGTTCATCGACACCGCTGGAATCCGCAGACGCGGCAAACGTTCCAGCTCGGTTGAAGTTTTCAGCGTCATGCGCGCGGAACGAAGTATCCGCCGCGCCGATCTCTGCATTCTCATTGTCGATGTCACGGCGGGCATAACGGCGCAGGACAAACGAATCGCCGGATTGACCCAGAGAGAGCGCAAAGCGGCGATTATTGTTTTGAATAAATGGGATTTGATCAGGCTGAGACGGAATCAAAAACAGACGGTCTCGCAGCTTGCCGCTGAAACGCGAGCGAGAATTTTCTTTCTAGGTTATGCGTCGGCCTTGGTAGCATCCGCCCTTACGGGGGAGCACGTCGAAAAATTATTTGGGCTGATCGAAAAGATCCGACGCGGGGCGCGGCGCCGAATCGGCACTGGAATCCTGAACCGATTGCTCCGACAGGCGTTTGAAGCCAATCCACCGCCGCTGGTCAAAGGCCGCCGGCTTAAACTCTTTTACGCCGCGCAAACGAGAGGAAGACCGGATCGAGATTTACAGCCCCCGGAGTTCGTTCTCTTCGTCAACGACCCACAGTTGTTGACTGAGACATATCGGCGTTATCTCGAAGCTCGTATTCGCAAACTTGAGCCATACCCCGGCTTGCCGATCATTTTGAGTCTGCGCGCTCGTGAACCAAGCCACACGCGGTCTGCTTAATCGAACATTTTACCCTTGGTACCTGTCTCAAAATCACATCGTATGAAATCGACGCAGGAGATTACACAGGAAGTGCAAGAACTTGGCCAATGGATCCCGGCCATCCGCCAGCAAGTTGCTCACGTTATCGTTGGCCAGAAATATCTTGTCGATCGGCTTCTGCTCGGCCTGCTCGCCAACGGTCATCTCCTGCTCGAGGGCGTTCCCGGTCTGGCCAAAACGCTCACCGTGAAAACAATGGCCGCCTGTATTCAAACAGGTTTTCAGAGATTGCAATTCACGCCCGATCTATTGCCCGCGGATTTAATCGGCACGCTCATTTATAACCCGCGCACCGGCGAATTTACGACTAAACTCGGGCCGATTTTTTCCAATCTAATCCTGGCCGATGAAATCAATCGCGCGCCAGCCAAAGTCCAGAGCGCGTTGCTGGAGGCGATGCAGGAGAGGCAGGTGACCATCGGCGAAAAGACATATCCTCTCTCCGATCCGTTCCTGGTTCTCGCGACACAAAACCCGATCGAGCAGGAAGGCACCTACCAACTCCCAGAGGCGCAACTCGATCGTTTCATGTTCAAGTTGAACATTGGCTATCCGCAAAAAAGTGAGGAACGAACGATTCTCGATCTGATGGCGACTTCGGCGCCCGATTTGCGGGTGGATCCCGTGATCGAACCAAAGCAAATCATTGCGGCGCGCGACGTGGTCAACAGCATTTACATCGATGACCGGGTAAAGGATTACATTGTCGATGTCGTCTGGGCGACGCGCCAGCCCGCTGCGTACAATTTGCGGCTCGAAGGGCTTATCCGTTACGGCGCTTCGCCTCGCGCCACAATTTATTTAGCACTCGGCGCGCGGGCGCACGCATTCCTGAACGGCCGCGGTTACGTCACGCCGCAGGACATCAAAAGCATCGGTCCTGATGTGTTGCGGCATCGCATCATCGTCAGCTACGAAGCCGAGGCTGAAGCGGTGACCAGCGAGACGATTATCGAGCGAATTTTCGCCGGATTGCCTGTGCCTTGATTCGAGGTAGCTGTGGACCCGGCTGAGATTCTTAAAAAAATCAGGACACTCGAGATCAAGACGCGGGGTCTAGTCGAAACCGCGTTCGCCGGCGATTACCACAGCGTCTTCAAAGGACGCGGGATGAACTTTGAAGACGTGCGCGAATATCAACCGGGCGACGAAATTCGCGCGATTGACTGGAACGTGACCGCGCGCCTTGGAACCGCGTTTGTAAAACAATTTACCGAGGAACGCGAGCTGACTGTCATGCTTGTTGTCGATGTTAGCGCCTCTGGAAATTTCGGCAGCACCACGCAATCAAAGCGCGAACTAGCGGCTGAGGTCGCCTGCTTACTTGCGTTCAGTGCGATTCGGAACAACGATAAGGTGGGTCTCCTGCTTTTCACCGATCGCGTCGAACTTTTTATTCCGCCTAAAAAAGGCCGCTCGCATACCCTGCGTCTCATTCGCGAGATTCTGTTTTTTGAACCGCAGGCACGCGGCACAGAACCGGCCCTGGCGCTCGATTACTTGAATAACATTGTCACGCGCCGCGCAGTCGTCTTTTTCATTTCGGATTTTCAAGCGCCCGATTTTTCGCAAGCGCTGGCGGTGAGCGGGCAACGGCACGACTTCGTAGCCATCCATATCCACGATGAACGAGAAAGGGCGCTGCCAAACGTCGGCATTATCACGTTGGAAGATGCCGAAACTGGTGATCAGGTCGAGATCAATACTGCTGATCGCACGACACGCGCGCGCTTTACCGATTTCATGGATGCACGCGACACAGAACTATCGCGTGTGCTTCGGCGGAACAACATCGACGCCATTGCGCTGCAAACTGGAAAAGATTATTTGCCGGCGCTGCGCTCGTTCTTCAAACAACGCGAACGCCGGATTTCGATCCGTTAGAAATGCAAATGTCGATCTTATGTCATGGCATCGGCTTCTTGCCGATGGAACATGGGCTGCGAAGCCAATGCCATTTTGGCTTGTCAATCTTCGCGGCCGAAGAATTCCACGACATCGCGCCGCCGGTCGATTACTCGCTGATTTCGCCCTGGCTGGTTTTTCTGATCGCATTTGTCGTGCTTTCGCTTCTCGGCCTGGCGGTCTGGTTTTTCGCTCGGCGGCGAAAACCGCCGTTGCCGCCGAAATTGCCGCGCGAGATCGCACTCGAAGAGCTTGAGCGAATTAGCCGTGAGATTAAAAGGATGAGCCCGTATCAGTTCAGCATCCGTGCATCCGACATTTTACGAAGCTACGTCACGCAGCAGTATGGGTTGCTAGCAACACGACAAACTTCCATCGAATTTCTGACTGCGCTGGCAAAGGCCTCGCCGTTTTCCGCGGACGAAAAATCGCTGCTCGAAGATTTTTTGAACCGGTGCGATCTGATCAAGTTCGCGCGTTACGAAGCGACATCTGCGGACAGCCGGTTGTTACTCGATGAAGCGATCCGTTTTGTAGGAGGAGGTCAACTTGCGACTGTTTGATTGGTGGCCGGCAAACAGCGCACTAACGTTTGCGCGGCCGTGGTTGCTGTTGTTACTGCTGGCGATCCCGTTGCTCGCCTGGTTGCGAGGGAAACGCGGCCCTGCTGCTGCATTGACATATTCATCGACGGCCAGCCTTCGCGCGATCGGGAAAAGGAGCGCAGCGCGCGCGGGCAAGATTTTACAAACGCTGCTGGTGGCAGCGCTGGCGATTTTCGTTGTCGCACTCGCGCGTCCGCAGCTTGGCAAAAGCCTTACCCAGGTGGAAGCGAGCGGAATCGACATCATGCTCGTGCTCGATGTCTCCGGCTCGATGCTTACGAAGGATTTCACAATTGGCGGTCAGGAGGCGACGCGCGTGGATGCGATCCGCGAAGTGACCCGCAAATTCATCGAGGGACGGCCGAATGATCGCATCGGCATCATTGCATTCGCAGGCCGTCCATACGTCGTGAGTCCAATGACTTTGGACCACGATTGGCTTTTGCAGAATCTGGAAAGAGTACGCATCGGTCTTGTCGAAGACGGCACAGCAATTGGGTCGGCCATGGCTGCCGCGGCCAATCGACTTAATGACAAACGCTCAAAGAGCCGCGTGCTCGTGCTGTTAACCGACGGTGAGAATAATGCTGGGAAAATTCCGCCGAGCACCGCTGCAGAAGCGGTAAAAGCATTGAAAATTCATTTCTATGCTATAGGCGCTGGAATCAATGGAATCGCACCGGCACCGATCTACACATCCAGAGGGCCGCTCACAGATGCACTTGGCAATATTCTCTACGAAAATCAACGTGTGGAATTCAACGAAACGGGTCTGAGGGAGGTCGCTAAAATTGCTGACGGAAAATTCTTCCGAGCGACGGACACGAAATCGCTCGAACAAATTTACAGCGACATCGACAAACTAGAGAAATCGACGGTGAGTGTCAAAAAATATCAACAGTACCGTGATCTATTTCCCCTATGCCTTATGGGTGGATGCAGTTTGTTGCTCGTGCAAATGGTTTTGTCGCAAACGATTTGGAAAAAACTGCCATGACCTTTGGCGCACCACAATGGTTTTGGGGATTGGCTCTGGTACCAGTTCTGATTGCAATGTTCATTCGCGCGGAGCATCGCGGACTCAGGCGTTTGCAGGAGTTTGTTTCGGCGCGATTGCTACCGCAGTTAGCGGGAACGGTAAATCATCCGCGACGCGTGTTGCGATACGGGTTGCAATTGCTTGGTCTTTCTCTAGCACTGATCAGTCTCGCTCAGCCGCGCTGGGGTTACACGTTTGAGGATGTGAAACGGAAAGGCCTCGACTTGCTGATCGCGGTCGATACATCTCGGAGCATGCTTTCCAACGACGTGCAGCCGAACAGACTCGAGCGCGTCAAGCTTGTCACTCAGGACCTGATCAACGAACTTCAGGGCGACCGTGTCGGTCTGATCGCCTTCGCGGGACGCGCTTTTTTGCAAGCTCCGCTAACCATTGATTACGACGCCGTAGTTGAGGCAATTAACGATCTGGATACGAAGACGATTCCAGAGGGCGGCACAAATATCTCCAGCGCCATTACTCTTGCCACGCAGAGCTTCGGAAAAAGCGCAGTAGGCAATCGTGCACTGATCATCTTTACCGACGGCGAAGAATTGAGCGGGGACGCCGTCAAAACGGCGAAAGCCGCGGTCGATGCTGGCGTGCGGATTTTTACAGTAGGTGTCGGAACCGCGCAGGGCTCCCTCATTCCGATCGGCGGTGACGAAGGCCAAACGGCTTTTGTTAAAGATTCAGCCGGTCAAGTCGTCAAATCCAAGCTAGACGATAAGCGTTTGCGTGAGATCGCGCAGGCGGCGGGCGGATTTTATCTGCATTTGGAGAATGGTCCGCGCGCGATGCGGCAGCTTTACGATGAAGGACTGGCAAAGATGCAAGCAGCCGAGGTGGACGTGCGTTTGTCGCGCCGGCCGATTGAACGCTACGAATGGCCGCTGGGCGCCGCGTTAATCGCTCTGGCCTTGTCGATCTTGATTCCAGAGCGCAGACGAGCGCGTGAAAGAAGTTACGTTGCCACGCCTGCCAGAGCCACAACCGCTGCCGTGATGATTCTAATCTGTTTCTCGCCTTTCGTTTTCGCCATCGCTCCAGGAATCGACGCGTATCGTGAAGGCAAATTCGAAGATGCCTACAGCCAGTTCCAGCAGACGTTAAAATCGCATCCGCAATCGCACGTTGAGGACAAGCTCCAGTTCGATTCAGGTGCAGCTGCTTACAAATTAAAAGACTATAACAAGGCCTTGGAATCCTTCAGTCAAGCGCTGCTCTCCAAGGACACGACCTTACAGAGCAAAACTTACTACAACCTCGGCAACACTCTTTATCAGCATGGAGAAGCACAGAAAACTGATGAGAAAAAACTTAGCGATTGGACAAATGCACTCGATCAGTATGAGCAAACACTCAAGCTTGAACCGCAAAACAAAGAGGCGAAGGAGAATTACGATTACGTAAAGAAAAAGATCGAAGAATTAAAAAACAAGAAACAACCGGAGCAGCAACCCTCCCCTTCCCCGAAGAATTAAAAAACAAGAAACAACCGGAGCAGCAACCCTCCCCTTCCCCTTCCCCGTCCCCGCCGAAGAGAAAGAACAAAGACCAACAGAAACAGCAATCTGGTTCAGGCGGGCAAAACCAGCAGCAGCAAAATCAAGAACAGCAACAACAACAGCAGCAGCAATCGAGCCAGAGCCAGCAGCAAAAAGACCAGCAGCAAGCACAAGATCAGCAATCACAGAGCCAATCCGGGAGCGGGAAGGATCAAAAACAGGGAAGCAAGAAAGATGAATCCCAGGCAAAGAGCGAACCTCAGCAACCAAGACAGCAACAGGGCACGCAGTCTTCACCATCGCCGTCTCTCGGCGAACAAAAATCGAATCAGGAACAATCAGGCGAAGGTGAGCAGCCGTCTCCGACGCCTGACGAGAATGGAAACGGAATGCCATCGTCCACGCCGGGAGAGGGAGAAAGCGCCGAACCTTCAGCCACTCCAGCGGAATCGCCGCAGAAAAAATTTGCCGGCGAAGTGAAGGGAGCGGGCCAGGAGAAATCAGAAAAACCGCCAGATAAAAATGCGCAGGCGACCGAGGCCGAGTTGGAAAAGGAAGGTCAAATGAGCGAACGTCAGGCGGAAGCGCTCCTGGAATCAATGAGAGACGAGGAGGCGCGAGTTCAACTTGATGAACGCAAAGCAACGCGCCATGTCTATAACGACTGGTAAGCGAATTTGAACTTTGATGTTCGATGTTTGATTTAAAATGGGACGCGCATTCTTGATTGGGACCGTGGCCGGAATTCTGGCGACCAGTTTCGCATTTGCCGATTCGCCAAGCGTCACAGCGGTCTTAAGCAAGTCCGAAGCCGTAGTCGGTGAAGATGTCCAGCTAGAGATTCGTCTGACCGGAGCACGCGGCGCAGATGCACCGGAACAGATTCCGGTGGATGGCCTCGAGATTCATCGAACAGGAACGTCTCAGCGCGTCGAGATAAACAATTTCAACCTTACAGCAAGCGTGAGCTACGACTATACCGTCCTTCCGTTGAGAGCGGGCATGTTTACTATTCCGCCTCAAACGATTCGCGTCGGCAGCAACTCGCTGCGCACGCCCCCGCTCACGCTGCATGTAGCTGCTTCCTCAAATCAGCAGGCTACACAAAATCGCCGTGGAGCTCGGCCAACCACCGATACGAGCAAGCTTGTTTTCGCCGAATTAATTGTGCCAAAAAAAATTGCGTTCGTCGGCGAAATGGTGCCCGTTCAGGTTCGGCTCGGATATGATCCGCGCACCCACCCACAACTGACAGAACCACCTGAAATCACCGGACAAGGATTTACTGCGCAAAAGTTGCAGCAATCCTCCGAAAATCTCGAAACGATTAACGGTAGGACGTACAATATCGTGACATTTAAGAGCGCTATCGCTGCGGTGCACTCGGGAAAGCTTGAGATCGGGCCGGTTAAAGCGAAGGCACAGGTCGTCGTTCCGCGAAGACTAAGTTCGCCGCGCTCACGTTCGCCATTCGACTCGTTCGATCTGGATGACCCGTTCTCAGATCCGTTTTTCTCGAATCCATTTGGCCAATTTGGGGAGCGCCGCGAAGTGGAAATCAGCAGCGAGCCTGTGACGCTCGACGTAAAAGCGTTACCGCAAAACGCGCCACCAAGTTTCTCGGGTGCGATTGGGAATTTTACGATGACAACCGAAGCCAAGCCCAAGAGCGTTCAAGTGGGCGATCCGATAACTGTTACATCGACAATCTCGGGACGCGGCAATTTCGACAGGGTCAATGCGCCTGTGGTCGAGGATGAGCATGGATGGCACAAATATCCGCCATCTTCGAAGTTCAAACAGGACGATGAAGTCGGAATCAGCGGAGCGAAATCTTTTGAAACGGTACTTTCGCCCAATGAAAAAAAGCAGAGCCTGCCGATGCTTGCATTTTCCTATTTTGATCCGGTCAAAGAGCAATACGTGACACTGCGCAGTGAGCCGATTGCGATCACTGTGCAAGGCGGTGCGGCTCCGACGCAAAACGTCGCCGCGTCTCGACCAGCGTCGCCGACCCCGGCTCCAGCAACCCGACCGGCGGCTACAGCGAAGCCGGCGGATATTTTGTACCAGCTTACGGAACAACCGGCAGCGACAGAATCATTCGCGCCGCTCTATACGCGTCCAGTTTTTTGGACCGCACAGTTGATCCCGTTTCTCGCACTGATCGGATTGGCGGGCTGGAAAATTCGTCAAGCGAAGGCCGACAATCGCGAGGCGCGACGCATCACGGCGCTACAGCATGAACTGGCCGAACGGATGCGCAAATTACATCGGGCCGATGCTTCGCTGCGAGAATATTATGCCGAGGCTTCCAGAGCTGTTCGTGTGAAAGCGGCGTTAGCATCTGGCAGTCGCCAGATCGACCCAAACGTAGTTGATGCAGAGACAGCGGCGGACACGTTTGGACTCAACGGCGATTCGCGAGAGCGGTTGCGCCGACTGTTCGAGCAAAGCGACGAGCTCCAATACAGCGGTGCGCATAATGGATCGGGAAAAATTTCCTCGGAAGATCGCCGGGATGTGCTGGAATTGATCGAGAATTTGAAATGATAGGAAACGCAGAGCGCGCCTGGAGGTCGCGATCCGTCCGTGTTGTCTTCCTCACGGCGTCGCTCGCGGCTTTTCTGGCCATGTCCCTATTTGCTCAATCGGACGCTGAGTTCATGAGGGCCAACCAGGCCTACGCTCAGGGACATTTTAAGGAAGCGATCGACGGCTATGAAGCCCTCGTTCGCTCAGGACGATGGAACGCCAATTTGTTTTATGATCTAGGCAACGCTTATTTCCGCACCAGCGATTTCGGACGCGCGATTTTGAATTATGAACGCGCGCTCGCGCTGGAGCGGCATCATCCAGAAGCAACGGCCAATTTGCAGATGGCACGCGACGAGGCGCACGCGCTGGAGCTGCAGCAAAGCTGGCCGGAACGTTATCTACAATTTGCGAGCATCAATCAGTACAGCATCACAGCAGTTATCGCTTTCTGGATCGGAGGTTTTTCTCTGGTGGCGTTGATTTTCGCGCGTCGGCGATCGGCTGCGACGATCGCCTTGCTGTTCCTAGCGTTTTCAGTTTTCGCTGGAGCAATCTTCGCGATTTGGCAACTCGACCGTGGCGCTAAAGGCCGCGCTACGGCAATCGTGACGGCCGAAAATGTGCAAGCGCGAATCGCTACGGCGGACACCGCGAATAGCGTTTTGGCACTGTCTCCAGGCA
>WNGH01000939.1_pt1 | contig 26294 bp, 29 predicted proteins | sample 5400631 | NCBI WGS metagenome assembly WNGH01 (sample SAMN13153373, study PRJNA577476) | soil metagenome | isolation source: 115 cm soil or saprolite under Garry oak tree replicate 1 | place: USA:California | collected 2016-06-15
TAGCGACAAAAGCACCCTCTTCTTCCTGCTGCTTGTGTAGGTACCAGCCGAGTATAGTGAGCAGGGCAAGCTCGGGGATATCTTGTGCGGCCGGTTCGAGCTGCACATGCGCCCCTCTTTTCAAATGGAGCAGAGGAGATCCCTCGTGGTTGAGCCAAGTCCAGACATCGCGCCAGAAGCTGGTACACTGCCATGCGTACTCGCGACCATCGGGAAAGAGGAGTGTGGCCTGGCCGCTCATCCCGCGCTTGATGGTGGCCAGTTCTATGTGTGCGCCCAGAGGCAGCACAGTAATGGCCTGGCGCAGGCCTTTCCGCTCAATCACCCAGCTGCCATCGGCGGTCTCAGCGCGGACCTGGGATGTGAGCGCTCCTTTGTAGGAGAGGCGGGCGAGTAGTTCATCGCCTGCACGCAGTTCGTATTCAGACCTCAGCACGTTGGGATGGACCCTCTGTAAATCCTGACCACTATAGTTGTTGATTGATTTCATCTCCAGCTTTTCTCCATCTCGTATCTTTATCTTTTCGCTGAATAGACACTTCCGAGCCTGACAGAGTCCTTAAGGCTCATCTCATATTGTGCAGACAGTTTGGCCGCGATGGCATTCAGATGAAGGGATGTTAATGCAGCGGACTGGCCAAGATAGGCCCGGTAGAGTTTCCCGCCGCGTTTGCGATAGGCTCGCCAGTACCAGTCACCGTGCTTATTGCCCGCACACTCTTTGCGTGCGGTGAAGGTCCCGAACGGACTGCGAAAGGCGAAGCGGGTGGTGGTACCCAGCCAGGCATACCAGGCGGGTGTTCCCACCGTCAGCCGGGAGTCTTGCCCATCGCTCAGGTAGATCAGCGTCTCACCTTGTACGACAGGAGTGGAGTGGTCATCGTTCCTCATGCTCATCCCCAGATGTTTCCAGGACAGCGATTCCAGAACAGTATAGCACATGTTCGGGAACCTTCTTTTCATGCAGATTTGGCACACGACCAGTACGGACGTAGATGACCGCCTTACGCCAGTACCTGTTGGAAACGAGCGCTGAGCCGTCAAGGCTGACCGCTATGAGCAGGACGAGACCCAATGTCAGCATTCCCGGCATCCCTTGTAATCCGTCGCTCGCTTGCAGGTTTCCTACGTAGCAGATGTAGGCACACAGGAGCGCAATAGCCGCCCCGCCACTATAGTTCAGGATGAACAACCGATGATAACTCAGGATCGTCTGGTACAGGGACATGAAAGAGTCTTTCATCCTTCCATGCACCACTTGATGCTGTTTGAGGGATTCAGCTGTAGGCTCATAGAGCGCGCGCATCTCAATTTCCTCCTTCTCTGCGCTGCATCTTGCAGGAGAACGTGATACTTGACAGGGACATGATCTCCACCAACTGGAAGCTAGCTGCTCCACTCGAATGGCTTTGCCTACGATGACAGACTTGCTACTGTTAGCCTGAAGCGCGTCTGCTTCTTGAGGAGCAGAAAGTAGAGAGCCAGGGCAGCACTATACACCAGGATGATGGTGTTGACGAGCAGACTCGGCAGTTGTGCAGCACTGATACTGGCGAAATGGAAGAGGTACGGGACGATGAGCACCAGGTCATAGGCGAGAAACGACCACAACTGCCCGCAGGCGTTCTGCCAGCGCGGAAAAATGAGGCCGTACAGAAAGTAGCAAGATGAACCGAGGAAAAAAACACCCCAGGAGCGCTGAAGACATGGGGTTAAGCGTCCAGGGAAACACGTTGGGCACCCGCAAGAGGATAGCACTACCCACGAGTATGAGCACAACGACAAACACTCCAAAAGAGACGCGTACGGGCAAGGGCATTGGCCGGAGATCCTCAGTGGGATACCGGCTGAACCGCAGAAAGATGCCCAGGGAAACGATGACCCCTGCCAGGCACAGAAGTACTCCCGCCAGCAGACGCTGACTACCATGCTGTGGAGTGAGGAGCTGGAAGATCGTTAATCCAGCATAAAAGACTGCAAGGTCGATGGCTCCACCAGCAACTGCGCCAAGTTCACCTGAGAAACCAATCCAGAGGAGAGACGCGGTTATGGAGGCAGTAATTGAAGCAAGAAAGATGTACGTCGGGAATGAACTTGTCCTGGGCAAGAGGCTGGTCACCAGGGGTACATGCAAACACAGACCGAAAGTCAAAATGAATGATACACTCCCAAGGATAACGAATGTGGTGCGATGAAATCTTTTCATATCATACATCTCCCTTTTGTAAACTATCCCCGCTGACCCGTTGGTGGCGCACAGTCTCAATAACCTGGGGTTGCTCTTCTGGGAACTGAGTGAGTTTGATGAGGCACAGGCACTGCTTGAACGGGCCCTGGCGCTACGCGAACAGGCGTCCGTCTCTCATCTGGAAAAGGCTACCAGTCTCAATAATTTAGCGGTAGTGTACCTGTGGCAGTATAAGTTTGGGGAGACTGAGTCTCTCTTGCAGAAGGCCGCTCTGCTTTGCGAGGAAGCCTTAGCAGGGGCATTTACCGGGCATGCAGAAATAACCAACCTGCTCGCAAGCTCCTTGAATAACTTAGGGGTACTCTATCATATTCAAAGAAGATATCAGGATGCCGAGCCCTTGTATCTGCGTGCCCACACGCTTTGGGAAAAACTCTCTGGAGCACGGCATCCCAACGTGGCAACAGCGCTGCACAACCTGGGTCGCAACTATCAGTTTCTGAGAGACTACGAGTCCTCTGAACGCTACCACCTACGTGCTTTGACAATCCGTGAACAGGTCCTTGGTTCGATGCACCCGCTTACCGCCATTAGCCTCAACAATCTGGGCGAGCTTTACTGTGTTCAGGAGAGCTATGCTGAGGCCGAACCGCTCTTGCGGCGTGCCTTGCATATTCGGGAGGTCTCTTTAGGGTCATCGAATACCGATGTTGCTACCGTCCTGGAAAACCTGGCCAGTCTATTACACAATACCTCACGCGAGTGGGAGGCCAAGGAACTAGAGGAGCAGGCGAAATCGATACGCAACAAGAAGAAAACGCTTTGATCTACTTCTCTTTTGCTCTTCAGGAATACGGCAGAGTTTACCATACCACCAGCGTTTTTGTGACACACCCGAAGGAGTGGCTCACTATTCACTTGACGTTTACAAGCACCAACGATGGTGACAGCATTGGTGGCGCGCTCTAGAGAATCTGCGGCGAGTGCTCAATTCATTGCGTGTCAGCTTCGAGCCGAGCCCCGTGTTTCAGTTTCATCCCGAGTTCTATCAAAAAGATACCAACTCGTTCGGCGATGTGTCGTCTCAAGCTGTGCCTGGGCCGCTGGAGGCGTGCCAGCAGACGAAGTTGTTCCATCTCACGTTGCAAGTCCTTGTGGCGCTCGTGTACTGCCTTCTCGTACAGATAGTTGTTGAACATCATCCTAGTACTCCTTTCAGTGTTTACCTTGCCTCTTCCCTTGCTCAATGTTCCTCTGACTGTAGAGTATATCGAAGCATTTGGATAGTGAATACGTTGATGTCGGTGCTGGTGATGATCACCCGATAGTTATGTGCTCGCACGACACAGTGCAAGTCGCGCAGGATCGTTTGTAGCGTTCCTTCTAGAGAGAAGTATGCCCGAAGGGGAAGGGGGAAGAGAAGGGCATGGCTGGTCATTTTGCTCGTCATGTTGCTGATCATCCTGGTCATCGGTATGTGCACTGGGCCGATGAGAGGTGGATGGATGCTGCACTTGCAGCATTCTTACCCAACAGGTATACTAGAACCGACGATGACTGTTGGGTAAGAACCCGTTGGGTGTGCATGCCGTGGCTCATCGCACGAGGGGGATGCGATGCCGAAAATCCCCATGTATACGCTTGCGTGGTCGCCCGTGATAGAGGCCTACGAACTCTACCAGACGCGTGACCGCGAGGTGCTCGGGATTGTCCCTGACAGCCCTGCCTGGTTTGCCTGGCTCGATCAGGTGTCCTTCTTTGCCTTCTCAGGCAAGAGCGGCCACTATACCGCACGCAAGGAAGCCAGACAGCGCGGTGACCGCTACTGGTACGCCTATCTCACAACGGGCGAGCAGCTCACCAAAAAGTATCTGGGCAAGACCGCTGACCTGACGATGGCACGGCTGGAGCACATCGCAGGGATACTGCGTGCTCAGGGCGAGACCCAGCTCCCACCTCCCCAAACGCTGGCCTCAGCAAGTGCTGACAAGGAGGCGGATACCACTCAACATCCCCTGCTGGCCCGGCGGGACAATTCGCTCCATCCCCTGCTGACAACCAAGCTCCATATGCCGCGCCCGCGGACACACCTGGTCCCCCGCGCTCACCTCGTCGAGCGACTCCAGCAAGGAGCGGAACGTGCACTCACCCTCGTCTCAGCCCCCGCCGGCTTCGGCAAAACCACCCTGCTTGTCCAGTGGCTCGTGGAGAGCGAGATACCTGTCGCCTGGCTCTCCTTGGAAGCGGAGGACAACGATCCCACGCGCTTTCTCTCCTACCTGATTGCCGCCTTGCAGACCCTTGATTCACAGATTGGGACAACCGCCCTCGAGCTGCTACGCTCCCCGCAGCCCCTGAGGCCCGTGGCGGTGCTGGGGGTACTGGTCAGCGAGGTGACCAGCCGTAGTGCCGGAGATGTCGCCCTCGTGCTGGATGACTATCACGTCATCACCGCCGAGTCCATTCAGCGCGGGATGAGCTTCCTGCTTGAGCACCTGCCCCCGCAGCTGCATCTCTTCCTGGCCATCCGCGCCGACCCACCATTACCACCGGATGCGAGCCCAAGGACAACTCACCGAGGTGCGTGCTACCGAGTTACGCTTTGGCGCCGCCGAGGTGAGTACGTTTCTACGGACCGTGATGGGGCTGGACCTTCCTCCCGAGGCCATCGCCACCCTCGAAAGCCGCACGGAAGGCTGGATTGCCGGTCTGCAATTGGCCGCGCTCTCGCTGCAAGGCAGAGCCGATGTCACTGCATTTCTGGCTGCCTTCAGCGGCAGCCATCGCTATGTACTCGATTACCTTTCCGATGAGGTGCTTGCGCGGCAGAACGCCTCGGTGCAGCAGTTTCTCTTGCACACCTGTATCCTGGAGCGCCTCAGCGGACCGCTCTGCGATGCGGTGACAGAGCAGGAGGGGAGCCAGGCTATGCTGGAAGGGCTCGAGCGGGCGAACCTGTTTGTGGTTGCGCTGGACGACGAGCGGGGCTGGTACCGCTACCATCACCTGTTTGCCCAGGTGCTGCACGGCCACCTGCTGCAAGCAGAACCCACGTTGCCCCCCGTCTTGCATCGTCGAGCCAGCGCCTGGTACGAGCAGCACGATCTGCCGATCGAAGCGGTGCAACACGCGCTGGTCGCTCCTGATGTCGAGCTCGCTGCCCGCTTGATCGAACCGATCGCGTTCCTCGTTGCCTTCCAGGGTCAGCTCTATACGGTGCTTCGATGGATCAAGGCCCTCCCCGAGGCACTGGTGCGCACACGCCCTTTGCTGTGCGTCTACCACGCGAGATTGCTAACCTTCACCAATCAGTTGGAGTCGGCCGAGGCTCGACTGGAGGAGGCAGAAGAGGGTATCCAGAAGGAGGAATCGGCTTCGCTGGCACCGATCATCATAGGCTGGGTGCTCGACACCCGTGCAGGCATATTCCTTTTCTCTGGTGATATTCCGCAGGCGGTCTCCCTTGCACACCAAGCACTCGCGCTGTTGCCGGAATCTGAGGTCATCCCTCGCGCGAGTGCCCTGACGACCACGACCCGCGCCTACCTGGTGAGTGGGGATGTGACCCCCGCCAGCGAACACGCGGTCGCCGCAGCCGTGGCATTGATTCGCACTTCGGACAACCCGTTTGCAGCGGTGAGCAGCATCTGCCTGCTGGCGCGGCTGCACATCCTGCAGGGCAGGCTCCGGCAAGCTGCGGCCACCTATGCACGGGTGGTGCAGGTGATCCCACGACCGGAGGTGTTGCAAACCACGCCTAGCAGCCTCTTCTATTATTTTGGCCTGGGCGACCTGTTGCGCGAGTGGAACGAGCTGGATGTGGCTAAACGGCACCTGGCACAAGGCATGGCACTGGTCAACGAGACGCTGACGGTGGAGCCCACTGCGGCCATGCTCGGCTACACTGCCCTGGCCCGCCTGCAGCAGGCGCAAGGCAACACCACTGCAGCCCTTGCCACACTGGATGCATTGGCGCGTTTGGCACAGCAGCGCCACTTCGCTCCGCACCTGATGACCCGGGAGGCCGCAGTGCGGGCACAGCTGGAACTGGCACAGGGGAATATGGCGGCAGCTATTCACTGGGCGGACACCAGTGGTCTATCCGCCCAGGATGAGGACCTGCGCTATCCTCACGAGGGCGAGTACCTGACCCTGGCACGGGTACGCATCGCGCAGGCGCACGACAATCTGGCAAGTCCTTTCCTCCAGGATGTCCTGCGCCTGCTGGCGCGGCTGCTCTGGGATGCCGAGGCCAAAGCGCGCCTGTGTAGTGTGCTGGAAATCCTCGTGCTGCGGGTGCTGGCCCTGGAAGCACAAGGGGATCGGACGAGTGCCCTCTCCACTCTGGAACGGGCGCTCGTGCTCGCCGCACCAGAGGGCTACATCCGTCTCTTCGTGGACGAGGGTGCATCGATGCAGGCCCTGCTGCGCCACGCCCGCGGGCGTAGCGCGGTACCGTGGTACGTCGCTACCCTGCTCTCTGCCTTTGGCGAGCAGAACGTCTCGGATCTTCCTCTTCCCGCCGCTCGCCCCAGTGCGCTCCTGGAACCGCTGACCGAGCGTGAGCGCGAGGTGCTGCGGTTGCTGCTTGAGGGCGCCTCCAACCGCGAGATCGCCCATCGCCTTGTTCTGAGCGTGAATACGGTGAAGCGGCACGTCTACAACATTTGTGGCAAGCTGGGGGTGCAGAACCGCTCGCAGGCCATCATCCGTGCCAGGGATCTCAACCTCTTGTAGCTCGCCGCTCCCCACCTATGATCCCTGCAAAAATCACCACGCAGCTACAACTTTGGTGTGCAGTCTCTCACCCATCCCACCAGCTATACTAGACACAGACACCATGATGTGTCGATGAAGAGCATCACGGAGAAGGAGAAGCGATGCCCATTTACGAAATTCGCGTCCAGGGACGCCTCGATCAACGCTGGTCGACGTGGTTCGACGGGTTAACGATCAGCTACGAGGGTGAGGACATCACTTTGCTGCGTGGCTCGCTTGTCGATGAGGCCGCGCTGCATGGGGCGCTGATCAAAGTGCGCGACTTAGCCTTGCCGCTGCTCGCGGTGAACCGAGTTGCTGCACCTGGACCGGATCTTTCCTCTCCGTAGCCTCCACCTGTGTCTCATAGGGAGTGTGCCCCTGACGGTTCACGGTAAGAACCAGACGTACTAGGGAGCACGGTGAGCATGTGTGGCGTTTAAGGAACGATGCAAGGAAATGTTTTCATAGAGGAGTGGCTCGTGTTGCTCTCCCCTTGCCTGGTGGCAAGACAGCAAGAAGAGCGATTGAATAACACACCTGTGCTCGGTTGACCGAGCAACAGGAGAAAGCAGTGCAGTTATGAATACAACCATAAAGGTTTTCCCCAGACAGCGACTCAGTGCAGAGCGGATGCGCCGCCACTGGTCGCAACTGGGGGTGGCCGACCAGCTTGGGACCACCCCCGGCAATGTGAGCCGTTGGGAACGCGGCCTCACCTCACCGGGTCCCTACTTTCGCAGCAAGCTCTGTGAACTGTTTGGTAGAAGTGCCCAAGAACTGGGGTTGACGTGGGACGAGTCCGACGAGTCCCTCAGCCACAACACGCGGGCTTCGGCCCTGGCGGCCTCCTTCCCCTGGAACACGTTTCCCCGCAACAACCCGTTCCTCACAGGCCATGAGGATCTGCTGGCGCAGGTACGCGCCTTGTTTCGACCAGAGACAACGGTGGCGCTCCCCAGCGTTTCGGCAAACAGCGGACAGGATGAGCTGAACCTTCCTGAACAGGAGAGCTTGGATCAAGGGTGGCTTGCACAGACCGTCGCGCAGTGGCTCCAGACGCTGATTCTGGACAATGCGGGGGCGGTGGTGCTCGTCGTTTTGAACAGCAACGCTTGTTCACAGCAATCCTCTCTGCATAAGAGATTGTGTCATAGGCAAACAACACCTGGAGGCGACTGCTGCGATGAGTATCCTGTAATACAGGAGACACTTCGTCAGCGGCAGGGTGCATGAATTCGTAGGATGGAATCTATTGCCAGCATTTTTGTAAAGGAGAAGTCTTCATGATGCAACTTCTGCTTACTTCAGGTACGATAGCTCTCATGATTACATTCGTTGCCTCTCTCAAAAAGGAATCGAGCAAAAAGGAATCGAGATAAGACTCCACCAAAACGGGACAACTACACCTCATCGACCCTGTCAGTGGGTCGATGAGCCCAGTACCGATCAATCCGACCTGGGAGGATGTAATACACCGGGACCAGAATGAACAAGACGAAACTGGCCGGGACGCTGAACAACGAGATGCCTATTGCCAGCAGGTAGATAAGTGGTGCCGTCAGATTTCTTCGGGTTGCCCGCTGCACCAGGCGTGGATCGATATTCCTGTCCACCAGGCGGTATCCGCTCGTCGCATACCACCACAGTAATTGGAGTACCAGTCCCGTGATCACCAGCGTGCCAGCATAGATAATGACGGAGACTCGTTGCTCTGGATACTGCCCCAGCAGTGCTGTGGGGAAGGGGATAAATACAATGCACATCATCAACAGAATGTTGAGCCAAAGCAGGGTGCGATCAGACCGTTTGATGTAGTGGAAGGTATTGTGATGAGCGACCCAGTAGATGCCAACGATCACAAAACTCAGCACGTAGCTCAGGAGTTTGGGCCACAACGCGCCCAGCCTGGGCACGAGTTCGCTCGCCGAGGCTATCTGCGGGACCTGCAGGTTGAGTACCAACAAGGTAATGGCGACCGCGAAGACGCCATCACTAAACGCTTCGAGGCGGTTGGTGCTTAGACCAGCAACCGGCCTGTTTTCACTCGATTCACTCATACGTCATTTCTCCCCAGGGGTGCTTGGAAAAGGAGTGTAAATGCAGACTTTTTAAACAACCTACTCCTGCATGCCGGACTCGACCCACCGCTGGAAGGCCTCCACCTTCTCGTGGGACCAGGCCCCGTCGCAGGGCATCGACCCGTTGAGCAAGCGTTGCAGGATGCCGTCGGCATGCTCCTTCACATCTTTATAGAACCACAAGTCGAAGGCCCATTTCATCGACTGCCGGTCCATCGGGCGGAACAGCGGCTTGATGTGCTGGGCAAAGTGCACTGGCTCATCGGGGGCGGGCAGCGCGACCTCCTCTTCCTGCTCGGACCTTTGGGCGAGCGCCGAGATCCTCGATCCGGGCGGCCCCGCGGTGCCCCAGTCCCAGCGCGGCATGGGCATATGCTCGGGTGGGCGGGCGTTGGTTTGGGAGTTCTCCAGCGCAATGCGGGATCCCCACTCGAGGTAGGACACAAAGGCAGACCGGAACTCGGGATCGGCGGGCAGGCCGGCTTCATCCGCCGACTGCAAGAGCAGGCTGACCCACCGTGCTCTCTGGGCCTCAGTGAGGCCCCTCCCGACATGCTGGGAGATCATGCGGGAATAGCCGCCGAAGACCTCGCTGTAGCTCTTCGGTCCCCCGAAGACCTCACCGAGCCAGGCGGCGACGCGCTCCGGGTGGTCTGGAGACATCCCCGCAAAGAGCGGCTCGAGCAGCGGGTCTTGCGGCACGTATTTGTCGTAGAAGAGGTGCGTCATGCGCAGAAGAGCGGGCAGGCCACCGACCCACTCGAACACGGTCGGCTCGTGATCGGAAGCAACCTCTGGGTCGTGGAAGTTGACATACCAGTGCATGCCACTACAGAATGGTTTGTTCTGGGAGTGACCGCAGCGACAGAGGCTGTAGTGTTCCCGCGAGGCACCGGCATTGCGCGGCTCAGCGTTGACCTGTCCATCCTTGAGCGGGATGGCACCGGTAATCCGGTAGGGTCCGTCCTTGGAGACCTCAATGCTGGGTGGGCACACCTGATCCACACCGTCGCGGATTTCGACCCCATTCAGCGCATAGCTCAGCGCGCCGGAGGGGCAGGCGCGTACCGCGCGGATGATTTCGTCCATCCTTGCTCCATTGGGAGTAGCGAATGTTTCATCACCAACGTGGAACACGGAAGCGAGCCGGTCCGTGCAGAAGCCGGAGTGAGCACAGATCCCTCGATTGTCTAGCACGGTGATTGCTGTACCAACGTACGTATCACGCCGGTCGGGGACGCGCTTCGGATCTTTCTGACCAGTGAAGCCGATACGGGCATGAGTGCCATCACAGAACGGCTTGTTGGCTGACTCACCACAGCGACAGAGGGCCATCTGGGGACGTGCCGGAATAAGTTCTCCTAACCAGTTGCGCAGGGTTTCGGCGTTGGTCACGAGATAAGGGCCATTGACCGAGGCCTGGATGGCGCACTCCAGCCCGGCCTGCATCTGTTTCAGGGTGGCTACCCGGGCCTCCACGCCGCGAGGACCGTCCGCGGGGGCGAATAGGCAGGTCAGCTCTTGCAGCGCGGCGGTGGCCTCCTGGATTTCGGTCGGCAGGCCGGGAGTCACGCGCAGCGTTGTGGCCGCCACAGCACACTGCCACAGCCGCTCATCGATCCATGCCCAGGCCGACGGCTGGTGCAGCAGTTCGGGTACATCCCCGCTGTCGCCGAAGGGTGGGCCAGCGCACCTGTCTGGGAGGGAAGCACTGTCCGCCAGCATCTTTGTCAGCGCCTCGCCCAGGGGGCGAATGACCGAGTTCATAAGCCGCAGGGCGGCTCGTGCGAGATGTTCGAGATCGGCGTCGGTCTCCTCCGTATGGGCGAAGAAGCGCCGCAACATGAGCAGCATGGTGTCGTAGGCACCGTTGAAGAGGTCAGCCACCCCAACGGTGAGTGGGTCTACGAGACGCGTGCTGCCTGCTGTCTCCTGGGAGAGACGCGTCCTCGGATTGCTTCCCACCGATCGCACAGGCTCGAACGGAATGCCGGTCTGCTGGACGTCCGCCACGGCCGCAGCATACTCGCTGCGGATCGTGTCACAGACAGCCGAGCCTGCATCGACATCCGACGGTGTCGCCCCCTCACCCGTCCCAACCATCCTGTCGATCGCGGCACAGGCCGATGCCTTATCGACGACGACGATGAGTGGGTTGCCCAGATTGAGCAAGCGCGGGTTCGCCTGCGCCTCTGGAGGGCCGATATACAACTCCTCTATGGGTATGCTCCGAAAGCCCGTCGCGATCCTGTCATAGAGGTCTTTGACGGTGGTGGAGTCAATCGGGAAAGGCAAGAGGAGCCCGCTGTTGCCGCTGCTTGCCTGCGCGTCGAGGCTCGGGGTGTGACCGGCATCCACAGTGGATCGCGGCTCCGCTGCCACGATTGGGGTGTCTGAACGCTCGTATGCGGCGAGCCGCTCGATCGTCCGCTGAGAAAACGGTTCCAATGTGAGCCCGACCTCCGAGGAAGCGGCTGATGCCGGCATGGGGAAGGTTGGGCGTGTGATGTGGGGCGCTCCACCGATCGCGCTCAGCAGGTTCGAGAGCTGGGCCAGGCGGCCCATCCTATCCACGGAGGCCTGCGCGAGGCGTCGCCGCCAGCGGCGGACCATCTCTGCCTGTACCTCGTTCAATCCTCCCTCGCTCGCGTCGTTCTTGAGTGAGTACGCTGCGAACCAGTAGGCACAGGCGAGCCCATGTTCGAGTTCGGAGGCGCGCGCTAGCAGGGAGATCAGCTCCTCGCGCGTGGTCACTGGCTTACCAGGTGAGCGGTCGAACGTGGGGTCAGGGGTTGTCTGTGTCATGTCTGATCACTCCTTCTTCCCCGTTACGCGTGTCACCTCATAGTGGCGCATCTCCTGGATGGCGTTGAAAAATGGGCGCACTACTTCAAAAAATGTCTGGAGCTCGGGGCTTCCACGAAACCCCTTCAGGTGACCATCCGAGGAGTCCCATTCAATGCGCAGGATATAGGAGGTGGGGTCCTCGACGCAGCGGGACAACTCATAACTGAGACAGTGAGGGGAGGTGATGAGCACGCTTTGAGCGCGTTCATACGCCCTCTCCAGGGCACTACGCTGCTCGTCGGCCACCTGGTAACGCGTGTATTCAACAATCATTGACTTGTCCTCTTTCTCTTCATGGATACGACGATACGACAAAGTGTCTGGTGCTACCTTGACTCCCCGCTCATCGCAGGGCGATGCGTCTCGTACAGAGACAAGTATACATGGCACAGGCCATAGGAGAGAATGGCAAAGCTGATCATTTTACTGATCATCATTTATGTCCTTCAATGCGTTTCATCATCTCATCGTGTTCTTTTAAGCAAAGAAAGTAGCCAGTCGTTGTGCGACGATCCCCGGAGACTCAACTGCAAGCCAGTGACCGTTCTGAGGAAAATGTTCAACGTGTGCGCTCCCAAATTGTTCGGCATACTCTGGTGTAATAAAGGGATCTTTGTCTCCCCAGAGCACCAGGGTAGGGACATGAGCTGTCAGGTGATGGAGACGCTCTTCCCGCTCAACGAAATCCTTCGGATTGACGCTGCGGTACAATTTCAGCATCATGCGGCGGGTCTCAGGTTTTGCTAGCGAGAGGGTGTAGGACTCCCGGACATACGCTGGACTCACGAGCGGAGCATGGTGACGCATCATCTTCTCCTGGGAAGGAAGGGTCACCGTTGCCATGGCTACTTCTCCCAGCAGCGGTATCCGCAGCAAGCGAGCAGCTCCATGCCAGCGATAGCGGGAGCTAAAGTTGGAACCGCCGACAATGGCGAGGCGCCCTATCTTGTGAGGATAGGTCACGGCCCAAGACAGACCATACGTGGCCCCAAAGTCTGCGACGACGAGGTTGAGCGGTGTTGGGATGGCAGCCTCTTCTATGAGTTGGTCGAGAAAATAAGCCATGTTCTCGAGAGAGCAGTTGAAATCTGCCGGGGCAGGAGAACGCCCAAAGCCCGGCAGGTCAGGAGCGAAACAACGGTGTTGATCCTTCAGATGCTCTATCACGCCTCTCCACATCTCAGCCGAGTCGGGAGCACCATGAAGGAAGAGAAGAGGGGAACCAGACCCACAGTCTGTCAGGTAGACGTGGACCCCTTGAATCACGAATGACATACTTTTCTCCTTGAGAGCTATTCTTGTAATTCCTGCGCCTCCAGCGAAGGGTGCCTGGTCGATATGCTTGTAGTGCTCATTGTACCTCCCTTTCCTTAGGCCTTTCCACACCTGGAGGTGTCGCTGCCTTCCAAACAAACGCCAGGAAGAGCAATGATGGTGCCAAGCAAAGCTGTCAGTCATGTACTTTCAAAATGGACGGAGCGTTGTTCTCTCCAAAAACTGGATCTCCGGCAGCTCCTTTTACCCGCTGCTTCATCTCGTCAGCGCGCGGTCCCAGCAATTGGAACAACGAATAAATGTGCAACACGATAAGCAATGGAACGACAAAGGCTGAGATGAAGGCCGTATAGTTCATATAATGCACCGATGTCCCGGATGCTGCAAGCTGGGCAATAAACCGGGCATTGAACACGAATGTGGTCGTGTACCCGTTTACGAAGTCCAGCAGGCCGAACACGTTCCAAGCAATCACGAGCGCACGGGCAAATGGTTTTCTCGTTGACAGGAGGTAAATCATCACGGGCGCCAACACCCCTGCGACGATGTCGGCATAACCGGCAGAAAGTGCAAATTGAGGCGCAAGCAGTTTCATATCCGCCAGGGCGAGCCAGTAAAAACCGCCGAACACCCTGATGGCTTGTAAACCGTAAAGCCACGTTGCGGGGATTGACCGGACGATCTGCCGAAAAACTGGCGAGAGCAGCAGCGGCAGGATACCTGCCAAAAGGCTCACTACGGCGAACGGAATGACGAATGCTAGTCCCAAGACCGTACTGCTCTGCGCTAACACCCAACGGGCAAGCAGCAACGTGAGCAGCACAATCCCTGCACCCCAACGCCATCTACGCTTGGCCTGCGGGGCGATGGGTGAGCGTCTGATCGCCACCGACAGGCCGACCCATGCACCAGCAGTAAACACTGTAATCGCCAGGGTAAGTATGATAACTGTGTTGGTTGGAAAATCGACTGTCATTTTTGCCTCCCTATGTCTGATTGTGAGAATGTCCACCACCGCCTTCTTAGAACCCGATGGCGGCCCACCCCATCACTAAGATGTGGTGGTCGTGAGTGTCCGCCGTGCGAAAGCCTCATGCGAAGCGAATGTCGCTGAGATCGATCGAGATGAGCACCGGGTCAAGCGCAGGCGTGTTGTCCGGCTGACGAATGAACACACGACGCTTCGTCGGCATCATGATGCCGGACACGTCCTTGTAGTCAGAGACGTAATGGGCAGCTGGAGTGTTGCCTGTGATCTCTACATCATAGTCGTGCCGGCGCAACAATCCATCGTCACCGAGATAGAAGATCTGCTCGGTGCTGTGCGAGGCGATGTGCGGTGGGAACTTCACCTTGAGGCGCCGCCAGGTCTCGTCCTGCTCCTGCCACGGCTCGATCTCGGTGACTTCGAATCCGGCCCAGGTCAAGGAGAAGGGGACGGTCAGATAGGTCCACATCGCATAGCTTGCGAAGTAGATAAAATGCAGATCATCCCACGGGGTTTGCAGGGTATGGCCAGCGAAAGCGGCACGGGGATTGGTGCGCTCCTCGACGACCGCTCCTTCGGTGGTCTCAACCGCAACGCGTTGCGGTGTGAAGGCCGTGCGCTGGTTCGGAAGCTGGAACGGCGCGAGTGATGCGTGCTCCCGGTGCAGATTGACGGTCACGCGGATGCGCACGTTGCTCATTACTCCCTCCTGGCCCTTCAGCGCCCACATGCGGCCGCCGAGGACCAAATGCGCGGAGACCGTCTTGAACTGGTTGAAGCGATCGAGGCCGCCGTGGGCTGCAACCGCAAGATCTAAGCTCGACTTTGTACAATTCCCCTCAGTAACAAACAGCATGAGCAAGCCGAGAAAGCGTAGAGCTGGGGACTAAAACCACATCAGGATCAGTGGGTGATGTGGGAAAAGTAAAATTGCCCCACAGATGCCGCCTCACGACTGCCAAGACATCACTAAACGTCGCAGCCTGTTTGTGATACCAGGCAGCTTGCTTGAGAGGGAGCTGTCCATCTGGATAGAGCGCTTGCCCAAAGAGGGCCACAAGACTGTAGAGACCAAAGAGAAGAGGCGTGGTTCGCTCAATCGCCAGATCCGACCATTGCCGTTGAGTCTCTATCCCTAAATGGGCATGGCTTTCCTCGAAGGTGGTTTCCAGACTCCACCGCTTCATGAAATCGAGGACAATCTCCTCAGCTGTTTGGCTTTGATCGGTTGAAAACAACGCTTTTGGAGGACGCTTGCCCTCAGGATCACGGGTGAGCACCCACCGGATAGGCAAAGGATCAGAGCCATAGCGATACCACAGCGCCGTGGCCGTGCAGATCTCCACGACGCGTTTGCCTTCCCCATACCAGTCCACCGTGATGCGCTGCCACCCCGTCTTGGGGTCATGCAAGACCGTCTCGAGCGATGGCAATCGTTTGCCAACCACACGCGGACGACCAATCGTATGCTTGGTGCGCACTTCGGGAGGTTGGTGGATCACCGAGTCCAAGCGAAAAGGAGCGACCAGCGTCACCTGTTGAGCGACACAATGAAGTCCCAGTTCAAGAATACTGTAGGCGGTATCTCCTATGAGCTTGATAGGCACGTTGGGAAGCCAACGACGCAGTAGACTTACCATCTGATGTGCCCGCATACCCACAGTCTTGTGACGTTTTCCCAGCTTCTCGCTTACTTCAGGAGTCGTCGCCAGGACACATAGAAGGGCAAGGCCCAGCGTTGCTGGGTCCAGGGCAGCGTGACGACCACGGCCATCACGATCCAGCGCAAGCCCGGACTGCTCACCGACCTCTCGCGGCTGGAGAGGGCGCTGTCGCGGTAATGCCCACGTTTGCTAATCTTGGCTCCCCAACGCCGTTCGAGTGTTTCGTCGATCACCACATCGATCCCGCCTCCTGCTTGGATAAAGGTCTCCATGATGAGTGAGAGCAATTGCCGACTTAGCTCCAGTGGAGACCAGCGCGCTCGATTGAGCACCTGGTGAAACCTGCTAAAGTTGCTATCCAGATGATGGCCAGTTTGCCACAACGCTGCTGTCACCGTTCGGCGTCCTCGGGCCAAGAGTGTTCCAGTCAGAAGGGTCATCATTTTCTTCCAGGTCGGTGTGGTGAACAATGGTTGAAACTGGGCGAGAATCGCTATAATGGGGTCAGAAGGGGACATGAACTTCCTCCTTGGTAAGATGAGCTTTGGTTCGCTTCTATCTTACCTCAAAGGAGGCGTCATGCCCTGTCTATTCCCCAAAATGTACAAAGTCGAGCTGAGACGAGGAGTGTCGAACATCTCGCGCCTGGAGTTATGAGCCTCTACCAAGCCATCACTGTAGAAGAGGAGGCTGTCTCCAGGTGCGACGATGACTTCCTGCTCCTCGTAGCGCGTACCTGGCATCATCCCAAGAGGCATTCCTGTCGCCCAGAGTTCAGAAACGCCATCTTTGTGACGTCGATACGGCAGGTCTTGTCCCGCATTGGCATAGCGCAGTCGCCCGCTTTTGGGGTCAAGCAGCGCATAGAAGCAGGTGACAAACATCCCGGATGGCGTTTCTGCATAGAGCAGGTTGTTGACCCGCGCTAAGATCTCGCCTGGAGCACTCATGCCCTGCACAGCCGTACGCAGCATGGTGTGAACCGTTGCCATCACCAGGGCGGCTGGCATTCCCTTCCCGGTGACATCGCCAATTACGATCCCCAGCTGGCCATCTGCAAACGGGAGGAAATCGTAGAAGTCGCCACCGACTTCGCGCGCGGGTTGGTAGTAGGGCGTGAGCTGCCATCCAGGAAGCGCAGGCACGTCCTTGGGCAAAAAGGCGTGTTGAATAGCCTGAGCCGTCCGCAACTCTTGCTCAATGCGTTCGCGTTCGCGCACCTGCACCTGTTGCGCCTTTACCATCTGGGCTACGTGCAGCGCAGGTGCTACCTGGGGGGCGAGGGTATCGAGCAGGGTGCGCTCCTCGCGGGTATAGGCTTCGCCTTTCAGATGCGTTCCCAGGATAAGCAGCCCAAGCAGTTCTCCCTGACTGGCTAAGAGCAGGAGAATTTCTGCCGCACGGAGCGAGAGCTCCTGCAAGGCCGGCGAATCCAGGTGCAGACGGTCAATCTCCAGGGTGCCGGGATGACGCAGCACGTAGGCCAGGAGCGGATCATCGTCGGCAACCATGATCTTTTCTGTTGAGCCGGATTGCGCAGGCTCGTCATTGGAGGTGTGTATCCAAAAGGAGATGGAGTACGGTTGCATGGTGCGCTGGATGACGGTGAGGAAGCGCTCACGCAACTGCTCGAGATCAATCTCCTCGCGCAGCGTCGCGGTGAATGCCTCGATCGCTTTCTCCCGATCACGCAGGTTGAAGCGCCGCTCAATGAGCGACTGGACATACATGCGCGCGGGATCAAAGATGATCGCAAAGGCGAGTGTGGAAGTGACAATGATGATATGAGGTTCATCGGGACTCTGGTAGAGCAGCAGTTGCGATGCGGTGAGCGCGCCGTAGTAGATGATCGTCAGGCAGATCGTGAGCAAGAGGTAGAGCGGCGTACTCTGGAGCAGCTTGCTGATGTTGTAGCGCTGGGGTTGTGCCCAGGTGAGGCTCACCATCACGGGAAGCAGGATGAAGACCGTATTATGTCCGACTTGCACAAGCAGGGTGAAGAAGACTCCACCGATGAACCCGCTCCCGACAACCCGCGCGACGGCATACCACTGAGCGGGGAAGCGTCGAGTGCGCTTCCTTGGTGGTCCAGGGTGCTGCACGCTTCTCGATGACACCTGAAATACGGCCATAGCTTTTCTCCCTATCTGTTGGCCACCTCTATTGATGACCTTTCGACAACAGGTTCCTGGGGTTCTTTCTCTCTCTGTGTTTTCATCGAGGGGAGTATACCGGTTGTCGGTCACCGGAGAGAACGGCGGGACTGATCATTTTCCTGATCATTGTGCTCATCATTCTGCAGATCACGCTCATGTTGCGAGCATGATCTGTACGATGCTCAGTAAAATGATCAGTCCTGCCGTTCTTTCCCAGGGCCCACCCCACGCCAGGTATACTTGGCGTATCAAAGCTGTGTGCGGAGGATCAGAAACTCTTACAGAAAAACAACTGATGGAGGATCTTATGGCGCAACCGGAGGAAAACACTATGAAAAGCGAAAAATTTATAGATGTACGGAAACTTGCTGCCCTGGACATCGTCTTCCAGGGGCCCAGGCTTATTCTGGCCGAATTTGCGCTTAGCATGGTCTTGTGCGCCATCCTTGGCCTATGGAGCTTCCTTAGCCCCATCCACTCGCCCTTCATGATCATCATCGGCTGTTTCTTCCTGTGGGTTGCTCTCAACTACGTGCCGCTGTTGCTCTATGCGATAAGCATCGTGAGGCGGAAGAGTGCCCATCAGGAGGTAGCGTTCGAACTGGCACATAAAGAAACCTATGCACGCAAGTATACGCTGCAGACGGCCATGCTCCTGCTCGTCCCGCTCGTCCTGCCACTGCTCGCAGTGTACCAGGAGGTGCACCATCGCTCACGCCAGGAGCTTTGAGCAGCATCCTGATCAAAAGGAAGCGAGGAACATCGTATGCATGATATCGTGACAGCCGATGGAAAGGGCTTTGACCAGGATTCTGGTCGTGCGGGGAATGCCAATGTGCCGACAGGTCGTACCACCGCCAATGAAGAGCCGCATCCGGGCAGCCATGGCGCACCTCCTACGCTTCTACAGGGGTTGTCAGAAGATGCAGTGCGCCTGCGCCGGGCTCGTGGTCAGGGCAACAATGTCAAGCTCCAGACCAGTCGCTCCTACGGCCAGATCCTGCGCGAGAACATCCTGACCCTGATCAATAGTATCCTGTTCGCGCTGAGCGGTGTCCTGATTCTGCTCGGTCACCCGCTCGATGCCATCACCACGGTGTCCGTCATCTCCTTCAATCTCGTGGTGGGGATCGTCCAGGAGATCCGTGCCAAGCGCGCCCTCGACCGCATCGCCCTGCTCACTCGTCCCACCGCCACTGTGATCCGGGCGGGCCACGAGCAACCGGTTGATCCGAGTGCCCTGGTCGTTGGGGATTTGCTCGTGGTGCGACCGGGCGACCAGATCGTGGTCGACGGTCGCCTGGTAGGCAAAGGATGGATCGATGTCGATGAATCCCTGCTCACGGGTGAGTCTGACCTGATCCGCAAGTGTGCTGGCGATCCCGTCTCATCGGGCAGCTTTTGCGTCAATGGCAGCGCTGTGTACGAAGCCTTGTAGGTGGGAACCCAGAGCACCGCGTATAAACTCACGGCAGGGGCACGCACCTTTCGCCGGGTCCTGACGCCATTGCAGCAACAGGCCACGACGGTGATCCGCATCCTACTGGTCCTGGCCTGTTACCTTGGCCTTGCCCTGCTGATGATCACCACGATACGGCAGACCCCGCTGCTCCAGACAGTGCAGATGGCGGTGGTGATCGCGGGCCTGGTGCCCAACGGCTTACTGCTGGCGATCGCGGTGGCCTATGGCCTTGCTGCGGTGCGCCTGGCCAACACAGGGGCGCTGATCCAGCAGGCCAACGCCGTCGAGTCCTTGAGCAATGTCACGGTGCTCTGCTGTGATAAGACCGGCACGCTGACGACAAACCGGTTGTCAGTGCACGCCGTACAGCCATTCGGCATCGGCGAGGAGGAGCTGGGAGTCTATGCGGCCAGCGTCTCGGTCAGCAACGCCACCGCTGCGGCCATTGCGACAGCATACCTGGCCCAGGCGCAGCCGACAAGCGCTGAAGTCCCTTTCTCTTCGGCCAGCAAGTGGAGTGCTCTGACCCTGGCTGAGACGCAGAAGGTTTATGTGCTGGGAGCCCCGGAGATGCTCGAGCCTTTCTTGCGGCCTGAAAGTCGGCTGGGAGACCAGGCAACAGCCTGGGCAGAGCAGGGACTGCGCGTTGTGCTCTTTGCCTGCTACGACGAAATCAGGGGTCTCTACGACGCAGACGGGCAACCTCGTCTGCAGCCAGGCTTGAACCCGCTGGGATTGGTGAGCCTGGGTGACATCCTGCGCCCGGAGGCGCGCGCAACCCTGGCAGCGTTCAGCCAGGCAGGGGTGCAACTGAAGGTCATCTCTGGTGACCACCCGCACACGGTTGCGGCCCTGGCCAAGCAAATGGGATTTGCTTCCGATCTCAAGTCTGTATCCGGGCTGGACCTCTCAGAGATGGAACCAGCACAATTCGCCCAGGTTGTGCGCGACACCACGGTCTTTGGACGGATCACCCCGCAGCAAAAAGAGCGCATCGTGCAGGAACTGCGTGCTCAGGGTGCCTATGTCGCGATGGTGGGCGACGGTCTCAACGATGTGCTCTCCCTCAGACGCGCCAACCTGGGCATCGCCATGCAAAGCGGAAGCCAGATGACCCGCAGTGCCGCCGATCTGGTGCTGCTGGGTGACTCGTTTGCTGCCCTGCCACGCGCGGTGCAAGAAGGCCAGCGCGTGGTCAACGGCATGCAACAGATCCTCACGCTCTTTTTGACGCGCGTGGCCTCTTTCACCCTGTTGATCCTGCTGATTCCAGGGTTTCCTTTCAGCCCACGGCAGTCTTCCCTGGTCACCTTGCTGACGGTGGGCACCCCCACGGTCGCGCTGGCAGCCTGGGCGCAACCTGGCCCGACACGAGGCAACAAGCTGCTCCTGCGCCTGGTGCATTTTGTGCTCCCGGCCATCCTGACGGGGAGCCTCGCGACGCTGTTCATCTTCTTGCTCGTAGTAGCGATTGCCATCTCTAAAGGACTGCCAGAAGCAACAGTGATCGCGACGGCCCGTTCAACCATTACGGTCTTTGCCACGGTCTGCGGGGTTCTCCTCCTGGTGTTCGTCGCCCCCCCCACACGCTTTCTGGCTGGAGGAAATACCCCGCGTGGGGATTGGCGACCCACAATCCTGGCTGCGGTGCTGCTGGGAGGGTTAACGGTGCTCCTCAGTGTTCCCCTGGGTCGCGCTGTTTTTGAAATTGGAGCGTTGCCACTGTTCGATACTGTTGCGATTGTGGGTGTTGCGCTGCTGTGGGCGCTCCTGCTGTGCTTCATCTGGAGATTCCATCTGCTTGAGCGTATGCTCGGCAACGTAACGGTTGGTTGCTGAAGAAGCGTCAACAGGCATGTTCACAGGTTTATCTCCTTTCTGCTGCCGGTTCCATCCTCTCGTCGAAAGCAGGCACGCTCTCTATCTGAAAAACCCGACGCCGCACCCGCTCGAACACGCGTGGCGGTAACCAATTGCGCAGCGCCACCAGCAGGCTGGCGCGCGGGCCAACGTAGGAGCGCAACGGAGGCCTGGCACTGCTGGCAAGCTGGAGGATGCGCCCGGCCACTAGTTCGGGGTCTGGCCCATGCTCCACTCCGTCCTGGACGAACCGCAGCATGGACTGGCGGGCGGACTCATACACCGCAAGTGGTGTCGCGGGAGGCTGTGCCGTGAAGTGTGTTCTGAAAAACGTCGGTTCCACCAGGGACACCCTGATATGGAAAGGACGCAATTCGTCCTGCAGCCCTTCCATCATCCCCTCCAGTGCGAATTTGCTGGAGGCATAGAGGCCGAGGTAGGGCATAGCAACTATCCCAAGGAGAGAACTGACGGTGATGATCTGGCCGCCACCCTGCTGACGCATGGCCGGCAGGACCGCCTTGAGCACGCGGAGGACACCGAACACATTCGTTTCAAACTGTGCCCGCGCGTCATCCAGGCTGTTTTCTTCGAGCGCACCTCCCTGAGCGTAGCCCGCATTGTTCACGAGCAGATCGATGCGCCCTGTTCGTTGCAGGATGGTCTGGACGCATGCCTGGACAGAGATCTCCGAGCAGACGTCGAGCGGAAGCATTTCATAGCTTCCAGCAGGGTGGTCTATAGGAGTACGACTGGTGCCGAACACCTGAAAGCCGTGCTTCGCCAGTAGAGCGGCAGTAGCCTGGCCAAAGCCAGATGAGGCCCCGGTCACCAGGGCGACACGTGATGTGGTCATATGAGTTCACCTTTCCTTAGCTTCAACCTCTCCCTATTTCGTGTATATACACGCTTTATAACAAAAAATTTACGGTTCACAAGCCAGCGACACCACGTCCGACAAATCCGCGAGGAGCGTGTTCCAGTGTGCGCGTCCCAATCCTGAGACGATACGCGTCTGCGCCTGTTCCCACAACGGAAGCGCCTTCATCAAAGCCTCGCGCCCCTGGTTGGTTAGTGTCACCAGGCGGGTTCGCTGATCGTCACCCTTCGCGATGGCGACCAACCCCCGGTGTTCAAGCAGGGTGAGGTTCCGCGTCAACGTGGTCCGGTCCATCACCAACTGCTGAGCGAGATCAGTGATGGAGATCGAACCTGTCACTGAGAGTGCCACCAGTAATGTAAACTGGGTTGCTCGCAAGCCTGTAGGCTGGAGTGACTCGTCGTAGAGTTGTGTCACGGCACGCGAGGCCTTACGCAGGTTGGCACACGCACAGAAGGAAGCAACTTCGAGTACCTTCGCCATATTCACTTCTTGATGGTGTTGCTCTTTCATAATTAGGAGTATATACACATATTTTCTCTTTGTCAAGAGGCCGAACTGGAAACAATAAGAGAGCATTTCGTGCTTTTTGCAGGCTTCGAGCTAGAGCTTCACGTCCCAGAAGATCCCTTCTGTGAGGTGCTTTGTCGCTCTTGCGTCCGTCGCCAGTTCGCTGGCTCACCAGAGTTCATAGAACTGATCTGTGCCCAAGGTGGGAATGAGCGCACGGGCCAATGTTGCCACGGGTCTCGTTTGCCTCAGTTACAACGATTCTTGAGTCAAGTCACCGACTTGTTTTCAGGGTTGTACCTGCATTGGGTCCCTGCCAATAGATGTCTCCCAGGTCGGGATCAAGGTTGATCTCTTCCCTAGCCTCCTCGCTATGATTTCTATCCCTTGGCGACCGCCTCGCGTACGCCGGGAGTTACCTCGCGGGCAAAAAGCTCGATCTGTTCGCTCGTTGGTATCTCAGGCCAGAAAATGAAGGTATCAAAGCCTGTCATAAGTGCCAGCGACGTCAGTACCTCGATCCAATACGAGCTTTTCCCCTCGAGGGGAGTGTTTCCATGTGGTTGACCACCGCCCTGGCGATGAGTGATGCTGCCTACGAGGTTTGCAACGCGCACGATGCTGGAGGGGTCGCGCCCTTTTTCACGAACGCCGGAGTCAATCGTCTCCTGCGCCCATCCCCAGCGCTCGTAGGGCAGGTAGGAAACGATAGGGGCCGCCCAACCGTCGGCGAGCCGCCCCGTCAGGTGCAGCATCCTTTCACCGACCGCGCCGACCCAGATTCCTATGGTATGGGTTGGCCTGGAACCTGGCTGGAGGCCGTGCAGCGAGTAGTATTTCCCGTCATAGCGCAGGCTGCCTTGCCCGTTCCAGATGGCTCGCATGATCGCGATACCCTCCTCCAGCGCCTGAATAGCCTCGCCAGGTGTGCGCCGCTGCCCGCCCATCGCCGCGATCCCTTCCCAGGAGGCTCCAGAACCAATCCCCAATTCGAAGCGCCCACCACTCAACATATCCAGCGAGGCGGCACTCTTGGCCAGCAGGGCGGGAGGACGCAGCGGGAGGCTGGCCACGTTCGGGAAAATGCGTAACCTCGTGGTCTCGGCCAGTAGCACCGAGATCAGGCTCATGGAGTCGAAGAACCGCGAAAAGTAGGGGTGATCCTGTATACCGAGCAGGTCGAGTCCAAGCGTATCTGCCAGGCACGCCAGTTCGCGCAGCTTCCTCATGTCTGCGATGTTTGGCGCAAGGGAGATGCCAAATTGGACGGTGCGCATTGCTTACCTCCTCTCCAGTTGTAACAGGATGCTGCGTTGGTGTCGAGAATCCGGTGCGCTTCGGACGTGGAAAGCCCGGCATCTTCTATATAGGCTACCGAGCGCCTGTATCCATCGCCTGAAAGATAAGGGAAGTCTGTGCCGAGCAACAGACGGTCAGCGCCGAACGACTCACAGGCGCAGCGCAGCGCCGGGACGTGAAAGTGACCGACCGTATCGTACCACATACGCCTGGCCTGCGTACTTGGAGGTTCCGTCATCTGCGGGGCCGCCCAGCGGTATTGATTATCCAGCCGTTGCAGGAGCATCGGCAGCGCTCCTCCCAGGTGTGAATTGATGATCTTGATGCGTGGGTAGCGCACCGGGATGTCCTTGAAGATGAGTTGCGTGGCGGAGATAGTATCCTCGATGGGGGCACCGATTGGCCAGGTCAGCCCGTAGTTCGCAATCAGCGGCGAACAGGCGCTTACGCCCGCGGGATGGATGTAGAGCACTGCTCCTCGCCGGTCGAGTTCGGCATACAACGGTTCAAACTCCGGATCGGCGAGCGAGCGGCCAAGGATAGAGGTCGCCACCGTGACCCCGACCATGTGGAGCTGGTCAAGCGCTCGCTCTATCTCCGCGAGCGCTGCATCGATTTGGGGTAAAGGGGCTGCGGCGAACGCGGCAAAACGGGTGGGATAGCGCCGCACCAGGTCTGCATACAGGTCGTTGGTCGCCCTGGCGGCCTCTACCGCGTGGGTCTCATCTTCAAAGTAAGGGAGCTGCGGAGATACTGAGAGCACCTGCATCTGGACCTGGGCTGAGTCCATCAACTCCAGACGGGCCTCCAGTTCTTCAGAACTGCCACCGGGAGCCAATGCCTCGTATGTATATTCTCATGTCTTACCGACGATGCAACAAGAAGCGATGAGCAAACTCAACGATGCGCTTCAAGGGTGATTCCAGCTTTTGCTGTCAAATTTGCTGTCAGCGAAAAAAATTGAAGGTTATGGGCAGCTATGAAACGAGATACAGAGCCAGACTATGCGACTTGTATATGTTGAGAGGTTCCGAATCTCTCTTGTTGAACACTGTTTTTCTTTATCCACTTTCCTCAATGATTTAGGAAAGGGCAAAGGCGTGGCGTGGAAAAAGGAGACATCCTGGGGCAAGTGGCGTTCATCGCCAGCATCTTTGGAGTGGCCGCCTAAGCTGAGCAGGAGGTGGGGCTTGACGCCCATCGCGTTCCCCCTGAGTTTTTGCAACACAACCTGTCAAACGGCCTGCCAGACCTGCACTGTCCCGTCGTTGCCTGCCGAGGCAATGCGTGTACCATCGGGCGACCATGCTACAGTATATATCCAACTGGAATGATCATGATAGGTAAACATGACGTGGCCAGTGACTGCGTCCCACACCTGCACCGTCTTATCACGGCCTCCAGAAGCGATGCGAGTGCCATCGGGAGACCATGCTACGGTATTGACCCAATTGGAATGACCGTGATAGGTGAAAAGTGTGTTTCCGGTGACTACATCCCAAACTCGTATGATGTTATCCCAGGAGCAAGAGGCGATACGCGTTCCATCAGGCGACCATGCCAGGGCATTGACTCCAAAGGGATGATCGCGATAGGTGAGAGCCGTCTCCTTCCTGCCAACATCCCAGATATGGATGGTTGCATCATTCCCACCAGAAGCAATGTAGGTGCCGTCGGGCGACCACGCTAAGGTCACCACCCAAAGGGAGTGGCCGCGATAGGTCTCAGTCTCAGCAACTGTAGCAGTACTGCCCATCTGCCACACTTGTACAGTTTTATCGTCGCTTCCAGAAGCAATTCGCCTGCCATCAGGTGCCCATGCCACAGCATTGACCCAGTTTGCATGACCCCGATAGGTAAACTTTTGCTTCATCGTGAAAGAGACATCCTTTTCCACTTGCCATACCCTCACCGTCCTATCATCGTTTCCACAAGCAATATGCTCACCGTCGGGAGACCACGCTAGAGAAGATGTCCATGCATACGTTTTGAAGGGGTCACGATAGGTGAACATATGGCAACCTGTAGTAGCATTCCATATGTGGAGGGCGTTATTAGCGGTGCCAGAGACGATATAGGTGCCGTCTGGCGACCAGGCCAGAGTCAGTACGAGCCTGTAGTGGTTGCAAATGGAGAGGAGAGTCCCTACGGGCTGTGAGGTTGCAACAATCTGCTCTAATTCTTGCTTGGCAATCACCATGCTGGACGGCCTGTTGTTTACATCCATTTCGACCATCTGCATCACCAATGACTGGAGCCTATGAGGAATCGATTGACCTTGCAGTGGCGATAGTTCAAAGCGAAAAGGATTCTGCGCGGGATTGTT
>WNGH01003599.1_pt1 | contig 26293 bp, 25 predicted proteins | sample 5400631 | NCBI WGS metagenome assembly WNGH01 (sample SAMN13153373, study PRJNA577476) | soil metagenome | isolation source: 115 cm soil or saprolite under Garry oak tree replicate 1 | place: USA:California | collected 2016-06-15
CACGTAGCCGTCGGGATTGTTCGGGTCCGGCTGATGGAAGACGCTCTTACCTGAAGGCAGCTTGACCGCTCGTGGGTCTCCGAAGCCGCGCACACCACGCAGCGCTCCGAAATAGTGATCGAACGAACGGTTCTCCTGCATCATGAAGATGATGTGCTCTACGTCATGGATAGTCCCGCTGCGGCTGTCCGCCGGAATCGCCAACGCGCGGCTGATGCTTGCAGGAAAAGCGGTGTAGGCCGCAGCTGTCGTCAAAAGCTTAAGGAAGTCGCGACGGTCTCTGCTCATGATGGATTTCACCCTCTCTGGACTACCTGTGGCGGTAATCGCGCGCGGTAGCTTAGTCCCTGCGTATTGCGGTTCGATGATGATCAGGTTGTATTTGTATGACTTGCTTGTAGAAGCCAGCCTCGACGCCTGGGAATTTGTTCGCGCAGGAATTAATGCGGATTCGATTACGCATCAAGTATAAGGCAACAAATTCTCAAGCGGCTTGGTGCGCGCGACGAAACCCGTTGCTGCTATGGCGTGCTGCAGCCCTACTTGCTGCAAACGGCGAAGTGACCAGGAAAACCCACACGTTCAAGCCAACCACGGCCCAGTGGCACAAGTCCCACGGCCGTTGCGCTGGGGCGGACCTACCGCCGTATGTGCCAGTTACTCGCCGCGGTCTCCGGCAAACAGGTCCGACATCACGTGCACGCTCGAATCACAGGCATGATTGAGGCACGGAAGGCCCAAGCCCGCCTCGAGTGATTTCAGGAGCGAAAAATGAGTGTAGAACTCGCCGCTCTGAACGCCGTGAACGCCGTAGTTCCTGTCCACGACGAGCAACACCTGATTCGTATTGGGTACGGCGCTGTAATCATTTTCGTCCCACAGCACGACGATGGCGTTGCGGCCCTCGCGCCAGACAGAAGAGTCATGGATAGCGTTCACGATAGTTCGCAGGGCAACATCGCCCTGATAAATCAATGCTGGGTTTAGTCCCACCTGTGTGCCATTGTCGTTCGGATCGAAGTCGCAGGAAGGGCCGGCGTTGCCGCGTCCATGCTGGTCATTGCATTGATTTGGAGCAATGAACGATAACGTGGGGACGTGACCCGAGCCGAGGTCCTCAAGCAGACCATGCGCGCCCTGAAAACCCCCAACGTTGCTCAAGCTGTTGCGGGGATTCGTGCCTTCTTGCACGCTGCGGAAATATGCGAACGGGTTATGCTTTACCGCATACAAATTTATGAGGGTTTGTTTTTCGCCCGGTATCGCGTTGGCGATTTCCGCGTTGCTGGTAAAGAAGCCATCGCTATTGTTGACTCCGTCGGCACCGCCGGTAGGCAGGTTTTCCTGGTAGCTCTCCCAGCTTTTGCCCCATTCAACTAACTGATCGCCGATACTCTTACCACTCGTATTCGTGGCTGCTGGAATCGCAAGCTGGCCATCGATGTCCAACACGGCGGTGACCGCTGGAGGGCTAGTTTCGTTCGTCGTGTCGATGAGTGGGGTAGCGGCGTCAGTCCCCTCTCCCCCAATCGGACAAACATCGGGGCTTGCCGGCACGTCCGTCGCGGCCTTCCCCGAGGCCAGGTTGGTGATGCAGTTGGTATTGTGCCAGTCAGGAGAGTTGTCCGTCAGGACTCCAAAGTTCGATCCGCCGACGACTTCTAGGTAATTCGTTAAGCTGGGATGGGCGATCGCGAAGTAATTGTTGGCCGCGTTCGCGGATTTCGCGTAATGATTGGCGAACGGCGCATTGGGATTGTTGATGATCTGACTGTAGCCGTGGTTCTCCATCATGATGACGAAGACATGATCGAGATGCGGTATGCCACGCGGAATCTGACCTTCGTTAGCACGAACTGGCGCCGTGCTCACCAGCAGGATCACGGACAGGCATACAACTGTGGCCCTTTTTGTCATTCCAATCACCTTTCTATCGACGAGGAGTGTCAACCTTCTGGCGCGGGGATCGGCGCCGATTCAAGGGTGGCTAGCCTAGTTGCGGCTTATTACGGCCGTATGACGACCGCATTAAAGTGCGTGGACTCAGGCGCAACGATGTGAACGAACCGCGGTAGCTGCTCGAATTCCGCAAGCTGCCGCGTCTGCAGGTCACGTATGCTTGCAAAGGATGTAGGCCCTTCCCAGCACACTTCTAATATGGGTTGGCGCTCTCTGTTAGCGTTCGATCTTCTTGCGAAGATGCAGAATGCAAACGAGCAGCATCGCTGAGAACACGGGGCCAAACATTTGTGCTAGGCCAAGTGAGAGCCGATCCCAGGCCAGCGCCGTTCCGTCGGGAAAGGAAGCACATCCGTGGTTCGGTCGCACGCAGCGTGCCACCAGTGCGTTCGCGCTTTAAGCATTTGACTCGTGCGCGGGATCATCCTATATTTCCATTGTTTTGGAAATATGAAGACATCATTTGCCGTCGATTTGTTGGCTGCTCTGGCACAAGAAACGCGTCTCAATATTTTTCGCTTGCTCGTGCGGCACGCGCCCAACGGACTTCCGGCAGGAACAATCGCGCACCGCCTCCGGTTGCCCGGCCCAACGCTTTCCTTTCACCTTAACGTGCTGGCCGCGGCTGGGCTCGTTCGGCCAGATAAGAACGGACGGTCCATCGCTTATTCCGCGGACCTGGACAGCGTCAACCGCCTGACGGGGTTCCTAATGGAGAATTGCTGCGGCGGGCGAGGCGGATGTCCGCCGTTCTCGGAGCCCGCGAATCCGCGCCCAAAGGAGTGACAAATGCACGGCCGCTACAACGTTCTATTCCTCTGCACCGGCAATTCGGCGCGCTCGATCATGGCCGAATCAATCATGAACCATAAGGGCAGGCCCAACTTCACCGCGTACAGCGCGGGAAGCCGTGCAACCGGGAAGGTCCGACCGGAGGCAGTCAAACTCATACAGAAAGTAGGACTACCAACGGACAAGCTGCGAAGCAAAGATTGGGATGAATTTGCCAAGCCCGGAGCACCACACCTTGATTTTGTATTCACTGTTTGCGATAACTCCGCGAAAGAAGTTTGCGCCGTCTGGCCCGGTCAGCCTATGACCGCGCATTGGGGCGTTCCCGATCCTGCGGCGGTGGCCGGAACACCTCAACAAATTGAACGTGCTTTCCTCGATGCCTATATGATTCTCGAACGGCGAATCTCACTGTTTCTGTGCCTTCCCCTTTCCAGCCTCGACAAACTGGCCATTCAGAAGGAAATCGAGAGGATCGGCAAATCCAGTGAAGCCAAATCTGCGTAGGCGTTTTCTGCCGATTCACGCAGTTGACAGTACTTCGGCTTCTCGCATCAGCAGCAGTGATGGGAAGCGACGTGAGAAAAATGTCTGAGGTCTGGGATCTATGGGACAAGGTTGCGCGGACGATCGCGTCGCATATCTCTCCGAACCCGAGGCCATAGAGCCTGAATTCCGCCTGCAATCGACACTTGGCACTCTTTCACCGAAAGTGTGGGCGGATGCCTGTTCTTCTGGCATTCGCAATCTTGGCGGGTTTAAAGCTTGTTACATTTGACCGAGCGCTTCGTTCACGAGGTTCCGAAGTGCTCGTTCTTTACGCGAGCTGCAGGCCTTGCCTGCTGCTTGTTGAGCCACACCCTCGGTCGACTGTAAGGACAAAGCCACGTACTTCGTCGAGAGCCGGGAGCAGCCTGCGTCTCATTCCTGCCGCGAAAGAGGCGGGTGGATTCGGCGGGGTTGATTCACTCGAAAATGCTCACTTCTTCCGTAGAGCGGCCCATTGGCCATCCGCTCGGCCCTCCACTTTCATTCGCCCCTTGGCCGCATCCCCATCAATCCACCCGGCCAGGGTCGCGGTCACGGGCGCCGGCTTTTCACTTGGCCACGTTCCGCTAAACGTAAGCTCGACATAGCCGTTGTGCCACGTGCCGCTGATCCGCTGATCCTGGCCAAATCCCACCGGACCATGTGCCTTTCACGGCGTTGCCGTCGCGATGGAGGTTCATCGATCCTTCGTAACTGCCGTAGTCGCTGGCGAATTTTACTTCCCATGTTCCGGAGGCTTCGCCGTCATTGATTACGGCTTCCGCTTTGGCAGGAATGACTTTCAGGTTGGAGAAATGTGCTTCCTCCCCGGAATAACCCCATAAGGCAACACTGCCCTGCAGGTCCTCGCCTTTCAAGCCATTCACGGTCAAGCTCGGATTCTCCGATCCGTTGACATACAACTTCGCAGTCCTTCCGTGCACTTCGATTTTCACTTTGGTCCATTTTTCAGGTTGCAGATCCGCATAGGATTCGTAAATCCACGGCCATTCTCTGCGCAGCTTGTACCAATCGAATCCTGGCGCAGCGACGTATTGCACTGAGTGGTTCCGCATCGCCTGATCTTCGGAATGGGAATTCCCAGGCCAAGGTAAAACAATTCGTAGTGCGATGCGTCCCTCCTGGCCCGGAAGGCGATCCCAATGAACCCGGGCATCCGGACGCCCGGAGGCGTAGTGACCTTCATGGCGACATCGGCCTCGATCGTTCCGTCCTGAATCTGGATTCCCTTGAGAAAGGCGAAGACGTCTTCATTCGATTGTGTGGTCAGTCGAACCGCTTTGCGTCCTTGGTATTCGACTGTCTCTGCCTTCCCGCCGGTTACGATCAGACCGTTCAGATCGGTCAGGGCGAAGCTCTGCGCCGCCTGTATAGTTGGCTCCGGGGTGCGAAGGACCTGTGCGTTCGCGGAAAGGAACGTAGAGATGGCAACCAATACGGCTCCCGGAGCAGGCAATAAACCGGATACCTCAATGGCCTTGCCAAGCTGCGCATTGCTCTTCATTCTGCGCGGCTCCGAACTGGCATCAAACCGGCCCCGACGTAGGTAGCACGGTATGGCGGAGAGGATAGCGCTCCGCCCTTACCACATGGATCTTGGCTCTCCAATTTCTGCCCACTATTCATAACGGAGGGCCACCATGGGGTCCACTCGCGCCGCTCTTCTCGCCGGAATCCAGCAAGCCAATGCACCGGTTCCCACGAATAACAAAGTCGTGCCCGCTAGGGTGACCGGATCATAGGGTTTCACACCACGCCACAACTCCGCCTCGATGGCTCGCCCCAGTAGCAGGCTCACGATCAATCCAATTCCAACTCCTGCTGTAACCAGCCGCAAGCCCGTCCTAATCACCAATCGAAACACGTCCGCACGCTCCGCACCCAGGGTCATGCGGATTCCAATCTCATGCGTCTTCAGCGCTGTGGCGTACGCCAGGACACTATAAACGCCCACGGTGACAAGAATCAGCCCTAGCACCCAAAAATCGTCATCAGCAGGAAGGCAAAACGAGGGCCGGCATACAACCGTTGACTGATGCGATCCTCCAACGCGCCCGGAAACGCCAGCGCCACACCGGCATCAGTGGCCCACACCGCTTGGCGTACGTCATTCATCAGCGCCATGGGGGTTTGCTGCGAGCGCACCAGCAGAACCTGCTCTCCCGAACCTGTAACGGTGTAGGGCACCCACACTTCCGGTTCTACTGGAGCCTGGAGACCCTGGTTTGTTACATCACGGACCACGCCTACAATTTCAAACCACGGCTCGTGCACCGGATCCGCAAGGGTCTCCAACCCCACCAGCTTGATTCGACGCCCCAGCGGATCTTCACCGCGAAGGAACGTAGACACAAACGTCTCGTTCACCACCGCCACTTTTCTTGCGTCATTGATTTCCGCTTCGCTGAACGCCCGTCCCATCTTGAAGGGAATACGGAGCACCCGGAAATATCCCTCGCTGATGTTCTGCAGCAGCGCTTGCCATTCGCCCTCGTGCGACTTGCCAGGGACCTCTATCTTGCTGTCCAAACCGCCGTACGGTGGCAGCGCGCTCGACTCCGTCGCATCCACCACCCCCGGGAGCGCCTTCACACGTGCCAGCAGCGGCTGGAAAAATCTGCTGACTTGCGCGGCCGTCTTGTAGCGATCTGCGGGCAACGGCAACTGCCTCTGCAACACGTGGTTCGCTGATACCTCTGGTCTGGGTCGTACGCACCACCGGCGAGCCACATTCGCTCGCCAAGGCTGTGCAGCGAGAACTGCTGGCGGTCACGAGCCAAGAGGCACCGGACAATTTTCGAGCGATGGAGGACTTGTTGAGTGCATCAATCGCGCAACAGCGCTTCAATATGTTGCTGCTGGGCATGTTTGCTGGCCTCGCCGTTGTATTAGGAGCAGTCGGGCTGTATGGGGTGCTCGCCTATCTCGTCGCGCAGCGCACGAACGAAATTGGGATTCGAATGGCTTTGGGCGCAAGCCGTCGCGAGGTTCTACATCTTGTTGTCAGGAACGGAATGCGGATGACTTTTGCAGGTCTTAGCCTCGGAATCGTTGCTGCGCTCGGCCTTACTAGGCTTCTTGCTGGGCTGCTATTTGGCGTCAAGCCGACGGATGCGTTCACATTCGCGTCAGTCGCGATCCTGTTGTGCGGGATTGCCCTGCTGGCGTGCTATATCCCGGCCCGCCGCGCCACGCGCGTCGGTCCCATCGTGGCCCTGCGTTACGAGTAACAGCAGCCCGCATCTCGCTCTTGCCGAATCAGCGACTTACGGGCTTCTTTCGTAGGAGCAGGGGCGCCGGGATAAACCGGCGTGGAGGAGCGGATGAAAGAGCCGCACGGTGAAGGCCTAGCGAGCCACACCGACTCCGAGTCATGCGTGGTCAGTCGTGAGGCTGGGCGCTTCGACGCTAAGTATCTGCGGTAAGAGCCGTGGCCAGCGGCGGGGACCTTCGGGGTACAGCAACGGAACGGTCTGCGCAACCCGGGCTTCTGGACTTGGGATGTCGGGGTCCGCAAAAACATTCCAGTCACGGAAGCGCAGCGGGTGCAATTCCGGCTGGAGGTTTTCAATCTCCTTAACCAACCCAAATGGGGACGTAGCCAATTCCAATCCCCGGAGCGGGTCCTTCGGGCAGATAACGAATAACGAATAAACTTGGGCAGCGACAAATGCAACTGGCCCTGATATACAGTTTCTGAAAATGGGAAGGTTGAATCATGTTCTGGTGTGAACGATGAATGAACTCTCTCGACGAGAATTTACAAAACTAATCGCGGGGGCAGGGGTTGCCACACGATTTCCGCAGATTCAAACCACCAATCGAGTAATAGGCATTCAAGTGGGAGCGGTGTCGTTCGTGGACGAAGGCATCACCTCCGTGCTAGACCGCTTTCAGCGCAATGGCAACATTAACGCGCTGTTCGTGGCGACGTTCACTTACGGACGCGGCATCGCCGGTCGGCAGGTTCCCGGCCAGCCCCTGCCGGATCATGGCAAGCAAGAGTATGACACCAATTTTCACGGCGGGAATTATGCGCGCACGCATGAACAGTACTACACGCATACTGCCCTGAAAGAGATTCAAGCGCCCGACCATCCCGGATTTGATGTTCTCGCGGAAGTTCTACCGCAAGCGCAATCGCGACGGATAAAAATATTCTGCTGGTACGAAGATGTCTTTCGTCGCGATCTGGAAGGCGTTGACCGCTTGCAAGAAGTGACGCTCTCGGGCAAGAAGGCGAGCACGATCTGCTTTCACAACCCCGAAGTGCAAGCGTTCTGGCGCGCACTTACCGAAGATTATCTGCGGAGCTATCCCATTGACGGCGTCATGTGGGGAAGCGAGCGGCAAGGTCCCTTTGGCAACGCGATTGGTGCCATGCACGGCGGCGCTGGATCGAATCCTTTTGAGGTCGCTTGCTTTTGTGATTTTTGCAAGCAAGAAGCAAAGTCCCGTGGGATCGACGCAGAACGAGCCATGGAGGGCTACAGAAAACTGGCAACCTTGGTGCGCGATGCACGGGGAAAATCGCGTCCGAGCGACGGTTACTTCGTTTCTTTGTGGCGTCTGCTGATCCAATATCCGGAAATTCTCGCGTGGGAAAAGCTGTGGAACGACGGTCAGAAGAGCGCGTACGCAAACATCTACCAAGTGACGAAGTCAATTCGCCGGGAGGCCATGGTCGGCTGGCACATCTGGCATAACAATTCCTTTAGTCCGTTCTATCGCGCGACACAGGACTACGCGGAGTTCCGCAAATACTCTGATTTTCTCAAAGTCGTCATGTACAACAATTGCGGCGGTCCCCGGCTGGCGTCCTATGTCAATAGCGTCAGCCAGACAATCTTCGCGGATTTTACTGCGGAAGAAGTACTTGGACTCACTTGCAAAACGCTGAACTACCAAGAGACTAACCTTGCCGGACTTCCGAGCAAGGGACTGTCGGCAAACTACGTCGAGCGCGAAACTCGGCGCGCGATTGCTGGCGTCCAGAATACGGTCAAGATTTGGCCCGGGATTGATATTGATATTCCGACCGGCCGAGACGAAAAGAAAACCGAGCCGCGGGATGTGCGCGATGCCGTGCGAGCGGCTCTGGACACTGGCGCAGACGGCGTGATCCTCTCGCGCAAGTACTCGGAAATGCGCCTAGCGAATTTACGCGCTGCTGGGGAGGCGTTGCGAGCATGAGCACCATGAACAGGCGCTCCTTCCTGCTGCTTACTGCCGCCTCAGTTACCACATCTCCGGCAGAAATTCCTCTCATGCTGCCCGATTCGACCGATATCGTACAGGCCAACACGCCTCCACGTCCCTGGTACAGCGCCATGCGACGGTGTGGTCAGATCAATTTCAACGAACGCGATCCGTTGACCATGGATACGGTAGCGTGGGCCGACTATTGGGCATCGCTCAAGGTCGATGCAGTGCTGCTGAACGGCGGTGGCATTCTTGCCTTCTATCCGACCCAAGTGCCCTACCACCGTCGTAGCCAATTCCTCGGAACACGCGATCTATTCGGCGAGATGGTTGCCGCCGTGAAGCAGCGCGGTATTCGCGCTGTCGCTCGCATGGATTGCAATCTCGCCTACGAGGACGCCTTGAAAGCGCACCCCGAGTGGTTCGAGCGCAACTCCGATGGATCGTCTCGACCTCACCTGGAGTCGCCGTGGCTGTTCTCTACCTGCATGTTCGGCAGCTACTTTTCCGAGCAGATGCCAGCAATCTACCGCGAGATCAATCAGCGTTACGCTGTAGACGGATTCTTCACCAATGGCTGGCCGTCTACAGGAGCACTGCGTGTGTGCTACTGCGAGAATTGTCGCCGCCTGTACGAGAAGTTAGGGGGAGCGCCTCCGCCAGAAACAGACGCCTCCAATCCGCTTTATCGCAAGTACTACCAGGCGCATCAGGACCGCGTGTTGGAACTGTGGCGTTTGTGGGATAGCGTCGCACGCGAAGGCAGCGCGGAATCCGTGTACGTCGGCAACCTCGGCGGCGGGATCGACACAATCAAGGATTTAGAGCCGCTTAGCCACGCTGCGGCATGGTTCAACGCCGATCACCAAGGCCGCTCGGGTGAGACGCCGATCTGGAACTGTGCGCAGCAGGGTCGCGTCGCGCAATCCGTCATGCAGGGGCGCACCATAACGAACGTCGCGGGGGCTTACAGCAATGCACAACCAAGCTGGCGGCACGTTTCCAAAGCGCCTGCCGAACTGACGCTTTGGCTTGCCCAAACTGCTGCAAGCGGGATGGTGCCATGGTTTCATTGGCTAGGCGGTTCTCCCGAGGACAATCGCTGGCGGGAGGTAGGGCGCTCTTTCTTTACCTGGCTGGCCGCAAACGAAACGCATTTCTGTAATCGGAGTTCGATTGCTGAGCTAGCCGTCCTCTATCCGCAACGCACGGTCGCTTTCTATCCCCGGCCAGATTCCCGACGGCCACGCTATCGCGGCGGTCCGGTCGATTATCTGCAAGGCATTTACTACGCGCTGCTGGAAGGACGTTTCTTGTTCGACTTCGTACACGAAGGGAACCTTGATGCAACGAATTTGAAAAAATACCGCGCGCTTCTTCTTCCCAACGCAGCTTACCTCCGCGATGCTCAGTGTGAAGCCATTCGGCAATATGTGCGTGGAGGCGGCTCCCTGCTCGCTACATTTGAAACCTCCCGTTACAACGAATGGGGCGATCCGCGTTCCGACTTTGAACTGGCCGATGTGTTCGGAGTTCATGCGGCAGGCGAGGTCGTTGGACCTCAAGGGAATAGTTACGCGCGCATTGAGCAACCTCATCCAGTCCTTCAGGGTTTCAACGGCACCGCCCTGCTGCCCGGAGCCGAGAGCCGCGTTCCGGTGAAGGCAGAAGCCGCTCCTCTCGTCTTGAGCGTTGTCCCTTGGTATCCGGCATTTCCGCCAGAGATGGTCTATCCGCGCACCCCGAGGACAACCGAGCATGCTGCGGTCTTTCGGGAGATAGAAGAATCGCGAATCGCATTTTTCCCGGGCGACGTTGACCGTACCTGCTGGCGGTCTGGCAACGCGGACATGAGTCAGTTGTTACAAAACGCGATTAAGTGGGTACAGGGCGATGACCCCGCCATTTCCATTAGCGGCGAGGGCATCATGGAGGCTTTCGCTTGGGAAACTGAACGCGGCTACGCCTTGCACCTACTTAACTACACCAACCCGAATATGACCCACGGCGCGATCCGGAGCACGTATTCCTTGGGTTTGCAGCAGGTACGCTTCCGCGTTGCTGGCAATCGCTCAATCAAGAGTGTGCGCGCGCTACGCTCGTCCGTGAGCCTGCCCTTTCAGCAGCAATCGGACCGGGTGAGTTTTGCGGTCCCGGGAATCGCGGACTATGAAGTTATTTCGTTGACCTAAAGCCGCCATGGGCCGCATAGAGGCAAACGTTCACAGAGCGGGTTGAGGTGGTGTCCCTGCGGGAAGCATTCTTTCGCCAAATTCGCACCCATGAATGCTATCGAGCAAGACTACGATCGAGGAGAACGGACGAGATTCCTTTGTCATTGCAATTTGTATACGCTACCGTCTGGGAAGCTCTCGATGCGTCGCGCACTACGTTCCTTCGTTATCATGACACTCGGAACTATGGCCGCGGTTTGTATGTTGACCTGCGGGGCCAGTTGGCAATCTCGCTTGGGCCATAGTCAAGAGGTGGGTCAGGCCGCAGGTGCGGTGCTCATCAGTCGCGCTATGCATATGGACGTCTCGCGGCCGCTCGCCTCGATGCGGGAGCCGGATATCAGGGACGCGTCCGCTGATTGTGAAGGAGCGGGATGCGGCCCGTCGCCAGGTGCCTCGGCGGATGGCTCGGATGCAGTGCAAGAGCAAATGCAGGAAGGGGCCTTACCTCCTCCAATACCGCCGCCAACTTTGAGTCCCGCTGGAATTGCTGTTGAGCAAACGTCCCAGGGTGCGCGGCCCGCGGCGCCATTACTTGAGAGCTTCGACGGACTCGGCGCCTGGTTCGAGTGTCCGCAGGGCACAACGAACTTTCGCAACCCGTCCGACAACAGCCTGGCCGTCGGCCCCAGTCACATCATGCAGATCGTCAATTCCAGGATCGCAATTTACTCGAAGAGGTCCGAGAAATACGGCGAGAGCGGTACGGTGTTGTACGGGGCGGTAGCTACGAAATCCGTGTGGACCAGATTCGGAGGCGCATGCGAGGCCCGCAACAACGGCGACGCCGTAGTGCGCTACGACCAGCTTGCAGAGCGGTGGCTGATCGTGATGCCAATATTCTCACGAATTGGACCCGACGAATTTCCGGGCCACACCGGTCTGGCTAGCGCCAAACCGGTCCCTGCAGAACAGCTTGCGAAGACCAGCGAGGCGTCTCGACCGGGGGCGGCGACGGCGCTTCCTGCGAATCCACCGCAGCCGCCATCCCCGCCTGAGCGCGGGCAAAGGCCACCCGAAAAGAAAGAGGGAGTGTGGGCCATGTGCTATGCGGTCAGCACCGGGCCGGACCCGCTGGGTACCTACTATCGGTATGCGTTCGAGCGGAGGTTATTTCCGGACTATCCACGTCCTGCGGTTTGGACCGACGGCTACTACACGCCAACCAGCACGGGCGACGATGTGATTCAAAAACACACGTGCATCGCGGATCGCACGAAAATGTTGGCGGGCCAGCCAGCGACCGAGCAGTGCATCGTGATCGACGGTGTGAATTTTCTGAACAACGCTGACATCGATGGCCGGAAACTTCCGCCTCCGGGAGCGCCCAACATCATGATGGCGGCTGGTGGCACGCAGCTCAAGAAGATCTTCGAAGACGATGGCATCTACTACTGGAAGGTTCACGTCGACTGGAATAATCCTGCGAATACGAAGGCAGATGGTCCGGTAAAAATCAACGTTGCACCGTACCACTACTTGTGCGAAGGGCAGTTGTCGAGTTGCGTTCCCCAGCCTGGCACCGAGCGCCGGCTAGACGTGCAAGGCGACAAGATCATGCAGCGGCTCATCTACCGAAAGGTCGGAGGACACGAGTCGATCGTCGCTGCGCACTCGGTCGCTACGCAGGGCGGCGGGGGCGTGCGCTGGTACGAGTTCCGCCTCGACAAAAAGCGCGACCCCGTTTTGCGTCAGCAGGGCACGTATGCACCGGAAGGATTCTACCGTTGGATGCCCAGCATCGCGATGGATAAGAAAGGCGATATTGCGATCGGATACTCGTTCGGTGGACTACCCAATTTCACGGGGCAGCGCTTCGCGGCCCGGCAGGCTGGCGATCCAAAGGGTCAGTTGACATTGCACGAGACCGTGCTCGTGAAAGGGGAGGCCTCACAAACGAACACCCTGCGATGGGAAGACTACACGACAACTGCGATGGATCCGAGCGATGACTGCACGTTCTGGTATGTCGGCGATTATATGAAAGAGGGCGACAAAGCCTATCGAACCAGGATCGGCTCGTTCCGTTTGCCAAATTGCAAAGGCCGCTAGTTAAATTTCCGAAGCCATCAGGGTTGCCCCGGTTTTGTCTCGACGGATGCTTTCACTGCTTCGCCGGCGATGTCGTCCTGGACAATCAAGATGTCGTCGAATTGTCGGTCGTAGGTTTCAGACCAGACAAAGAGCCGTTGTCAGCACGAAGCAATCGCCCATCGAGCCGCACCCTGGGTGCCTGGCTTGCTCACGCTCGGGATCGAGTACCTAAGCGAATCGGGGATGGTTATTTGTGGGGTCCCATGCGAAAGCGGGCCATAGTTTGCCCTTGAAATAGAACGAGGGAGCGGGAAGCGGTACCCCAAAGCCCGGAATCCTGCTGATATCGTTGGTCAGCTCCTCGTTCAAGCTGTCGGCGAAGGGCTTTTGGTCTATATCAACGGCCAGAGCAAAAAATGCGAGCACGGAGGAGATCTCTGTGGATGCCGAGCAATGGCGGGGAGGCAGAGGAATTTCCGTTGGCGAGCGTGTCGTGGAACAGGAGGCAACGACGTCGTCTGGGAAAAGCGCAGGGCCGGCGGCCTCTATGTACCCGATTCTGAGGCGCGGGCGGACCGGGCGGCAAGCGTTCCACCCAGGAGTGGGCACCTCTCTTCTGGGTGTGGTACGACGCTCGCCCAGCACCGGCGAGTGGGGAGTTACTACCTGCCAGTACGGCCAGATTGGTCATTTGCTTAGGGGTCTTACGCTCCTAGCGGAATGAGCTCGAAACCTCGTCTGGATATTGTATACAATGCAGTGCGCTGTCGAGGTCGCGATCGTGACGAGACCCAATAGCCGTTTTCAGAAGGCGCTGTTGATGCTTTGTGCCGTTCTTGCGCCGCTCGCTTCCGCGCGCGCCCAGCGGGATGTGCCAGGCAAGTCCATCGGAAAAATTTCCGTTCTCGGAAGCCTGATCCTCTTGGAGTTGGACGAAGGCGCCCTCGGGCAGCAGAACCTTTTCGACCTCGGCCAGCACACGCTTCGCTTCACGCCCGGAAGTGCGGGATATCGCATCGAAAATCTTGCGCTGCGCTGGGATGGGGAGTTCGGACAGCAGTTAAGCGGTCATCAGGTCACGCTGCACAACTTCTCATTTCCTTTTTCCGGCAAAACCTGGAATTCATTTTCAGTCGGCGTTACCGGGTCGATTCGGTTCACACCGGAAGACAGCGCGCCCGCCGATGCGGCAGCCTCCGGCTTCGGGCCGCGCGATGAAGGCGGAGTTTCCATCGGCCGCTTCGATCCGTTGACCGAAGGGGCCGCGACGCTGGTGAACACCGTTCCAGCGATTTGCGTTTTTTTCAAGCCGCGCATGTCTGGCAATCGCTACGTGAAGGAACTCCAGGATCGCGTCGTGGTGACGTGGGATGCGAGCGAACCTTGGGGAAACATCCAAGACTTTACTTGGACCAAGACCATCAACCGGTTCCAAGCCGTGCTCCACAAAGACGGCGCGATCGAAATGTCTTACCAACAGCTTGCAGCGAAGGACGCAATCATCGGTATCTATCCGCTTATCTCTGGCGGAGCAGAGCAGCCTCTTGCCACGCTCACGGGCCAGAAAAACGCTTCCGTCGCCGCGCATCTCGACATCCAGAACCTCAAACTCTCGGTGGTTGACGGGTTATTTCTCAAGGTCACGTTTGAGACTGTCGGCCCCGTATTGTCTGAGGGGGATTCGGGAATCTCAGGCATCGCCTATCGCGTTTACTTTGACTCCCGCAATCCTTCCGTGCAGTCTGACGATTCTGTTAATGCCCATGTCGTTTGGACCATTCGCGGCTTTGTACCGCGGAGCCGCGCGAACGCCAGCAAATCGCGATATTTTGCGTTCGGTTCCGGCTTATCACGCCGCGTGAAGACGAGCGGCAACACGATTTCGATTCAAGGAATCCTGCCGTCGGCGCTTCGTGGCGCGAAACAAATTGCTGTTTCTGCCGACGCCTCTGCTCCCGGCGCGGACGAGCCAGTGGCGCGGATTCCCGCGGGCCCGGTCGCGTTCAGCCGAATTCGTGACCCTGAAGTACAGTTATCTTCGCTCAAGCCGCAGGACGGTCCATTCGCGATCTCACCTGCAGCGTGATCAAGAGCCTCGGCGACAAGTTCGATTTCCTCGCGTACTACTCCGACTTCCGCGTAGACAACCAGGAAGCGGGCACGCCGAGCGATGGCCCGCTGGGAGCGGTGGGGGCCGCCGTGACAGGAATCGGCGTCACGCAGAGCGGCCTCGGATCCTACTGCACGCAGGGCAGGTTTCAGTGGCAGTTCATCCAACCGGTGTATTCCGGCTCGAACCAGATGCAGGAGCGGCCGCCCCAGGGCGCGCCGGTGGGCACAGATCATGACATTACGTTCTACCAACAGCAACTCGCTGAGCCTTCGCAGAACGGCAAAATGCCTCCTTATATGTACGCGATCTCTCAAATCGCGCACGAAATGGGCCACCGCTGGGCGGCTTTCGTTTCGGCAAGGGTGGGCAGCGAAACAATTCCCCTCGGTCCCACGCATTGGGCGCGGGGTTTGCAGGCCCGCGTGGCATTCCCGTATCAGCGGCCGACCGAAGCGTCGATCATGGGAGGCGGCGTCTGGCAGGACAACTTCGACGGGACCTTCACGCAACTCGACGACGACTACTACGTGCCCACCGCCGGATGGTCCTACCTCGACCTCTATCTCATGGGCCTGATTTCTCCCGCTGAAGTCCCCGACTTTTTCATTCTCCGCAACCTGGTTCCCGCTGGCAAAGACGCCAACGAGCACTCTATTTTCAAGGCGGACAGAACCAAGGTAACCATTCAGGACGTCATAGCCGCCGAAGGCGAGCGCCTTCCCGGCGTCGACAAATCTCAACGCCAGTTCAACACTGGAATGGTCATCGTCGTTCAGCACGGCGTCAAACCGACTAGCGAATTGATCGAGCGAACGAACGGGATTCGCAAACAGTGGATTGACTATTTCTCCGTCACCACGGGACGCCGTGCGTCCATGACTGCAAACCCGGAATGAGGACTGGAACGATCCAAGGGGACTGAACATGACCAAACCGTGGAATCGACGGGAATTGCTGGCTCAATTGGCCGGAGCTTCCACGGGAGTGCTTCTGCCGCAGGGAAGCACCATAGCAAGCGGAGCCGAACGCATCGAATTGCGACTTTTTCTGAACTAACATGGCAACGGTCACGTACACAAAAATCAGCACCCATTCCGCGGCAGTCTCTTTCCGCCGCGGTAACAGAACGGCGGCACGAGAAAATTCTGAGCGGGGAGTTGCGAGAAGGCGAACAGCTACGGCAGGACGCCACTGCGCCATCCCGAACATGAAGAAAAGGATTTTCACAGCGCGGAAGACACCCTCGTACAGTACGAGCAGTCGCTGGAGAGGGATTCCGAAATGAAATCCTGGGGCCAGTGGAACTGGAGTTTTCATTCCGCGCGTTACGCTTCTGCCAATCGTCCGGTGATGCTGGCATTTTTGAAGACGCTGAACATCAACTGCGATCGCTACACTCGTCTTCACCTTGTATTTACGCGGGATGCATCCCGCTGGACAGGCCATCGCCAACTTCTCGATGCCTGCAAGACGAAGAATCCGGAAATAGCCGAGAAGGAATTATGGAAGCACATTACAGAGGAGTTGGTTTGCTTGGTCCAGGAAACAAATACGCAGGATAAACGTCGCCAGGCAATTGTCTGGGCGCGTCTTAGGAGGCTCTTGTGAGGAATTTCTTTGTTATTTCATCGCTGATGATTTTGTCTTTGCCCGGGATCGCGCAGGCGCAAGCGCCCAACGCCGCACAAGTCCAGGAAGAAAAGATTATCAAAGTCCGGCCGCTGCCGTTGAACAGCGTGCGGCTCACCGGAGGGCCACTGAAAAATGCGCAAGAGCTTGACGCTAAATACTTGCTCGAGCTCGAACCGGATCGGATGCTGGCTTACCTGCGGCAACGCGCGGGACTGGAACCCAAGGGAAAGCCCTACGGAGGATGGGATGGGGCCGGACGACAATTAACCGGACACATTGCAGGACACTATCTTTCGGCTGTGAGTCTCATGTGGGCGGCCACCGGCGACGGGCGCTTCAAGGAGCGCACTGACTACATCGTAAGCCAACTAAAAGCAATTCAACATGCGCAGGGAGATGGCTATCTCGGGGCTCTGATGGACAACCAAGGAGTCGATGGAAAGCTCCACTTCCAGGAACTGTGCAGAGGAATCATACGGTCAGGTGGATTCGACTTGAATGGCTTGTGGTCGCCGTGGTACGTGGAGCACAAGATTTTTGCCGGGTTGCGAGACGCCTACCGTTACACGGGCAACCGCACGGCGCTGGATGTGGAGATCAAGTTCGCGAGCTGGGCGGAGAGTATTGTTTCCAAGCTTGACGACGAGCAAACGCAGAAGATGCTGGCGACGGAGTTCGGAGGGATGAACGAGGTGACCGCCGATCTCTACGCCGACACGGGCGATCGGCGTTGGCTGGCGCTATCCGGGAAATTCGAACACCGCGCGATGATCGATCCGCTTGCCGCGGGACAAGACATTCTCGGTGGCAAGCACGGGAACACGCAAGTGCCCAAAATGATTGGGTCGCTTTCGAGGTACATCTACACCGGCGATGAAACCGACCACAAAGCGGCAACATTTTTCTGGGACGAGGTGGCAATGCATCATAGCTTTGCCACCGGCGGGCACGGCAAGAATGAGTACCTAAGCCAGCCCGACAAGCTGAACAACATGATCGATGGACGCACGGCGGAAACCTGTGATGTCTATAACATGATCAAGATGTCGCGCACGCTTTTCTCCGTCGACCCGAAGATACGCTATGCGAACTTCCACGAACGGGCGCTCTTTAATCACATTCTTGCGTCGCAAGATCCTGATGATGGCCGCGTGTGCTACATGGTGCCGGTCGGCCGCGGAGTACAGCACGAATATCAGGACAAGTTCGAGGACTTTACTTGCTGCGTGGGCAGCGGCATGGAGAGCCATGCGCTTCACGGATACGGCATCTACTATGAATCCGCGGACAAACTTTGGGTGAGCTTGTATGTGCCTACGCACGCGAATTGGGAAACTGAAGGCGTCCAAGTGGAAATGAACACCGATTTTCCCATGGGTGAAACCGCGTCCATAGAGGTCGCGCCCAAATCAGCAAGAAAATTCACTTTGGCTTTGCGGCGGCCGTATTGGGCGGGGGTGGGTTTCAGCGTCAAGGTGAATGGCCAGGCGTTGAAGGATTTGCCCAAGGCGGATTCCTACGTGGAGATCACACGGACGTGGAAAAAAGGAGATACGGTGGAGTTGGCTCTGCCGAAGACACTTCGCAAAGAACCGCTGCCGGACAATCTAGAGCGATTCGCGCTGATGTGGGGACCGCTGGTGCTGGCTGGGGATCTCGGTCCAGAACGGCAGGAACAAGAACGACGAGCGCGACGAACTGCAGCCGGGGAAGACTCGGCGCCAGTGCTTGTGGCCGCTGCGGAGCCCGTCGAGAACTTTCTGAAACCAGTGCCAGGCAAGCCGGGAACATTTGTGACCTCCGGCCTCGGTCTGACTTCGGACATCACATTTGTGCCGTTTTACCAATTACCGCGGCGACGATACGCGATCTATTGGGATATGTGCACTCCCGAAGAGTGGAAGAAAAAGTCGGAGGCTTTCGCCGCTGAACAAGAAAAACAAAAGAAGCTTGAGGCGGCGACGGTGGCGTTTGTGCAACCGGGGCAAATGCAGACGGAACGCGACTTCAACCAGCAGGGCGAAGACAGCGCTCCTGTTCAGTTGATGGAGCGCTATGGGCGACGAGGGACGAAGTGGTTCTCGTTTGATCTGCCAGTCGACGCAGGTCGTCCGATGGGACTGGTAGTTACGTTTAGCAATGACGCGCGCCGGAAGGGATCTTTCGATATTTTGGTGGACGGAAAAAAAGTGGGAGGACAGGAGACGGAGAGGCGCAGCCCGGAGCAGGACGTGCGTTTCTTCGACGTTGAGTATTCAATTCCCGCCGAGTTCGTCGAAGGCAAGCAGAAAGTGACGGTGCGCTTCGAGGCTTCCAGCGGAAGCGATATTCCAGGCGTGTTTGGGATTCGAACAATCCGTACCGACGCGGCGCGCTGAAGGAATTCAGTGGCCGTTGCGGAACAGGGTTGAGCCCCCGCGAGATACGCCATAGGACAGGCCGTCCGGAGTTTCAGGAAAGCTGTTGGCGATGGCGGGTGATCTGAAACCTTGCCGAGTTTCACGCCGCTGTTCCGGCCATTAGGGTACTCGCCCGCCACACCTCCCTATTATCCGGTTGTGGGGGTACCTCATTCACGCCTCTCATCAAGCGATCTGCCAATGATGTAGTCTCGCAAGATGAGCGCCTCTACTCCGGCCGCGCATGTAACGCCTTCGCGTACGCTTACTTTCATTTTGGCCCTGCTGCTCCTTTCCACAACGCTCTACGCGCAGGAACCGCGCCAGAAGGCCGCGGAGGGCGCCTTCAGCGTCGTCGCCAACGGCCGCGAGGGGGAGTTTCGTAGACATTTCGACCAGTGGGTGCTCTGGAAGACGGCGGTAGGCTATGAGCTCGAGACGACGATGTATCTGCTAGGTCGACCGCAAGCATCCCCAGCTAAACAAATTCTTTACCTTTCCCATCAGTTCCACACCGAGGGATTCAAGATATTTCCTGTCCCCTGGGACCCTCCCCTCGTAGGCTCATACGACTGCCATCTCCAGCCGCTGACAGACGGCCAGCGCCTGCATTGTGACTATTCAATCCACAACAAACAGGGGGGCGGGAACATCTCGCTACCAGCGCCTTATATGTTCGAAATCTCGGTGGACTCAGTCAATGAACACCCGGAGTTCGACCTTCCGTTTTCGTTCGCCAGCATGGTTCTGAGCGCCCCGCGCGATCCCCAACAGAGCCGCACCATCCCGCTCGTCTATCTTAAAGTATGGGACGCCGACGATGGAGATCCGAATCATGTCACCGTAGTGGCCGACCGCACGGAGAACAAGAAAGTTCGTTTTGTTGGACGCCAAAGGATCACCGTCCTCGGCAAACACATCGACGCCCTGAAGTTCGAACTCGACGACACCCACGCGGTCTGGACGTCGGAGAACGGAATGCCTTTGGCAGTGGAGCAACTACATCACTCGAACCGGTGGGAGCTGACGCGATTCCTCCAATATGAGAGGATCGTACCTGGGCTGGATTGATCTCTTCTGTTGACCCCGTGTCCATATATGTATTCAAACCGAAGGTTTTAGTTCCCTGACTTGTCGCAGCCCCTTCTGCTGTCAGCCCGTAAGCCGGGCGGCGGGCCGCTTCTACCTAACCGGAACGAAGCTGGACTACTGGCGGGGCGCCATTCCGAATTTGAACTGCGCCACGCTGCCGAAACATTCGAAGATTGTGACGTCAGCCGTCTTCACAATTGAGTAGCCTAAATAGCTCGCAGCCAAGTCCGGCTTCCCTCCAGCGATTGGTTGGTCACTGCTGGCGCGTTTTTCGGTACTAATCAATTCGTAACAATCAGCACGTGCCTTTCGGGAAAACGAAGAGAGCATCTCACGACACGCGCCGAAAAATTAGTGGGGCCGCGCGGTCACTGTTCCAGGGCTAAGGGATTTTTACGTCTGACAACCTCCCGATTTAAGAGACTGTTTGGAGCAGCGCCGCCTCGGCTCCGTTATTGGCGCGGCCAGACTTCTTATGCTTCTTGCCCCACTTTGCCATTAGTGTCAGAACCGGTACGAGAGTCCGCCCGTAAGGCGTGAGCGCATATTCCACTCGCTCCCATCTCTGCCCTAGAGCCTTCCTAGTAATAATTTGATCCTTCTCCAGTTGACGCAATTGCTCGGTAAGGACTTTTCGCGTGGCTTCGGGAGCATGGCGCCGTAATTGGCCGAATCGCAGCGTCCCAGGCTTCAAGGCATTTACGATGATCGGTTTCCATTTACCATCAATTACGTCGATGGTCGCTCTAACGGGACACTCAGAAAGACGCATATCGAACTCCGGTTACAAAATTGTGCCTACTGGACTCGGCAACCCGCTCATGTAAAAAAGAGTTGTTTGAAGGTCAGGATAGCGCAGCTCCGTTGAGATTGCGCGAGCGAGATTTTCGCTCGAGGAAAGCGATGGCTGCAGTTCTTGAGGGCATTCGCTTCCCGAAAGAACTCGGGCTAGAAACTATGATTGTTGAATATACGCGGTACAAGATTGATTCGAAGCGACGCGAGGCTTTCGAAATGGCTTACAAAAAAGCCCTGGGTTCGCTTGAAGCGTCCAGCCATTGCTTGGCTTACGAACTCTCCCACTGCACGGAAGATCCAGATCGCTACATCCTTCGAATCGAATGGGATTCCGAAGAAGGCCACCTGAAAGGGTTTCGCTCCAGTCCAGAATTCAGGGCCTTCTTCGCGGCTGTGCAGCCTTTCGTAAAAGACATCGACGAGATGCGTCACTACGAAAGGCTGTCAGCAAGCGTGAAAAGCAAGCTTTCGAATTGATGTCGACTCGGACTTTTCTTGAACGACTGGCTGACGTCAACGAGTCAAAGCGGTTCCACGCCAACTGAACCGAGCAATCATGGGTACCAAAATCTACAACTGCGTTCCATGCAGTAACCCCAGCGCATGGGAGCGTGGCACCTTCCTCGTCGGTCAAATGTGTCGGCACATGCACCAGGCTGGCCTCATCAAACAGCGTGTATTCGGCGAGGACACCATCAGTGGCCGCGCCGCCCAGGGCCTGCCCCATCTTCCCGGCTGCGACTCGGCCGTCCAACCAGTTCGGATAGAAAATAGGGGCGACTCGATCCCCAACCCTTACTCGAGATACGCCGTTTCCCGCGGCGGCAACGATACCCACGCCGTCAGATAGGGGAACCCGTCCGAGACGTGGTTTCCATCGCCCGACGCCGTTGACAACGAGAAGGTCCCGATAGTTGATGGAGAATGCTTTCATTTTGAGGACGACTTGCCCCGGGCCAGGTACTCTATCGGGACGCTCGACGAGCTGTAAGGAGTCCACGCCGAACTCATCGCGAATTTCGATAACCTTCATGCGACCGTTGGCGCCACCGACGCGCACCGCCGGAATTTCGCTCGGAGCAAATTGATCAAGGCTGCCGGCTGAGCGGCTCCGCCTACTTCCGTTGCGCTGGCAAGATCCGCTCGATCTGCTGGAGGTGGTTGATATCGTGGCCCGCAGCCATGCGGACCATAAGCTCAATCGTTTCCTGTCCGCGCTCGGAATGCATCCCGTATTGCTTCCACTGCTCGGGTGTCAGTGACTCGAGCAAGGCAAGATTGGCTTCGCGGAGCACGCGAAATTGCTCGACTGATTTGCGCGGATCGCGCTTCTCATAATGCCCGCTGGTCACCCAAGAATCCTGATCGTAGCCCGCGATGGGAGCCCCCGGCGCGCCGAGAATCAGCCTCATGCGGAATCCAGTCACAATTTCCGCATCCCCAAGGTGCGCCACGATCTCGCCAACCGACCACTTGTCAGCGGCCGGGCGCCTGCGCAATTCGCTCGTAGGCACGCCCTCGATTAGCCGCTCAAGTTTCTCTGCCGTCGCGGCCTGAACTGTCAGAGGCTCCTTCCCTTCCACGTAGGCTGTGATCCGCTGAGTGTACTGCTGTGCTGTTTCGTTCATTGCGTTCGTCTCCCGCTTCTTTAGACGGCGTCCCGTTTGGTGTGGGGACGCAGGATTGAAACACGTGCGTACAGACCGTGGAGCATTGAAGTTCTCGGTTACCGCGCGGGCTCGGGCTTGACGTTTACCAGCATGTTCGGCCGCAGATTGAGGGTCTCGACGGTCATCTTCGAGATCCAGCCGTTCACTTTGTCAGCGAGTGCCTGATCAGCGCGCTCATCGAGAATGGCCGCCAGCGTTGCGCGCGGACGCAGGCGGACGTAGCACGGCGTGTTGCCGCCCACGACCAGTCGATACCAAAGCGTCTCTCCCTGCAGTTTTGATTGCTCCGCGGCGAGTGCCGCCTCGAAAGCCTTGCCCGCCCCCTGGTTGAGTTCCACCGTCGTGTACTCGGCTCGAGGAGTCGGAGTCGGCACACCAGTCCCGCGCGAGAGCCGAGGCAGGAACTCGTAGACCCCGTTCCCCAGGAATTGGGCGTGTGGCAGGACGTTGAGAAGGTTGTCGCGCTCGTCTTCGGCCGGTGATACCGGGTTGCTCAGGCTGTCGGCCGTATGTCCGAACGTCGCATAGATGAGCCACCGCTGCCGTTCAGTTGATGCCCAGACGGTGTAGCTATACCAGCGAAACGTGTCCTTGGCCTGCCGGTGCCACTCGAGGTGGCGGATGTACCCGGCCTCCAAGTCGACCGTTTGGCCGTCAAGCGCACGGAGAATCGCAATGCGTGCGTAAGGACCGGGAGCCTGTTCCGTTTGCGACGTCTGAGCCATTTGAGCGATGAAGAGTGTCGGGAACATAGTACCGACGAGAACCATTGCGCCAACGATCTTGATCCAACGATGCTTCATGATCTTTCCTTAGGCGAGCGGGATAGACACAGTCTCATTCTCCATAACCATTCAATAACTGGATCGGAACATTGTCTCCTTCGTATTGTGAGGCGCTCTCTGATGCTCGAGCACGATGACGTGAGACGTATCGTCGATGCGGACGGACCGAAATTCGCGAAGGATGTCTTGGCCGAGCAGGCCGTCGAAACGTATCCCCAGAACTTGCTGGAGTTCATCCAGATTCATCAGGGTGACGCATTGGCCGGCCCACATGTGGTCGGCGAGGGTGAGGCTCACCGGCAGGAGCACGGATTCGCCCGTCATGCCGGCAGCGCCGCGGTTGCGCTGGGCGCGGCGCAGTGGAAACTGCACGCCGCCGTAGGATCTTACGCCGACGATGGTGTGGTTGGAGCCTGTATCGAGAAGGAAGGTGACGCGTTTTTCGTCGATTTTGCCTTCGATCGGAATCATAGATTGCATGGTACGGAAAGGGACGCGGACCGCACCAGGATTCGCGCGATTGGACATGGGGGCGAGCAGAATCAGGAGCAACAGCAGTGTGCCCAATACAGACCTCAAGCTTCCGGCATCTCTCGGCATACGAACCCGCCGCCGCATCCCCACGATCGGAATGCCAGTCTCAAGCGCTGGATTCTAATGACAATGAACCGCCGTTTATCGACAGAAAGCAGACGTTTTCCGCCAAAACATCATCCTCTGCTTGCTGGGGAACCGTTCCCGTTGCATATTTGACTTAGAGATGTCGACGACCGACTCAACCACAGGTCCGCGTGGAACTCCCCGCCTCAAGCGAAGGCGAATCATCGTTGTTGTAGTGCCCCCCGTAGACGAGCTTGATCTCGTTGGACCAATCCAGGTTTTTAGTGCCGCGAATCGCCTGGTTCGCAAGGCCGTCTACGAAGTCGAAGTCGTAACCCAGGCAAGAGATCTGAAAGTTCAGGGCGAGGGAGGACTACTCTCTTTCGCTGCGCAAGGGCGCTTCCAGGATGTCAAAGGGAAAGTCGACTCACTTCTTCTCGTCTGTGGGCTGAGAACGCGTACTGCGCGCGACCCGGCACTTTTCGCGTGGATGAGAAAGATGGCCCCGGTGGTTCGCCGGTTGGGGGCGGTTTGCGTTGGGTCATTTCTATTGGCCGAGGCGGGTCTGCTGAATGGGAAGAGAGCGACCACACACTGGAAATTCGGACGCGAATTGGCAAGTCGCTATCCTCAGCTCAAGGTGCAATTCAATCCGATCTGGGTGAAAGATGGAAACATCTACACTTCGGCCGGAATCTCAGCGGGAATCGATCTGGCACTTGCGTGGGTTGAGGAGGATTGCGGAGGCAGGATTTCCCATGAAATAGCGCGCGAGTTTGTTCTGTTCTTGCGCCGCCCAGGCGGACAAACTCAGCTGAGCGCTTCCTTGTCGGCACAGGCATCGGAAATGAAGGCGATTCATGAGCTTCAGGTTTGGATAGCGGAAAACCTTCGTTACAATCTGTCAGCACAGAAGCTGGCAGACCGAGTCGCAATGAGTGTTCGGAATTTCGAGCGTGTGTTCACGCGCGAGTTGGGAAAAACGCCGTCCCACTATGTTTTGCAAATGCGAGCCGAGGCTGCGCGAAGGCACCTAGAGAGTACGGACCAAGGCCTCAAACAAATCGCTGCCGCCTGCGGGTTCGGCAGTACGGATTCGATGCGGCGTGCGTTCCTGCGATCCGTGGGAACCACGCCCCGCAAGTATCGCCGTCAGCTCCACGGTCCTGAAAGGTGCGCTTAATTGCTGGCAGTGACGCATTTTGAAGAAGGCGGCTTAAAAAGAGGAAGGAACAGATGGGGATTCTGGAGGCCGCAGAGCATGCCATTGTCATTTGCACGAGAGACCGCGCACGACTGCGTTCTATCGCGACACGCTGGAGCTGACAGTGGCCTACGAGGACAGCTTCGCCGCCGTTTTCAACATTGGTGGAATCACTTTACCCATCTCTATAGTGGCCGATTTTACGCCGCATGAGCACACTATACTCGGCTTCAACGTGGCGGACGTGGCAGCGACGGTGAAGGCCCTGCGCGAAAAGGGCGTAACCTTCAATATCTATCCAGGTTTCCCTCAAAACGAACTTGGTATGTTGACTCTGCCCGGGGGAACTGTGCGCGTGGCTTGGTTTAAGGACGCCGATGGCAATGTGCTAAGTGTGACGAACGTTTGAAACAAATCCGGGTGCCATTAAATTCAAAATGAGCCACTACTTCATTGCTGTAAGATTCGGCTCGGCAACTTTAATGCGGATGGGTTTTGATTTTCGCTCTCAACTTAATAAACACACGCCACCCAGAACGGCGTAGGGCATTTTCGGCGACCACAACGGTTTTCTAGACCGTCGAATTACGTGCGATACTTAGCGGGGAATGGGTCACTAGATGGAATCTGTAAGTCTCACCAGCAATGATACTTAATTAACACTGGCGGAGAGGGGGGATTGTAGCCCCAGTTGGTGAGTGAGAGGTGAGCGGTCGGTGAGCGTTGGTATGTCTCTTGTTTTCAACACCCCTGTTTGATTTGAAAGAATCGCCAGCATCTAAGGGGCTTTCCAAGGGCTCAAATCAGCTCCAATTAGTGGCACAACTATTATAGTAGCAACGGAACCCGCGGTTAGCAGTTAGAAATCGGCGACCAAGCCGACCCCCGCTGAAAATCGATTGGCACATGCATAGAGCGAGACAACGAGAACAGTCTCCAGAATTGCGGCATCGTCCCACCCCGCTTTGCGGAGACGGTCCACGTCTGGCTTCTCGATGTCCGCGGGATGGCGCGTGAGCTTATCGGCAAACCGGAAGAGCTCCATGACCTTAGGTTCGACGGGGGCGCTCTTATAGTCGAGAGCTAACTTGCGCGACACGGATTTTTCGATGCCCATCCGACCGAGAATCTCTAGGTGCGCGGCAAGGCAATAGTTGGATAAATTGATGCCGCTGACTACAAGCGCGACCTGCTCCTTGATTTGCTTGGGGAGGGCCCGCTGCTCAAACA
>WNGH01000940.1_pt1 | contig 26291 bp, 22 predicted proteins | sample 5400631 | NCBI WGS metagenome assembly WNGH01 (sample SAMN13153373, study PRJNA577476) | soil metagenome | isolation source: 115 cm soil or saprolite under Garry oak tree replicate 1 | place: USA:California | collected 2016-06-15
GCCCCCATCAGCATTCCCTCCTCGTAAGCGCTTCCCGGGTTGATGGACAGTGTCTTGCCGATCTTGATCGCGCCTTTGCTCTCGTGGATGTGGCCGTGCAGCGAAAGCAGCGGCTGGTGCTTTTCAATGGCGGCGCGTACCGCGGTCGAGCCCACCGGCCGCAGCGCGCGTCCGCCGTGGAGGAGCCTCAGGTCCGCGTCGATCGCCGGCGCCTCGTCCAGCCCTGATTTGAAGGGCGGGCAGTGGAGGTTGAAGATCGCGCGCGAAGGGTCGGGGACCTGGGCGGCCATGCGCTCGATGCGCTCGCTCAGCTGCTCCTCCGAATCCTCGCGGTGCGTCTTCCACGGCGTCGGGTTCGACCAGCCGGTGGAGATCATCGCGAAGCCGTCGATGTCGACCATCTTGCCTTCACCCAGCTCGACGAAGTCTGACCGCCGTACGACCTCGTCGACCTCCATCTCGTCGTCGTTTCCCGGGCACACGAACACGCGCACACCCGAACCGCGCAGCTTCTCCGCCGCCATGTTCATCCAGCGCTCGACGCCGCCGAGCATCACCTCCTGGAAGCAGGCGGCGCGCTTGGCCGCGTCCTGGTCGAGCTCGTGCAACCTCTCGACGGTCATCTGCAGCGGGTAGTAGCCCTTCCGCCGGATCGTGGCCTCGACCTCGGCCACCTGCTCCGCCGGCACCTGCTGGCTCTCGCCGCCCAACGTCACGGAGAAGTGGCCGTTCTCGGAGACGATCGGCACGATCGCCTTGCCGGTCATGTCGCCGCCGCAGATCAGGACCTCGGCGCCGTAGAACCTCGCGGAGTTGAGGAACTTCTTCCAGCAGACCTCGGAGCCGTGCAGGTCGGTGGCGAAAAAGACTTTGGGCATCGCTCCTATCTCTCCACCAGGTGTTTGCGGATCGCGCGCTCGAAGCCGGTGACGTGCTTGCGCATGATCGTCTCGGCGAGCTCGCCGTCGCCGGCGAGGATCGCCCGCAGCAATTCGACGTGCTCGTCGACCGCCTCGCGAAGAGGGACCTCACGGTCGATGACCAGGTACCAGAGCCGCAGGCTCAGGTTGAAGTAGCGCTCGAGCGTCGCCTCGAGAAATGGGTTGCGGGCGGCGCGGTAGATCGCGCGGTGAATCTGCCGGTCGAGCTGCATCAGGTCGCGCTGGTCGGTGACGTAGCCCCGGCCCAGGAGCTCGAGCAGCTCCTCGATCAGGTCGCGGTTGGCGCCTGCGAGCTTCTCGGCCGCGAGCCTGGCGGCGTGCGCCTCGAGCACGACGCGGACCTCGGTGATCCGCGCCAGGTCGGTGATGTTGACGTCGGTGACGAACGTGCCGCGGTGGGGGATGGAGCGGACGAGGTTCTCGCGGGCGAGACGCTGGAGCGCCTCGCGGATCGGCGTCCGGCCGATGCCCAGCTCGTCGCGGAGCCGCGCCTCGTTCACGACGGAGCCCGGGGCCATGTCCAGGCTCACGATCCGCTCGAGGATGCGGTGGTAGGCAAGCTCGCCTTGCGAGCGCTGGGCGACCGCTTCGGCAACCGCCAACCCTACTCCCCTCTCAGTGGAGGCGATATGCGACCGATATACCGGCGCCGAACGTAGCACCGGTTTGGCGTTACGTCAACGTTGGAGTTACACCCTGCGCGCGTCCGGCGTCCCCGCTTCTGCCATCCAGCTCGCCGGCCGCTCGGAGCGGAGGACCTCCAGCGCCCGCTCCCAGCGCCCGGTGTAGTACCCCACGAAATCGAAGTCGACCGCCGAGATCCTGGCCTGGATGGCGCCCCAGAGCGTCCAGCCCACGTCGGACATGAGGGCGAACAGGTTCATCCGTGCCAGCTGCCTGGGGTCGTGGCGCCCGAAGTAGGCGTCGCAAAGCGCTGTGCGCAGCTCCTGGCCGAACTCCGCCTCCTGGGCGGTGTTGCCGAGGTCGAAGCACGGGTCGTTGTTGCCGCTCAGCTCGTAGTCGACGATCCGCAGCGAGGTCCCGTCGTCGATGAAGTTCTCGCAGAGCAGGTCGTTGTGGCACGGCGCGGTGGGGAGCGCGGCGGCGTCGACCGCCCGCTCGACGCCGGCCACCGTGGGCAGCCAGTCGCGGTAGGCGCTGGGGATGGTCACGGCATGCTCCTGGACGATCCGCAGGTAGTAGTCGATGAGCCGGAACATGTTGAAGTCGTGCAGGAACCGCGGCGCCGAGTGCAGCCGGCGGAACGACTCCGCCATCCGCGCCGGCATCTCCGGCGACTGCAGCGCCTTTGCCGACATCGTGGTGCCGCCTATGAACTCGAGCACCATCACGTCGAGTGCGGGCACGTGCTCCAGCACCTTCGGGCCGATGCCGGTCGTGGCCGCGGCCCGGGTGTTGAAGACCTCGTTCTCGCGGTCGATCGACAGCAGCTCGGTCGATTGGCCGGGCAGGCGCATCACGTACTTCGTGGCGCCGGTCTCGACGAGGTAGTTCTCGTTGGTCAGGCCGCCGGACAGCGGCGAGATGCGGATGTCACGCCCCTTCCAGAGCGTCACCTGCGCCGCCGCTTCGTCACTTCGCGTGTTGCGGCTCAAGGACGCGGTCTCGGATCACGGTTGCCGGCAGGCGCCGTCCGAACACCTCCACCTCTACTTCCGCGCCGGGCTTCAGCTGGGCCGGCAGGTACGAGTAGGCGAGGTTGCGCTTCACGGTGAACCCGTAAGCGCAGCTGCGTAGACGCCCCGCAACCCGGCCATCTGCGACGACCGCCTCTCCGCCGTAGATGGGGACGTACTCATCGCCGCCCACCGCGAGCGTGCGCAGCCGGCGCTTGACCTCGCGCGGCACGTGTGGCCATTTGTCGCGATGGACGGCAAACCCAAGCCCGGCTTCGAATGGCGTCTCGAGCAGCCCCATGTCCGTGCCGTAGTACCGGTAGCCCTTCTCCATGCGCAGGGAGTCGAGGACGCGGTATCCGCCCGGCGTGATGCCGTGGTCGCGGCCCGCGGTCATCAGACGGTCCCACACCTGGCCTGCCCACTCGCGCTCGACGTACAGCTCCCAGCCCAGCTCGCCGACGTAGGTGACGCGCTGCGCGAGGACGCGAATCCCGTCGATGCGGATGTCCTGCGCTTGCATGAAAGGGACATCCGCATCGGGCAAGACATTCGGCGCCAGCGGCCCCCACATGCCGATGACCGCAAGCTCGCCCGAGGACTCGCGCAGCTGGACGTCCTCATCCTGGACCTGCGTCCGCAGCCAGCCCAGGTCGCTGTTGACGTAGCCCGCGCCGGTCACGAGCCGGAAGTGGTCGCGCGACAGGCGCGTGATCGTGACGTCGGCGGCGATGCCGCCGTCCTTCTCCAGCAGCTGTGTGTAGACGACCGACCCGACCGGCCGGTCGATCAGGTTGCCGGCCACGCGCTCGAGCAGCCGGAGCGCGCCCGGACCGGTGATCTCGACCTTGCCGAACGAGCTCATGTCGATGATGCCGACTCCCTCGCGGAATGCCCGGTGCTCCTCCGCCAGCCGGTCGAAATAAGGAGGACGCGTGAACCCGAACGCCCGCTGGTCGGCACCCGCCCGCCGCCACGGCTTGCCGGTTTCGAAGTAGTCCGGCCGCTCCCAACCATGCTTGACGCCGAAGACCGCGCCCAGGTCCTGCGTGCGGGTGTGCAGCGCGCTGGTGCGGCGCGGCCTGCCCCACTCGTCGGTGTCGAATGGGTAGCGCTGGAAGTAGTAGTACTTGTAGGTCTCGCGCGCGAGCTCGGCGACGTAGACGTGGTCGCGGTGCACGGGCCCGAACCGCCACGGCCTGTACGCGTAAAGGTCGAGCTCGCTCTCGCCGCCCGTCACCATCTCGGCGATCGCCCGCCCGATCCCTCCGGCGCCGCCGAAGCCGTTGAGGGACAGGCCCGCGGCCATGTACATCCCGCGCACGCCCGGCACCCGGCCGACCAGCGGCGCGGCGTCCGGTGTCATCGCGTCGGGGTGGCAGACCAGCTTGACGATGCCCGCCTCGTGGACGAGCGGGAAGCGCCGCGCCGCGCCCGCCAGCAGCGGCTCGAAGCGCGCCTGGTCCGGCGGCAGGGACACGCCGGCGTGGTCCCATGGCACGCCGTCGATCCAGCGCGCGACAGGATTGAGCTCGTAGCCGCCGAGCACCATCCCGCCGGCCTCGGCCTTGCCGTAGATCAGGTTGTCCGGGTCGCGGAAGCAGGGCATGTCGTGCGGCATCTGGTGGCCTGGCACCGCGAGAAGCGCCGCGTGCTGATGGTCGATCGGCGTCGAGACGGTGAACGCGCCCGCCATCGCAGCGATCTGCGGCGCCCAGATCCCGCCCGCCACCACCACCACCTCGGTCTCGATCGGCCCGGCGTCGGTCTCCACCGACCTGACCGTCCCGTCGCTCGCGAGCGTCATCCCTGTGACCCGGCGGTGCGTCCAGACGCGGGCGCCGAGCTTGCGCGCGGCCGCCGCCAGCGCGTGCGTCGCGGTGTGTGGGTCGAGGTGTCCGTCGCCCGGCACCCAGACCGCGCCGTGCAGCGAGTCACGCGTGATCACCGGCATCAGCCGCGCCGCCTCGTCCGCTGAGACCAGCTCGACGTCGAGCCCGATTCCTCGCGCCCGGCTCACGCCGCGCTGCAGCTCCATCAGCTGGTCCTTGCTCGACGCGAATCGCAGGCTGCCGACAGTCTCGAAGACGCCGATCTCCTGGTACAGCTCAATGCTGTAGGCGCGGAACCGCATCATCGTCGGCGACGGGTTGAACTGCGTCACGAGCCCCGCGGCGTGGCAGGTCGACCCGCTCGTCAGCTCGTCCTTCTCGAGGAGGACGACGTCACGCCATCCGGCCTTGGCGAGGTGGTAGACGACGCTGGTCCCGGTGATCCCGCCGCCGATCACGACCGCGCGCGCCCTCTCCATGGGTGGCTGAAAGTTACTCCGGCAGCGGTTGCTGTTTCGTCTCGGGCAAAAGGAACAGGAGCAGAGCGCCAACCACCGCCGCCACGCCGCCGAGCTCGATCGCACCGCCCAGTCCGGCCGGAGCCGCCAGGACGGCCACCAGCGCCAGCCCCGCGATGCTTCCGACCGCTCCGGCCAGCGCGATCGCAGCTTCCGCCGTCGCGCGCGCCCGTGTCGGGAAGAGCTCGCCCGACCAGGCGCCGAACACCGGCGTCGCGGCGCTCGCGAAGGCGCTCCACAGCACGTTGCCGATGAAGAACCCGACCGCCGCGCCCTCGAAGCTCAGGCTCGTCGCCGCCGCCGTCGCGATCGTCAGAGCGATGGCCGGCCCGCGGCGGCCGTAGCGGTCGGTGAGGAATCCGCCCGCGATGTATGACACCGCGCCGAAGACGCCGGAGACGACGACGAGGAGGCTGATCTCCGTCGGAGTCCAGCTCAAAACGGCGCTGGCGTACACGGTGTAGAGCAGCCCGGCAGGCTCGAGGAGTACCGCAAGCAGCGCGAACGTCGCGGCCAGGATCACGATCCGTCGGCGCCACGGTGGCTCCCAGAGCAGTCGAATCGCCGAGCCCGTGACTCGCACGGCCTGCCAGGTGTGGCCCTCCGGCAGGAGCCACCAGATGAGCGGTGCGGCCACGATCCCCGCTCCGCATCCGTAGAACAGCCACCGCCAGTGCGGCGCGACCAGCGGGTAGGCGATCACCGTGATCCCCGTGCCGAAGCCGGACAGCAGCGCGAGCACGCTGACCGCCTGGCCGCGCCGGCCCGCGGGAGCCTCTTCCACGATCAGCGCCGTGGCCACGCCCACCGTGAGCACCTCGAAGCAGACGGCGAGGAGCTTCAGGAACGCCAGGTCGGCGAGCGAGGGCACGAACCCGCTGAGGAAGTTGACGACGGAGAACCCGCCGACCCCCGCGGCGATCAATCGGCGCCGCCCAAAACGGTCCGCCAGCGCGGCGAGAGGCAAAGAGCCGAGGGTGCCGATGGCGAGGATCGAGCCAAGTCCCGACAGCGCCGGGATGGTCGCGTGGTAGTCGGCGGCGATCGCCGGCAGGGCGAGGACGAGGATCGACCCTTGATAACCGGCGAGCACGACGGCGACGCCCGCCCAGATGAGCGTCACCCTCTGCCTTCTGTCGAGGTCGATCACAGGGCGTTATAGTCGCGGCTACCCATGGCGGCTGTGGTGAGCGTGAACGATCTTCGCAAGCGCTACCGCCGCCGCGACCCCTGGGCCGTCGACGGCGTCACGTTCGAGCTCGAGCCGGGCCAGGCCTTCGGCTTGCTCGGTCCCAACGGCGCAGGCAAGACGAGCGTCGTCAAGATGATCGCCGGCCTGCTCCGCCCGGACGCCGGTGCCATCTCGGTCTTCGGCTCTGCCCCGGGCGACCCGCAGGCCCGCGCGCAGCTGGGCTTCGCGCCCGAGGACCCTGACTTTCCCAAGTTCCTGCGAGCGCCCGAGGTGCTCGACTACTTCGCGAGCCTGCTCGGGCTCGACGACGCGGAGCGGAAGCGGCGGATCCCGGAGACGCTCGCATTCGCGGGCCTGGAAGGAGAGCGCCGGCAGATCCGGCAGTTCTCGAAAGGCATGAAGCAGCGACTGGGCATCGCCCAGGCGATCCTCGGGCGGCCAAAGCTCCTGATTCTCGACGAGCCGACGGCGGACCTCGATCCGCTCGGCCGCCGCGACGTCAGGGCGCTGATCGAACGCCTGAAGCAAAGCGGCGTCGCGGTCCTGCTCAACAGTCACCTCCTGAGCGAGGTCGAGCTCGTGTGCGACACGGTGGCCATCATGGCCAGGGGCCGCGTCCTGAAGGAAGGAACCATGAGCGAGGTCGTTCCCGAGGGAAGCAACCTCGAAGACGTCTTCGTGCAGCTGGTCGAGGCCAACCAGCCGCAGCGCGACCACTTCCCGTCCTTCATCACCGACAAGGAGGGTCTCTCGTGAACGGGGCCGGCGCGGTCGTCCGCTACACGCTCATCGAGCTCTCGCGCAGGCGCATCCTGCTGGTGTTCTTCATCCTCGGCGCGCTGGGCACGCTTGTGCTTGGCGTCGGGCTTAAGGTGATCTTTACGCTCGCCGGGAGCGGGGCGGTGCCTGCCACCGAAGCCGACCCGGCGCGCTTTCAGAAGTTCCTCGAGCTGTCGTTCATATCCGACCTGTACGGCGCGCTCGGGATCTTCGCCCTCCTCATCGCCTACGCGATCGGGATGACCGCGATCTACCACGACCTCGAGTCCGGAGCCGCGGTCAGCATTTTCTCCAAGCCTGTCTCCCGGCTTGCGTTCAGCGCCGGCAAGGTGGCCGCGGCGGTCACCGCGCTGGTGGTGATCGTCGGCCTGCTGGCTGTCGAGGCGCGGCTCGTCATGCTGCTGTTCCAGGGCGGGCTCGAAGGGTCGCTCACGGGAGAGGTCATCGCCACGATGGCCAACTCGATCGTCGTCATGCTGCTGGTGCTCGCGCTGAGCACGTGGATGAACAACATTGTGGCCGCGATCGTCGCCTTCGTCTACTACAACGTGATCACGGGCGTGATCAACGCCGTGCACAGCCTCGCCGACAGCGGCGCGTTCAGCAACGATGTGGTCAAGGGCGTCTTCGACGTCCTGTACTGGCTCGTGCCGCACGCGCTGGTCAGCAGCGCGCCTGGCGATCTCGTGCGCGCCCAGATTCAGCTTTCGAACGCGCAGAGCTCGCAGAACGCGGTGCAGGCGTCGGCCCTGATCCCAGCCGCGTCCGGCCTGGGCGACATCCTCTGGTGGGCATTCTTCATCGCCCTGTTCTCCGGGCTCGTCTACTGGGCGGTACGCCGCCGCCAGGTCTAGAGCAGCTCGAGCTTGCGGAGCAGGTAGGGACCGGGTCCGAGAAAGCCGCAGGTCGCGGCGATGTGCACGAGGGAGACGCCGAGGAGAGAGGGCGGCCCCGGCAGCAGCCAGAAGGCCAGGCCGAGAGGCACGCCGACCAGCGCCGTGGCGAAGGTCTCCGCCCAGCTCCACTGGCCGAGGCGGTGATACAGGACGTATGCCGCGGTGGCGATGAGAAACCCGACCGGCGCTCCCCACGCGGCGCCCAGCCCACCCTGAACCAGGCCGCGAAAGAACGCCTCCTCGATGGGGCCGTTGACGACGTAGAAGCCGGCCTGGAACGCGGCGTCGTCGAGCCCGGCCGGCACGCTGAGCGCCCCGCGCCGACGGGTCAGCCAGAGCTGGACCGCGGTGCTCGCTACGAACATCACCGGCACGCCGACGGCGGCAAAAACGAGCTGGGCGCGGAGGTCGCCGAGGCTCCACCCAAGCCACGGCCCGCCGCCGCTGAGGCGGTGCGCGGCCTCGTAAACCAGGGCGAAGGGCAGGAGCCGGATGGCGATGTCCGTGCGCGCCCACCGCCAGCTGTCTGGAATACGCGTCAGGGCCACGCGCGTTCGTGGTTGTGACATGGGGGTTGCGGGCGAGCCGATCAGGTTCGACATCTTCTTCGACTACACGTGTCCTTTCGTTTTCCGCGTGTCGCGCCTGCTCGAGGCGGTGCGCCGGTCGGGAGAGCGCAGCGTGGAGGCTCGATGGCGGTATTTCTCGCTCACGCAGGTCAATTCCAAGGATGAAGGCTGGACGGTGTGGGACGCACCGGCGTCAGAGAACGTGCGGGGGAGGCGTGCGTTCGCCGCCGCCGAGGCGGCCCGCCGCCAGGACCGTTTCGATCAGCTCCATGAGGCGCTGCTGCTGGCGCGGCATCGCGACCAGGCCGACATCGAGGACCAGGGCGTGGTCGACAGGCTGGCGGTCGGCGCCGGCATGGACGTCGAACGGTTTCGCCGCGACCTGGCCGACCCCTCGATCCTCGCGGCCCTGGCCCGAGATCACACCGAGGCGGTGAGCGTGCACGGCGTCTTCGGCACCCCGACGTTCGTGTTCGCGGACGGGCCCGCAGCCTACGTCCGGCTGGCGGAATCGGCGGTGGACAACGGTGTCGTCGAGGTCTTCGACAACCTCGTCACGGTTGCTGCCCGGGAGCCTCGGATCCTCGAGATCAAGCGTCCTTACAGGCATTAAACCCGGCAGTTTCGGGTGCTTTTGCGCCGCCGGGAGTTTTTCTCGCGAGCGGATCAACAGGCAATGTCGGACATCGAGAACCTCATCCTGCCCCGGGCGACTCATGAAAGCTGGCGCACCTGGCTGATGACCGGCACACGCCGCATGCCGGTCGACCGGCGCCGGCTCCGCGGCGACCACAGGGGCCTCAAGAAGATCCTTCTCGACGGGCTCGTGAACGGCGGGGAGCACCGCTGGCAGGACTTCTCCGGCGCGATGGTGCGTCACGCGGTCGACGACGCGATGCGTGACCTCCCGCCGGAGGAGACCCAGATCGTCAAGCTCGCCTACTTCGGCGGCTACTCCAATCGGGAGATCGCCTGGGAGGTCGGCCTCACCGAGGGGACGGTGCAGCGCCGGCTGCGCCGTGCGTTGGCGGCGATCAGCGATCACATCCAGCACGGCCAGGCGCTGGGCAGGCGCGCCGTGTACGGGCTCGCGGTGCTTCTTTCGGGCCGCTGGCTCAGCGAGACGGCGAGCCACCTCTGGACGGCGACCGCGGTCGCCAGCGCCGCGGTGGTCATCGTGGCCGCGCAGCCTTTGCCGGGCACGGTCCAGCATTCCGCGGCGCCCGCCACGCATTCCGCTCCAAGGTCGGGACCGGTGGTGGCGCCGGTGCCCGCGTCGACGGCTCCGGTCTCGGTACCTGTCTCGGCACCGGTCTCGGCACCCGTGGGCTCGCAATCGATCTCAGTCCCGGTCAACCTGCCGACCGTCCAGGTTCCCAAGGTCAAGCTGCCGGTCCCCATACCGGCCAAGCTGAAGAACCTGCTCTAGATATTGCGGGCGTAGATCACGACGCCGGCGACCACCGCCACCTGGTGGTAGCGCGTCGCGACGAGGTTTGCCAGCACCGGGTAGTTGCTCATCGGATACTTCGAGAAGTCGCTCCAGCCGGCCGCCGCGGTATCGACGATGAGCGCGGGCGGGTGGGCGTCCAGGTCTGACTGGAGCAAAGGCCAGACGTCCGGCGCCGTATCCCAGTTGTCGGGCGGCACGTCCGACCCGCGCGCAAATCCGCGCAAGAAGCCGGGGAAGCGGGAGGCCATGACCCGGTCGGACTCGACGTAGACCGCCGGCCAGTCGCCCCAGATGAACACGCGGTCGGAAGGCGAGGTGTGGGCCGCGATGTAGTCGGCAACCTGTTGGTGCTGGGGGACGGGAGGGCTGAAGTCGTACGTGAGCGGGTCGGCGGTCAGGTCGAAGACCCACCACGCGGCCGCCGGGACGGCGATCGCCAACACCGCGGCAGCCGTGACGAGGCGACGCACGTGGATGCGGTCGAAGGCGATCGCGGCCAGCACGGCCAGCGGACCCATCGCCTGGATGAAGTAGTGCCAGGAGAGGTGGCCGCCCGCGAGCGAGCCGGCCATGCCGGCGACCAGCCAGAGCACCACCAACATGTGGCGCGCATCCAGCTCGCGCCAGCGCGTGGCCAGGGCGATCGCCGCGATCCAGAACACCGCCATGTCGATGACGAAGGGCACGATGCTGTCCTTCGCGCGCAGCCAGACGAATGCCGGGGTCCAGTTGACCGACGCGTATCCGCTGAGCGTCTCGACGGTCCATCGCCAGAATCCCTCAAGAGAGCTCGTGGTCATGAGCAGCAGGCCGCCGGCGGTGAGCCCCGCCACCACGCCGAGGCTGAATCGCGCGATCGCCCCCGGCCGCGAAGAGGCGAGCCAGGCGATGCCGAAGGGCACGAGCATGAGGTTGATCGCCGCCGATTGGCGAAAAGCGCCCGCGGCCACGAGCATGAGCCCGGACAGCAGCCAGTTACGGCGCAGCAGGAACAGGACTGACGCGGTGAGCGGCAGCATCATCAAGACCTCGGTGTTCGTGGCCCCCAGGCGCGGGTTGCCGGCGGCGGTCAGGAGCCCGTAGAACAGCGCCGCCAGCAAGCCGGCGCGGCGCCCCGCGAGGTCGCGGGCGATCAGGAAAAGGACCACGCACGTCGCGGCCATGGCGAGCAACCCGACGGCGTGGACGGCCGCCATCTGGTACTGGCCGAAGATCCGGAACGTGACCGAGTAGACCCAGAACACACCGGGCGGCTTGTTGTCCACTCCGCCGGCGCCGTACAGGTCGCCTCCCATGTTCATCAGGACGGCGATCGTTCCGTAGATCGCCTCGTCGCCGTCGAGCAGGCGGTGCGCGAATGCCGGCATGTGGGCGATACCGACCAGTAGCGCCACCGCGGCCGGCCATGCGCCGGACCCCATGCGTTTGGGAAGATAGGAGGAGCTCATCGGGGATTGAGCTACGCCCGTCACCGGGGGGAGCGCTTGTTGAGTCACGTAAACGTGGCCGTTGACCGCGTGGTCACGCGACAGGTCCTGATCGTCGCCGCGTTCGCGGTGGTCGTGCTTGCCCTGTACCTGGACGTGGCCATCCGCAACGACCCTATCAGCGTCGACTTCAACACCTACGCCGCCGCCGCCCGGGTCGGGCTGCAGTACGGCTGGTCGCACATCTACGACCAGGGGCTGGTCGCCCTCGAGCAGCAGCACCTCGTCCCCGGCAGCCGCGAGCAGCCCTTCATCAGCCCGCCGACGGTGGCGTGGCTCGTCGCCCCGCTGGCGATGCTCCCGCCGAGCACCGCGTACGTGATCTGGGCTTTCATCACCTTCGCCGCCTTCGCACTTGCGATGGCCTTCTCGGGGATCAGCAGGGGACTTGGCCGCTGGGTCGCCGTCATCGGCGCGCTCACGCCCTGGTGGGTGATGCACGCCGTCAACGTCGGGCAGGTGGCGCCCCTCGTGGCGGCGGGAATGGTCATCGGGTGGCGGCTGCTGCGCGACCGGCGCGACGTGCTGGCCGGCATCGTCCTCGCCTCCGTGCTTTTGAAACCGAACACCGCGATGCTCGTGCCGCTCGCGTTGCTGTTTGCGACTCGCTACCGCGCCCTCGCGGCGTGGGCCGCCACGACCGGCATCGTCGGTCTGGTCGCCATCGCGGTCCTCGGTCCGCACGGCGTGATGTCGTACGTCGACCAGATCCGCGGGCCGTGGCCCACCGGCGCCGACAACGTCACGCTCCACGGCGCGCTTTACGCCACGGGCCTCTTCGCGGCCGCCCTGCGCATCCTGATCGTGGCCGCGGTGATGGGCGGCTCGTACCTGCTGCGCGGGACGCCGGGGCTGGTGATCCCGCTCGCGACGGTCGGCTCGCTGCTGGTGTCGCCTTACCTGCACGGTTCGGACCTCTGCCTCCTTGCCGCTGCCGGCTGGATGATCTGGGAGGAGCGGCCGACGGTCGTCTGGCGCGGGTTGCTTGCGGCGGCGTGGCTGGTGGCCAGCCCATTCCTTTACCTGCACGGCTACAGCCCGCACCTCACGCAGTGGCCCTGGCTCGAGCTCGTGATCTTCGGGGCGCTGGTGCTCGCCGCCCTGGGGCCCTTAACAGGCTGGGCTGACTTCAGGAGACGAGCGCCCGCATAATCAGGTCGCCCAGCCCGCCAGGCGGGAGACCTTTTGCCACTCGACATCCCACTAGAGATCGGGGAGATCGACGGACCCCTTCGTGTGCTCGCCGGACCGGGCACGGGGAAGACGCACGCGCTTGTCGACCTCTACGAGCAGGCCGTGCGCCGGGGCCTGGCCGGCCGCGACCGCATCCTCGTCCTCACGTTCTCGCGCAGCGCCGCGGGCGAGATTGCGCGCCGCATCGACGAGCGGCTGAAGGACGACTACGGCGAGGCGTGGATCTCAACGTTCCACAGCTTCTGCGAGCGGCTGCTCCGCGACCACGCGCCCGACCGCGACCGCCTCCTCCTGAACGGCTTCCAGGAGTGGATCGTCATGCGCAAGGTGCTGAGCGAGGTCGACCCGGGGTTGTTGGGGCCGCTCGACGACGTGCGCCGCTCCGACGCGTTCGCCCACGACCTCCTCGGCTTCGTCGCGCTGATGAAGCAGAACCTCGTCCATCCGTCGTCGCTGCTTCTCGCCGCCGAGGCGAGCGCGAGCGAGCGCCTACGCGTGCTGGCGGCGGTCTACCGCTCGTACCAGGAGCGGATGCAGAGCACGAAGCTGGTCGACTTCCGCGACCTGATCTCGGGGGCGATCGAGCTCCTGCAGTCCAACCCGGCTGTGCGGCAGCGACTGCGGGCGAAGTTCGCGCTGGTGCTTGTCGACGAGTTCCAGGACGTCGACCCAGCGCAGTTCGAGCTCCTCCGCCTGATCGCCCCGCCGGAGTCGCGACCGCGACTGGTCGTCGTCGGTGACCCCGACCAGTCGATCTACGGGTTTCGCGGCACGGTGCCTCGGCTTCTGAGCAGCGAGTTCGTCGCCGCGTACGGCGCCTCGACGCGCCAGCTCGGATCCTGCCGGCGGTGCTCCCAGGAGGCCCTCGACGCGGGCGAGCGGCTGCTCGTGGCGACCCAGCCAGGGCGCCTGCCGTGTGTCCTGCGCTCCGAGCTGGAGCACGAGTCGCCGTCCATCGTCGTCGCGCGCGAGAGCGACCCTGTCGACGAGGCGTTCTTCTGCGCCCGCGAGATCAAGCGCCTGCATTCGGAGCGATCGGGCATGCGGTTCAACGACTTTGCGATCGTGCTGCGCAGCACCACAGCGCTCGGCGCGCCGTTCGAAGAGGCGCTGCGCGCGCTGGGCCTTCCTTATGAAGTGCGTGGTTGGGCCGCGACGGCACGCAACGAAGTCGTGCGATTCCTGATCGGCTACCTCGAATCGCTCCGCAAGCCCGACGACAACGACGCGTTCGAGAGCGCGCTCGCGTCGAGCCTCAGCGGTGTCGGGCCGCGTACGGTGAGCCGGCTTCGCGCGCATGCGACCCAGCGTGGCCGGCCGCTGATCAAGGTCATGCGCCGGCTCATGTACGTGCTCGCTTCGCGAAACCCTCTTCTCTATCCGCTGCCATGGGGCGGCGATGTGCCTGGAGGTGAGCCGTCCATTCCGGACTACATGCCCTACCTGACCGAGGCCGAGCTCCAGAGCCTGCACGCTGCGATGGTCACGCGCCACAGGCTGCTTCGCCGCGCCGCCACGCAGCCGGTCGCGAGCCTCGCCTACTCGGTGCTGATCGACGACGGGGCGATGGGCAGGCTGCTCGACCTCGACCTGCCCGACGACCTGCGCGCGGAGTCGATCGCCGACCTGCGCGCCGCGATCGAAGGGCTCGAGGCGATCGAGGCCGTGCACGAGCGGCTGCACGGCGCCAAACCGCTGCTGTCCGACCTGACCGGCTCCGTCTCGAGCCTCCTTGCCGCAGCCGTCGACGACGCCGAGGCGTCGGACGGGCATCGCGACGCGGTGCAGGTGATGACGGTCCACCAGGCCAAGGGCCTCGAGTTCGAGGTCGTGTTCTGCTCGGGTTTCGCCCACGGCCTCTTCCCGCTCGAATCCCGGCCGCTTCCTCTGCTCGACGCTGAGGAGAGGGCCTGGCTGGAGCGATTCAAGGTCGGCTTCATGCCGTCGTGGCCGTCGGACCCGGACGGCCACCTGGCGGAGGAGGCGCGCCTGGCCTATGTCGCCATGACGCGCGCGCGCCGCCGTGTCTATCTCACCTTCGCCGACGCTTACCTGCGCCAGGCCGGCCGCTCGGTCTTCCTCGACATGGCCGACGCCGAGGCCGAGGCGCGCGAGCTCACTCGCGCCTCGTCGCGGCTCGAGCCGGGGGACGTGCTGCTGGCGCGCGAGGCCGAGGTGATGCTTGCCTCGCATCCTTCGGCGCTGACGCCGCCGACGCTAGCGCGCGCGGGGACGCTGGGCCTCGACATGGCGTTTCTTACGGACCCGGTCTCCGGCGAGCCGTTCGAGCCATACGGCGATGGCCGCAACCCGGAGTCCGTCGAAATCGACCATTTCAGCCCGACCACGCTCAACGACTACATCAAATGTCCGCGGCTCTACTGGTACAACCACCACCCCGGTCTCGTCGAGGAGCCGCGCTCGGTGGCGATGGAGCGCGGCGGCTTCCTGCACGAGGTGCTGCAGGACTTCCACGAGCACGAGTCGGAGTGGCATCCGCTCGACACTGAGCAGCAGCGGCAGTGGTTTGAGGACCTGCTGTCGCGGCACATCGACGGCTATCTCTCGCGCATGGAAGGGGTGCTCGACCGCAAGCGCGAGGAAAGGCAGGTCCGCTCGCTGCTCGCGAACTACATCCGCGCGATCACCGGAATGCAGTTCGTCCGCCGGCTGGGCACGCTCGCGGTGGAGAAGCGCTTCCACCTCGAGCTCGACGGTGTGGAGGTGGTGGGCAAGATCGACCGCGTCAACGACGTCGGCGACGGCGAGGTAGAGGTCGTGGACTACAAGACCGGCTCGGGCAAGGCGATGCGCTACGCCTACGAGATGTACTTCGGCCCCGAGCTGCACGACGTGCAGCTCGCGCTCTACTACCTTGCCTGCAAGTACGGCTTCGACGACGAGGGCAAGCCGCTGGGCTTCCAGCCCCGCTTTCTGTCTCTCTGGTACCCGAAGGACTGGGTCTGGGGCGGAATGCGGCAGGACATCTTCAGCGTCGGGAGGCCGGCTGGGCTGAAGGAGTACCGCGAGAGGCCGCTGAGCGCCGAGGACCTCGACCGGAGCCGCGCGGTCGTGATGACCGCGATCGAGCGCATCAAGGGCGGGCACTTCGAGCCGGCGCCGCGAGAGATCGCGGGCACGTGCGTGACGCGGTTCGGGACGTGCCCGCACGCGGCGATCTGCTCGTACGGCGGGGCCCCGCCGGAGTGAGCACGATGCGCGTGCGGGGCGGGACGCTCAGCGCGGAGCAGGCGGCGGCCGCTCACGCGGGGCCGCAGGGCGCGTTCCTGATCGCAGCGGGGCCGGGAACGGGCAAGACGTTCACCGCCACCGAGCGGTTCTGCTGGCTGGTCGAGCAGGGCATCGCGCCGGACCAGATCCTCACCGTCACCTTCAGCGACCGCGCCGCGGAAGAGCTACGGCAGCGAATCACGAGCGAGCTGTCGGCGCGGCGGCCGGAGGCCGGCCCGCGCGCCGCCGGGCGCGCGCAGGGCGCACAGCCCGCCGGACGCGCGCAGGTGCTCGACGGGGCGTGGGTTGGGACGTTCCACAGCGCATGCGCGCGCCTCCTCGACGAGTTCGCGTACCTGGTCGGAGCGCCTCGCGAGCAGCGTGTCCTGGACGAGACCGGACAGAAGCTCTTCGAGCAGGACCTGGTCGCCAGGATGCGCAGTGGCGCCACCGCGCCATTCGACCCGGACTCGTTCACGGCGCTTTCCGTCGACGACCTCGACGACCTCCTGCGCTCCGGCCTGCGCTTCCTTCTCAAGCTCAAAGGACGCGGCATCAATCCCGAGCGCTTCCACCACCGCGCGGTCGAGATGCACGCCCGCCACTGGAGCGAGAGGCCGTCGCCAAACGGGTCGGGCGGTCCGGACCCGGCGAAGGCGGAGCTCGAGGCGATCGAGGTCCTGTCCACGATCTACCAGGCCTACGAGGACGGCCTGCGCGCCCAGTCGCTGCGCGACTTCGATGACCTGCTGCTCGAGGTGATCGACGCGCTGGAGCGCGTGCCCGAGTTCCGCCGCCGGTGCCGCGAGCGGTTCCGTTACCTGATCGTCGATGAGTTCCAGGACACCAACCGCATCCAGCTCGACTTCATCCAACTGGTCGCGGCCGAGGATTTCGGCAACGTCACCGTGGTCGGAGACGCCAAGCAGTCGATCTACGGCTGGCGCGACGCCGAGATCGAGAACATCCGCAGTCGTTTTCCCGGCCACCGCCTCTCGCTGACCCACAATCGTCGCTCGTTCCAGGGCATCCTCGACTGTGCCACCGACTTCATTCACCGTGACCAGGACTTTGCCGACGAGCCCGAGCTGATCGCGACGCGCGGCCCCGGCAACGGCTGGCCGGTCAGCGTGCTCATGGCGCCCGACTCGCGCACCGAGGCGCGGTCGATTGGCGAGACGATCCGGCGCCTCCACGTCGGAGGGGTTCCGTTCCGGCACATCGCGGTCCTATCGCACTCGGTCCGCATGCTCCCGCGCGAGTTCGAGGACGAGCTCCGGCGACAGGGCATCCCGTATCTGACGAGCGGAGGCTCGGGTTTCTTCGACCGCCAGGAGATCAAAGACGTTCTCGCGTTGCTGCGCCTGGCCGAGAACCCGATGGACGACGGCGCGCTGGTCCGGATCCTCCAGGGCCCGATCGTGCGGCTGCCCGACGCGGGCATGTACCGGCTGGCGAGGCGGCGCGCCCAACGCTCGGGCATGAGGCTGCGCGACTGCTTCGACGAATCGGCACGGGAGGGCTTTCCGGAGATCGACCCGAAGGTCGCTGCCCAGGCGGTTCGCCTGGTCGAGCTGACCGACCGGATCGGAGAGCTGCGCGACGCGCTGACCGTGGCCGACATCCTCAACCGGCTGCTCGAAGAGAGCGGCTACCTGCGCTGGGCGGAGCTGCGCGCGCAGCGCGACGGCAGCCCGCGCTCGCTGCTGAACCTGCGCAAAGTTTTCCAGCTCGCCGGCCGCTTCGAGCGCGACCTGGCGATGGCCGGCATCGGCGACTTCGTCCGCCACCTCGACCAGGTCATCGACGCCGACCTGCCGGTCGGCGAGGCGGTCGAGGAAGCCGAGGGCGCGGACGCCGTTTCCCTGCTTACGATCCACGCCGCGAAAGGCCTCGAGTTCCCGATCGTGTTCCTGGTCAACCTGCGTCCGCCGCGGCCGCGCGACACTGAGAGGCTGTTCTTCGACCCCGATGGACTCGGTTTCGTGATGAAGAACTGGCGCGGGGAAAAGCACCCGCGCTTCGTCGAGACCTCACCGGGCGCGCCGGCGGTGAAGCTGGCGATCGGCGAGCGCCGGCGGATCGTCTACGTGGGACTGACGCGCGCGAAGGATGCGCTGTACGTGACCGCGACTCGCGAGGAGCCGACGGTGCACGAGGTCGGCGCCAACGGCCTCGAGGACCATGACCATTTCGCCGAGATCCTGAGCTGGGCGCTGGCAAATCCACAGTCGGCAACGGTGGTGGAGGCCGAGCAGCTCGAGCTCCCGGTGCCACGCGCCCAGAACGGCGTCGTCCACGACGATCCTGCGGTGGTCGCAGCCGTGCTCGACCGCCTGGAGAAGATCCAGCCGGGGGGTGCAAGTTCGCAGGCCGAAGAGCCGGCACCGCCGATCGAGCTCAGCTTCTCCCAGCTGCACGACTTCGAGGTGTGCCCGGTCCGCTACCGGTTCGCCAATGTGTGGCGGGTGCCGGCTCCGCCGGACGAGCTCCAGCCCGCGCACGTGCGCGCCGCCGGGTCGACCGAGCTGGGCGCGGCGGTACATGAGGCACTTGCCGCATGGCACAACGGCGGCGGCGACTTGCTCGACCTGTATCGCGGACCCGAGGCCGGCCGCGAGATGCTCGCGCGCTATGCCGCGCATCCGCTGGCTGCGGCTCGGACGCTCGCGGTGGAAGCCGGCTTCAACATGGCGGTCGGCGGCACACGCATGCGCGGGCTTGTCGACCGCGTGTGCGAGGTCGACGGCAGCACCGTCTTGATCGACTTCAAGACGAACGCCACCCTCGACCCAGAGCTGATCCAGGTGTATTCGCTCCAGCTGCGCATCTATGGTCTCGCCGCGCGCCGCGGCCTGCTGCCGGGTGGGCATGATCCGCGGCTGATCCTTTTCGACATGCGGCGCGGCGAGGTGCACGAGGTCGCGCCGGACGACTCCGCGGTCGAGGAGCATGTTCTGCATGCGGCGTCACGGATCTCCGCCGGCGACTTCGAGCTGCGGCCGGAGCACGCCCAGCGGCCGTGCCAGCTATGTGCTTATCGTCCGATCTGCCGCGATGCGCGAAAAGTACTTTGACCGACGCGAGATCAAAGAGGCAATCGCCTTCGCCGAGGCCGGTGGCATCGCCGTGCATCGCAACTTCGACACCTATCACGGCTCGACGATCCGGGGGTTCCGCCGTGAGAAACCGTTTCTACACGTGATCGGCCTGCGGCCTGAGCTCGAGAGGTGGGGCAGGCTGCACGGCCTTCGACCCGAGTGGATCCAGCCGGAGAAACGGCGCAAGGTCGCCCATTACGACGTCTTCGGTCCCGCCGCCGACCAGCTCATCAAGAGGCTCAAACCCACGCCCTGAGGCTCAATGACGCGATGCGTTATACTGCGTCATGAAACCTGATTATCAGTGAGCGAGGAGAGCCATGAGCACCGATTTTTCTGACACCGCAACCGCCGTCGAGGAAGTCGCCGTGGGCGCGGCCCAGGCCGCTGCCGAGGTTGCTTCCGACCCGATCCGTGCCGCCCGCAAGCAGGTCCGCAACTTCGAGCGCAAGGGCACGCCTGCCGTGCGCAGGATCAACCGCCGCCTGAACGCGCTGATCCCGGACAGGGTCGTCGTCTTCGGCCTCGAGGTCAACGAGCGACTGCCCGAGAAGCTCACGATCAAGGGCCTGCAGCTCGTCAAGGTCCAGGCCCGGCGCCAGGACATGGTGGGCGGCGTCGCCAAGCGCACGCTGAAGGCCGTCAACGGTTCGTTCAAGACCATCGCCCGGACCGCGACCCGGCTGGAGCAGGCGAGCGACCTGACCCCGCCGCGCCAGGCGGCGCCTAAGCCGGTGCGCCGCCGCATCTCTCGCCGCCGGGCGGCTTAAGCGACCGACCAGCAGTGAGGCGCCCCGAGTGGGGCGCCTCTCTCTTATTCGGGTAGATTTCGCCACGTGGTCCTCTGCACGGGATCGATCGCGTACGACTACATCCTCACCTTCAAGGGTCGTTTCAAGGACCACATCCTTCTCGACAAGACCCACATCCTGAACCTCAGCTTCCTTGTCGACGACCTCCAGAAGCGGCGGGGCGGGGTGGCCGGGAACTACGCGTACAACCTCGCGCTGCTGGGTCACCCGGCGGCCGTGCTCGCGACCGCCGGAGGCGACGCCGCGGAGTACCGGGACTGGCTGGTCGCGCACGGCATCGACTGTCGCGGGCTGCGCCTGCTCGACGGCGAGATCAGCGCCACCGGCTTCACCACGACCGACATGGACGACAACCAGCTGACCGGCTACTACGGCGGGGCGATGTGGAAGGCGGCGATGCTCGGCCTCGACGACGGCCCTAGGGACCTCGCCGCGGTGATCATCGGCCCCAATGACCCTGGCGCCATGAAGCGCCTGGTCAGCGAATGCCGCAATCGCGGAGTTCCGTTTGTCTTCGACCCCGCGCACCAGCTGCCGATGATGGACGGCGCCGACGTCACCGACAGCACCGACGGGGCGTGGATCGTGATCGGCAACGACTACGAGCTCGAGCTGATCCAGGAGCGGACGAAGCGCGGTATGGAGGGGCTGCTGGAGCTGTCGCAGATGGTCGTCACCACCCTGGGACGCCAGGGATCGCGCATCACCACGCGCGACGGCTCGGTCGACGTGCCCGCTGCGCCGGCGGAGCGTGAGGCGGATCCGACGGGGGCCGGCGATGCGTATCGGGCGGGCCTGGTCGCGGGGTTGCTGCGCGGGCTCCAGCTGGCCGAGGCCGGCCGGGTGGCCTCGCTTGCGGCGACCTATGCCGTCGAGCAGATCGGCACGATCGAGCACGGATACACACGCGAGGAGTTCTGCGCGCGCCACGTCGACGCATTCGGATGCGAGGTCTCGGAGAAGCTCTGGCTCCAGCCGATCGCCTGACCGCAAACGGCTAGCATCGACACAGGTTGGGGAGTGCCGTCGAGGTCGAGGACCTACGCAAGTCCTACGGACCGGTCGAAGCCGTCCGGGGCATCAGCTTTACCGTCGCCGAAGGTGAGGTCTTCGCCCTGCTCGGCCCCAACGGCGCCGGCAAGACGACGACGGTCGAGATCCTCGAAGGCTTTCGCCGCCGCGACGGTGGCCGTGTCTCGGTGCTCGGCTTCGACCCGGCGTCCGGTGCCCGACGCCTCAAGGAGCAAATGGGCATCGTCCTCCAGACGACGGGTGTCGATCCGTACCTGACCGTTGCCGAGACGGTCGACATGTTCCGGGGCTACTACCCGAAGCCACGTCCGCGCAGCGACGTGATCAAGCAGGTCGGCCTCGAGGACAAGACGAGCACGCGCGTGACGAGACTTTCCGGCGGCCAGCGACGGCGGCTCGACGTGGCGATCGCACTGGCCGGCGACCCGCGGGTGCTGTTCCTCGATGAACCAACCACCGGCTTCGATCCCGGCGCCAAGCGCAACGCCTGGGACGTGATCAAGGGCCTGGCGGGACTCGGCAAGACCATCTTCCTCACGTCGCACTCGATGGACGAGGTGCAGTTCTTGGCCGACCGTGTCGTCATCATCGCGGCCGGGAAGATCGTGGCCGAGGGCACGCCCGAGTCGCTGATGGGCAGACAGCAGGCGGACACGATGATCCGGTTCCGCCACGCGGGAACGTTGCCTGAGATGGTGCGCACGGGAGCTCACATCGATGGCGACGCGGTCGAGATTGTCACGAGGGACCCGACGCGAACGCTCTACGAGTTGACATCGTGGGCGGTGCAGAACGGCGTGATGCTCGAGGGACTGCAAGTGACGCGGCCGTCGCTCGAGGACGTCTACCTCGAGATCACGAAGGAAGCCGAGGCGGCGAGAGCGACCGCATGAACGCCCTGGGCCTTGCATTCCGACAGGTCTGGTACATCAACAAAGCGTTCATTCGCAACCCGGCCGCGCTGTTCTTCACGCTGATCTTCCCACTGATGTTCCTCGTGATCTTCACGGTGATCTTCGGCAACGGCCACATCGAGGTCGCGCCAGGTAAGACGGTGCGGGTCGCCACCTTTTATGTGCCGGCGATCGCCGCCTTCTCAGTGATCAATGCGTGCTACACGAACATCGCGATCTCACTGAGCGCCTCGCGCGACCTTGGCGCGCTGAAGCGGATCCACGGCTCGCCGCTGCCGGTGTGGGCGTACATGTTCGCGCGCATCGTGCACGCGGTGGGGATGGCGCTCGTGCTCGTGGTGATCTGCGCCGCATTCGGCGCGCTGTTCTACGGAGCGACGCTTCCCACCAACACGCTGCCGGCGTTCGCGCTGACCCTGGTCGTAGGCGCCGCCGTCTTCAGCGCGCTCGGTGTCGCGGTGACCGCCATCATCCCGAACGCTGACGCGGCGCCCGCGGTTGTAAACGGAACGATCCTGCCGCTGCTGTTCATCTCCAATGTGTTCATCCCGCTGGAGAACCCGACCGGCTGGATCGACGTGGTGGGCAAGATCTTTCCCGTGCGGCATTTCGCGGACGCGATGATCGGGTCGTTCTTCCAGTTGAGCGGATCGGGCCTGCACGCCAACGACCTGTACGTGATGCTGGCGTGGGGACTCGGCGGACTGCTGTTCGGAATCAGGACTTTCCGGTGGGAGCCGCGGACCTGATGGCGACGATCTTCACCCAGATCATCGAGGGCCGGCTGCCCGCGCGTTTCGTGTGGAAGGACGATCGCTGTGTCGTATTTCTGTCCAGTCGCCCGCTGCGTCCGGGCCATTCGCTCGTTGTGCCGCGCGAGGAGATCGACCACTGGATCGACCTCGAAGCGTCGCTGCTCGATCACCTGATGGAGACGGCGCAGGCGATCGGGCGCGCGCAGATGGCGGGCTTCAAGCCAGAGAGGATCGGCGTGATGCTGGCGGGGCTCGAGGTTCCGCACTGCCACCTCCACGTCGTTCCGATCCGTGGCCTGCGCGACCTCGACTTCGGCAACCAGGATCCGGACCCGGATCCGCAGATGATGGACGACGCCGCGGAGACCATCCGGCGCGAGCTGCGCAAGCTGGGTTACGGGCAGGCCGGCTAGCGGCTAGCGGTCGAGCAGCTTCTCGAGCTGCTCGATGTGCATCTCCATGTGGCTGATAAGTGGCAGGCGCGCCACGTCTTCGGCGCTCATCGTGATGCCCTCGCCGAGCTCGGCCGTGCGCCGAAGGTTCATAGGATCAGCGGTGCGCAAGGTCTTGATGGTCCGCTCGTGGTCGGCCGCGATCATGCGCGCAAGCTCCGCGGGCGCGAGCTCCGACATCTGCTTGCCGGCGTTGTCACGGAGCTGAACGGCCTGCAGGAGATCCATGTTCAGGGGCTGGCCCGTCGAGATCCGGTGGACCAGCACGCCATAGAACTTCGACAGCACGGCAAGGTGCGCGAGCAGCTCGTGCGCGTTCCAGTCGGCCTCGCCGCTCGGCTCTGAACGGACTCGCGGGGCTAACGCGCCGACTCGGTCGGAGGCGCGCTGCAGCCGGTCGGCGAGGATGGTGCGTTCCCTGTCGAGGTATGTGTCCATGAACGCCTTGACGTCGTCGAGCGTGAAGGCCGAGCTCTCGATCTTCATCGAGATCTCAGGGTAAGGGAGAATCGAGTCATGTGCTACGGAGACGATGCGCGACCTCCTTTGCCGCCGGTGGGCGGCGCGGCGGCTGACCAGGGCGACCTCAGGCTTACCTCGGCGGATGGCACGACCTTCATGGGGTACTTCGCGCGCGCGTCGAAACCGACGGGCGCCGGCATGGTCGTGCTACCGGACGTGCGCGGGCTGCATGAGTTCTTCAAGGAGCTGGCGCAGCGATTTGCCGAAGCCGGAATCGACGCGGTGGCGATCGACTACTTCGCCCGCACTGCGGACACGGACGACCGCAGCGACTCCTTCGACTACATGCCGCACGTGCAGAAGACCACGATGGAGAGTATTGCCGGCGACGTCGGTGCGGCCATCGATTACCTGCGATCCGACGAGGGCGGCGCGGTGAAATCCGTGTTCACAGTCGGCTTCTGCTTCGGCGGATCGAACTCGTGGAACCAGTCGGCGTCACACCCTGACCTCAGCGGCTGCATCGGTTTCTACGGACGGCCGGTGCGCAGCGAGCCGCTCATCAAGAAGATGAAAGCGCCGCTGCAGGTGATGGTCGCGGGCGCCGACGCGGCGACCACGCCAGAGCAGGCCGCGGAGTTCAAGCGCGAGCTGGAAAAGGCCGGGGTGCCGTTCGAGCAGCACATTTTCAAGGACGCGCCGCACAGCTTCTTCGACCGGACATACGAGCAGTGGAAGGATGCGAGCGCCAGTGCCTGGACTCTGATGCTCGAGTTCGTGAAGAAGCACAGCAACTCCTAGCCCTCAGGAGACGGCCGATCGGCGCGTTTTGCGCAAAACGTGCCCATGGCCCGCATCCGGTGCGCCCGTTTTTGCGCAAAAGGGACGTATTGGTGCGCCAAACGCGGATCGACGCCGAGTCGAAGGAGTGGGCGGCCTCGGTATAGTCGCCCCATGGCCAGGTTGGCCCCCAAGTCCAAGTCCGTCCGCACGGCCCCGCGCCTTCCCCAGGGCCTGATCGACGAGCTCGAACGCCGCCACGCCGGCATGGCCCGGCACATGGCGCGGGCGGTGGTGATTCTGGTGCGATGGGACGCTTCGACGGGCGTGCCCCCACAGAGGGACGCGATCGTCCGAGCCTGCGAGGCCGGCCTCGACCTGTTCCTCGCCACCGCTCGCGAGTCGCGGCCGGCGACGCAGGAGGAGCTGCGCAGAGTCGCGCAGCTCGGCATCCTCCAGGCCCGGAGCAGCCAGTCCGTCGAGCCGATCCTCGCCGCCTACCGCATGGCCGCCCGCGTCGCCTGGAACGAGATCCTCCGCGCCTGGCGCGGCCACCCCGAGGCCACGCCCGAGGCGATCATGCTCGTCGCCAACTACGTCTTCGCCGCCCTCGACCAGGTCGCGGCCGAGGTCACCAAGGCCTACCTGCACGCGCGCGAGCAGCACATGCAGCGCGGCACGCGCGCCCACGCGCGGCTGTTTCACGCCCTCATCAGCGACAACTTCGACTCCGAGCTCGAGCTCCAGCGACAGGCCCTCGCGCTCAACACCGTGCTCGCTCCGAGCGGTTACGTCGCGGTGGTCTGCAAGCTCGTGCTGGGCAATCGCGACGGCGAGCGCGGCGGCCAGGCCCTGGCCGAGGTGGCCGCGGCGCTCGAGCTCCCGCGCAACGCCCTCGTCCACGCCACCGACCCCAGCACGCTGGTGATCCTCTGGCCCGCGGACTCGCTCACCAGCGCCGACGGCGCGCGCCAATTCGTCATCCAGCTTCAGGACGTGGCCGCGCAGCGTTCGGGCAACCTGCGTGCCCGGGTCCGCGCGGGCATCGGCGGCTACCACTCGGGCCTTCACGGCATCGCGCGCTCGTTCCTCGAGGCCCAGCAGGCGATCGAGGCCGGCAGAAAGCTGCGGCCGGACTCCATCGTCCACGGCCACGACGAGGTCATCCCGCACCTGGTGCTCGCCCAGAACCCGCTGCTGGCCGAGCGCTTTGTCGCCCACAGCCTTGGCCGCTTGAGGGACCCCAAGCTCCGCAACCGTGAGCAGCTGCTGGATACGCTCGAGACCTACCTCGCCAAGGGGTCGGTCAAAGACGCCGCCGCCGCCCTGGGGTTGCACCGGCACACTGTGCTCTACCGGCTCGAGAAGCTGCGCGAGCTGCTGGGCGACCTGGACCAGCCCGCGACCCGGCTGCGCCTTCAGCTGGCCCTGGATTTGCAAAAAATTCTGTAATTGATTTGGACTTCGGGTCCAAACAATCGCCTGCCTTTTGCCACTTGGTGAGGGTGCCGGTTGGCCGTGGCGTCCCTATGCTGGAGGCATGGCATTGAACTCAAACGGGCATCGTCGCGTGGCCGTCACCGGGATGGGCTTCATCACGCCGATCGGCAGCGACCTGGAAACCGTCTGGTCGAACATGATCGAGGGCGTCTCCGGGGTCGGCCGCATCACCCGCTTCGACACCACGAACTTCGACACGAAGATCGCGGCCGAGGTCAAGGACTTCAACGCCGAGGAGTACATGGACCGCAAGACCGCCCGCCACATCGGGCGCTACTGCCAGTTCGCGCTTGCGGCCTCCAAGCAAGCGCTCGCGCACGCCAACCTCGACCCGGCGCAGATGAATCCCGACGACGTCGGGGTGATCGTCAGCTCCGGCATCGGCGGCATGGAGGAGATCGAGAAGAGCCACACCGCCCTGATGGAGCGCGGGCCAAAGCGCATCAGCCCGTTCACGGTGCCGATGATGATCGCCGACATGGCGGCGGGCATCGTCGCCATCCACACGCAGGCCGGCGGCCCCAACTACGCCATCGTCAGCGCCTGCGCATCGAGCGCGCACGGCATCGGCGAAGCCTCCGAGATCATCAAGCGCGGCGACGCCATCGCGATGCTCGCCGGCGGCTCCGAGGCCACCATCACTCCGCTGACCATGGGCGCCTTCTGCCAGATCAAGGCGACCAGCGAGCGCAACGACGAGCCGGAGAAGGCATGCCGGCCTTTCGATCTCGGCCGCGACGGATTCGTCATGGG
>WNGH01002615.1_pt1 | contig 26290 bp, 26 predicted proteins | sample 5400631 | NCBI WGS metagenome assembly WNGH01 (sample SAMN13153373, study PRJNA577476) | soil metagenome | isolation source: 115 cm soil or saprolite under Garry oak tree replicate 1 | place: USA:California | collected 2016-06-15
GACGATATCACCGTCGTCGTACAACACGATCGCATTGGCGAAGCACGGAACGCCTGCGCGTTGGGCGCCGCGTGGTTCGGCGACGGCACGATGACGCCGGACGTGCGGGTTCACGGCCGCACGGCGCCGCTCGAGCAGGCGCTCGACGAAGCAACGCGAATCCTGAGGGCAGCGCAGCGGCCGCTCGTGTACCTCGCCGCCGACTTGTCGTGCGAAGCGCAGCGCGAAGCCGTGGCGCTGGGCGATCGCCTGGGCGCGATGCTCGACAGCGTCAGCTCCGGCGCGGCAGCCGGGATTCTCGCCGCCCAACGGCGCGGCCGGGCCGGGGCAACGCTGGGTGAGATCCGCCAGCGGGCCGATGTGATCGTGTTCTGGGGCACGGACCCGGCGGAGCGCTACCCGCGCTTCACCTCGCGCTACGCCGTTGAGCCGCAGGGCCTCCAGACCCCCGAGGGCCGGAGGAGTCGCACGGTGATCGCGGTGGACGTGGGCGCGAGGCGTGGGCCCGGCGACGCCGCCGCCCGTGTCGCGGTCGCGCCCGCGGACGAAATCGACGCGCTCGGCGTGATGCGCGCGACGGTGCAGGGCCGAGTGGCCACAGACCACGAACGGTTCCGGTCCGCTGTGGAGCTCGCCCGCCGCATGGGCGCGGGCCGCTACGTAGCGCTCGTCGTCGACGGTGAGCCGGGCGCCGCCCCGGCCGATCCGGACGCGGCAGAGGCGCTCGTGACGCTCGCGCAGGCCCTCAATGCGCCGACCCGCTGCGCGCTGGTGGTGCTGCGCGGCGGGGGAAACCGCTCGGGCGCGGACGCAGTGGTCACCTGGCAGACCGGCTTTCCGTTCGCGGTGGACTTCGCGCCGGGGTATCCCGCCTACCGCCCCCAGCACGGCGCGGCGGGGCTGCTCGCCGCCGGTGAGATCGACGCCGCGCTTGTGATCGGCTCACCGGCGAGCCTCCCCGACTCGATGGCAACGGGACTGGCGCCGCTCGTGACCGTCGCGATCGGGCCGCGCGTGAGCGGAGCGTCGTTCAAGCCAGCGGTCGCGCTGGACACCGGCATCGCGGGCATTCATGAGGGCGGCACGGCGTTCCGGATGGACGACGTCCCGCTCCCGCTGCGGCCTGTGCTCACAGGCCCGCCCACCGCGGCCGGCGCGCTGCGCTCGCTGCGTGAGCGGCTCGGCGCATGAGCGCTGCCTCGCGGCTCCGCATCAGCGGCGGCACGGTGTACGATCCGGCGAACGGGGTGGACGGGGAGGTGCGCGACGTGTGCATCGACGGCGATCGCATCGTAGCCGAGCTCCCCTCCAACGTACCGCGGCTCGACGCGCGCGGGATGATCGTGATGCCGGGGGGCGTCGACATCCACGCGCACATCGCCGGCTCGAGCGTCAACCAGGGCCGCCGGTTGCTGCCGGAGGAGCACGCCGCCGATCCGGTGCCGGCGCCGAGGCTCGCCGACGGCGCAACCGCGCGGTCGGGGACGGGCGGCACGATCCCGAGCACGTTCACGACGGGCTACCGCTATGCCGGCCTCGGCTACACGACCGCGATGGAAGCGGCGGTCGCTCCGCTCGCGGCCCGGCATGCCCACGCCGAGCTCGACGATACGCCGATCATCGATTCGGGCTGTTTCGTGCTGCTCGGCAACGACGACTATCTGCTGCGCCAGCTGGCGGCAGGCGAGCTGGCACGAGTGCGCCAGTATGTGGCGTGGCTCCTCGGAGCCACCCGAGCCTACGCCATCAAGATCGTGAACCCGGGCGGCATCGCGCGCTGGAAGTCGGGGGGGGCAGAGCGCAACGTAGGCGCGATCGACGATCCGGTGGGGTCGAGCAGCGTGACGCCGCGGAAGATCCTGGAGGTGCTCGCGGGCGCCGCCAACACGCTCGAGCTTCCGCACCCGGTGCACATTCACTGCAATAATCTGGGTCAACCAGGGAACGTCGGGACGACGCTCCAGAGCATGCAGGCGCTGGCGGGCCAGCGCGCGCACTTCACGCATCTCCAGTTCCACAGCTACGGCGGGGAGCGGGGGAAGGGGTGGAAGTCCGCCGCGCGGGACGTGATCGAGCACGTGAACGCCCATCCGGAAATCAGTGCGGACGTGGGCCAGGTGATGTTCGGGCCGGCGACGACCCTCACCGCCGATGCACCGGTCGAGCACCTCTTGTACACCAGCACCGGCCGCAAGTGGGTGAACGTGGACAGCGAGCTCGAGACGGGGTGCGGCATCGTCCCGTACGCGTACCGGGAGCAGGCCGCGGTCGCGGCGCTGCAATGGGCGGTGGGGCTCGAGCTGTTCCTGCTGGCGCGCGATCCGTGGCGCGTGGTGCTCTCTACCGATCACCCGAATGGCGGGTCCTTCCTCTCCTATCCGCAGCTCATCCGCCTGCTCATGGACCGGACCTACCGGGACGAGCAGCTGAAGCGGGTCAACCAGAAGATGCTCGTGGGGAGCGCGCTGCTCGACGGGCTGGGACGCGAGTACACGCTGTCCGAGATCGCCATCATCACGCGCGCGGGCCCCGCGCGCCTGCTCGGCCTGAAGACCAAGGGACACCTGGGCGCGGGTGCGGACGCCGACGTGACCATCTACGCGGACCATCCCGACCGCGCGCAGATGTTTGCGACGCCGCGCCACGTGATAAAAGGTGGGACCATCGTGGTCGAGGAAGGCCAACTGCGCCGGGCGCCCGCCGGGCGCCGGCTGGCGGTGCGGCCCGAGTACGACGCCGCCGTCACGAAGGACCTGAAGCGCTTCTTCCAAGACTACGCCTGCGTCTCGTTCGAGAACTACGGGGCGGAGCCGGTATCATGAAGATCAACGGCGTCGCCATCGATGACACGTTCGCCGAGGCGTTCACGATGCGGGTCGCCCGGCTGATCATCACCGGGCGGAACCCGAAGTGGGCGAGAGCGGCAGCCGTGAAACTCACGGGCTTCGCCACTTCGGTGATCGGTTGCAAGTGCGAGGCGGGAATCGAGCGCGAGCTGCCGGAAAGCGCGACTCCCGACGGACGCCCCGGCGTCAGCGTGCTGTTCCTGACGATGGACAAGCAAAGCCTGCCGCAACAGCTGATCGTGCGGATCGGCCAGACCGTGCTCACCTGTCCCACGACCGCCTGCTTCGACGGCCTCCCCGACGTCCCTGATCGGCTCGCCGTAGGCAAGGCGCTGCGGGTGTTCGGTGACGGGTTCCAGGCGAGCAAGGTGATCGGGGGCAAGCGCTATTGGCGCTTGCCGGTGATGGAGGGAGAGTTCCTCGTCGAGGAGACGTTCGGGATGCAGAAGGGGGTGGGGGGCGGCAACTTTCTGATCCTCGCCGGGGACGTCGACGCGGCACTGGCGGCGGCGGAAGCCGCCGTCCTGGCGATGACCGACCTCCCGGGGGTGATCCTCCCCTTCCCGGGGGGCGTCGTGCGGAGCGGGAGCAAGGTGGGCTCGAAGCGCTACCGGAACATGATCGCCACGACCAACGACGCCTTCGACCCCACGCTCCGCGTCATCACCGAGTCACAGGTGCCGGCGGGCGTGAGCAGCGTGCTCGAGATCGTGCTCGACGGGACCGACGCTCCGGCGATCGAGGCGGCGATGCGAGCCGGGATCCGCGCCGCGTGCCGGCCCGGCGTGCAAGGGATCACGGCGGGGAACTACGGCGGTAAGCTGGGGCCGCATCACTTTCATCTACGAAGAATCATGAGTGAGGTCAGCGCGTGAGGAGCGCGAGTGAACTCGCGGCTCGGCGCTTGCCCGTGAACGGGCCTGAAGCCGCTTCAGCGGCAGGGCCGAGCCGCGGCTTCAGCCGCGACCGGAGGACGGCATGAGCGACGCCGTCACACTCACCCTCGCCACGCCCCCTACGCAGTCACTCATGGCCGACTACGTCGCCGCGGACCGGTTCGCCGCGCTGAGCGAGCGGGAGATCGCCGGGCTGCCGGTCGTACACGGCGGCCGCCGGGCGACGCTCGGCGACTTCTTCCGAGTCCAGGGCGAGCGCTCGCGTGTGGTCCGGGTCGAAGGCGATCTCGCCAGGGTGGAGGCAATCGGCGCCGGCATGGCCGGAGGCGAAATGCTCATCGTCGGCAACGTCGGGCCTGACCTCGGCCTCGCCATGGTGGGCGGCCGCATCGACGTGCACGGAAGCGCCGGCGAGAATGCGGGGGGCGCGCGCCCGGGCGCGTCCCGCGGGATGACGGGTGGAGAGATCGTCATTCGAGGCGACGCAGGCGCGCGGGCGGGCGCCGCGGCACGGCGCGGGCTCATCGTGGTGACGGGGAATGCGGGACCGCGAACCGGGAGGGCAATGATCGCCGGAACAGTCGTGGTGTTCGGCAGCACGGCGGCCGGCGCGGGCCGCTTCCTCAAGCGCGGGTCGATCGTGGCGCTGGGGGCCATCGAGCGCCCGGCCACGTTCCGGTACGCCTGCACGTACCAGCCACCGCACATCCCGCTCCTGCTGCGCTACCTGCGCGCCCGCTACGGACTCGGCGTCGAGGACCGGTACATCGCCGGGCGGTACGAGCGTCATTCGGGCGACCTCGCCGAGCTGGGCAAGGGAGAGATCCTGCAGTGGGTGGCGGAATGAGCGGGGGGGCGCTGCGCCTGAACGCTCGTGCCTGGCAAATTGCGGACCGTATGGCGGCGGACGCGGACGCGATGCGGGTCGCCGTGCGGACCTTGCCGAGCGGCGCGCGCGTCATCGACGCCGGCATCGACATGCCGGGGGGCTACGGCGCGGGGCTCGCGCTCGCCGAGATCTGCATGGGCGGGATGGGCGACGTCGACTACACGCCGGTCCAGATCGGCGGCGACGCGTGGCCTGGCGTGCGAGTGTGGACCGATCAACCGGCGGTGAGCTGCATGGCGTCGCAGTACGCCGGCTGGGCCATCCAGGTTGACAAATACTTCGCGATGGGCTCAGGGCCGCTCCGTGCCCATGCCCGCGTGGAGCGGGAGCTGTTCGAAAAGCTCGGCTATGTCGAGACGGCGGAGCGGGGGGTGCTGGTGCTCGAAACGCGGAACGCCCCGACGGACGCGGTGGCCGCGTGGGTGGGGCGGAAGGCGGGGCTCGCGCCGCCGCAGCTCACCTTCGTCGTGGCGCCGACGGCGAGCCTGGCGGGCGGCGTGCAGATCGCGGCCCGCATCCTCGAGACGGGGCTGCACAAAATGGACACACTGGGATTCGACCTGAAGCAGATCGTGAGCGGCATCGGCACGGCCCCGCTGCCGCCGGTCGCCAGGAACGACCTGCGCGCCATCGGCCGCACCAACGACTGCATCCTGTACGGTGGGCAGGCGCGCTACACCGTGAACGCCGAGGACGCCCTGCTCGCCGACCTCGTGCCCAAGATCCCGGCCGCCGCCTCCAAGGACTACGGCACGCCGTTCTCCGAGATCTTCAAGCGGTACGAGGGAGATTTCTACAAGATCGACCCGCTGCTGTTCAGCCCGGCGGAGGTGTGGCTGACGAGCGTGCAGAGCGGGAAGACGTACCACGCGGGACGGCTCAACCCCGAGGTGCTACGCGCGTCGCTCGTCGAGAGCTGAGGCGTCGCGCCCTCACCCACCCACCACCACGGAGCGATTCCATGCAGCGTTCGTTACTCAGTCTCTGCGCCGTCGCCATGCTGATCGCCTGCACCAAGGAGGCCGCCCCGCCCCCGCCCGTCGGCGTACAGGCGTCGGTGCTCGTGCTGTACAACCAGCCGAAGGACACCGCGGCGTTCGAGAAGTACTACTCCGAGAAGCACGTGCCGCTGTTCGCTTCCCACGCGCAGGAGATCGGGGTCACCCGCGTGGAGCTGGTGAAGTTCGCGGCGACCATCGACGGCCAGCGGCCAGCGCTCTACCGCATGGCCGACCTGCGGTTCGAGTCTCGCGGCGCGCTCGAGAAGGGGATCGCCACGCCGGGGTTCAAGGCGGTGGCGGCGGATCTCGCCAACTTCGCCACGGGCGGCGTGACCGTCCTGATCGGCGGGAAGACGAACTAGCGGTGCGCGTCGCGATCCTCGCCGCGCGGCAGGGCTGGCACACCGACGAGCTGTGCCGCGCGCTCGCCGCGCGGGGCCACGAGGGGTGCGTCCTCCCCTACGAGGCGCTGGTGGCGCGCCTCGGCGGCGCGGCGCCGGGGTTCGCCGCCGGCGGGACGGATCTCGGCGCCTGCGACGCCGTGCTGGCGCGCATCATCCCCGCAGGCTCCCTGGAGCAGATCATCTTCCGGGTGGATGCGCTGCACGTGCTCGAGGAGCAGGGCATCCCGGTGATCAATTCCCCGCGCACTATCGAACGGACAGTGGACAAGCTGTGGACGACTGCGATCCTCGAGCAGGCGGGGCTCGCAGTGCCCGAGACCGTGGTGTGCGAGAGCCCGGACGACGCCATGGCGGCGTTCCGCGCGCTCGGGGACGTGATCGTGAAGCCGCTGTTCGGCTCGATGGGGCTCGGCATGGTGCGCGTGACGACCGAGGAGATGGCGTTCCGCGTGTCCCGGACGCTGGAGGCGATCCGGGGGGTATATTATGTTCAGCGCGCCATCGACCATGACGGCTGCGACGTGCGGGTCTTCGTGGTAGGGGGCCGCGTGGTCGGCGCGATCGAGCGCAGCGCGGCCGGCTGGAAGACGAACCTGGCGCGTGGCGGGCGGGCGCGGGGGACCACACTTTCGGCCGCGCGAACAGAGCTCGCGCTCGGCGCGGCCGGGGCCGTCGGCGCCGACTACGCCGGCGTCGACCTGCTCCCGGCGCGCGACGGCACAGACTATGTAGTCGAGGTGAACGGAATCCCGGGATGGCGCGGCCTGCAGGAAGCAACCTCCATCGACGTCGCGGCGACGATCGTCGAGCATCTCCTCGGGCGCCTGACGCGGCCCTGAGCCCGACGGGAGGCGCGACGGCCCCGGCGCGCGCGGCCGAGGTCGCCGCCGCGGCGCAGCTCGCGTGCCTGCTCGAGGCGAGCGCTCCCAAGCCCGGCAACGTGTCCCCGTTCGCCGCTTTCCGCGACGCGACCTATGAAGACTTCCTCGCGAGCGCCGTGGCGATTGGCCCGGCACTCGCCGCCGCGGGAGACCACCCGCTCGGCGCCACGATCCGCGCCGCCGTTGAGGCCACCGCCCGCTGGGCGCCGTCCAACACCAACCTCGGCCTGGTGCTGCTGCTCGCCCCGCTCGCCCGTGCCGCCCTGCGCCTCCCAGCCGACGGCGCGTCGCTCCGAACCGCCCTCGCCGCGACGCTCGCCGAAACCACCGTGGCCGACGCGCAGGAGGCATACGCCGCGATCCGCCGCGCGGCGCCCGGCGGCCTCGGCCGCTTCCCGGACCAGGATGTCGCCAGCACGCCGACCGTGACGTTGGGCGAAGCGATGGCCCTCGCGGCCGAGCGGGACGCCGTCGCCCGCGAGTACGCCACCGATTTCCAGACGACGTTCGACGCCGCTGCGCCGGTACTGCGGCGCGGGCTCGCCGCCGGGCTCTCCTGGAGCGACGCGGTCGTCGAAACGTACCTCACCCTGCTCGCCGCGTGGCCCGACACACACATCGCGCGCAAGCTGGGCCCCGAGGAAGCGGTTCGGCTGCAGCGCCGGGCGCGTGGCGTGATCGACGCAGGGGGCGTGCGCACGCCCACGGGACAGGCGGCCATCGCCGCCCTCGATCGCGAGCTGCGGGACGAGCGCAACGCGAGAAACCCCGGCGCCACCGCCGACCTCACAGGCGCGGCGATCTATGTCGTGCTGCTCGAGGCCGGCTGGGGCGAGCGGCGGGAAAGGGCAGCCGATGGCCGCGCGTAAGCTGTTCACGGTCGCCGTGACGAAAGACAACCACGTCTTCGCGTCCGCGCACTTCATCACGTTCCCGGGACACCGCTGCGAGACGTTGCACGGCCACAACTACCGCACCCGGGTCTTGGTCGAAGGCGGTCTCGACCCCGAGGCGCACTACGTGGTCGATTTCTCGGAGTTGAAACAGCTGATGAAGCGGCTCACCGACGAGCTCGACCACAAGGTGCTGCTGCCAATCCAGAACCCAAAGCTCCAGGTTCGGGAGGAGGGCGACAGCGTGGCGGTCGCCGTCAACGGCAGGCCGCGCTACATCTTTCCGAAGATCGATTGCGCGCTGCTCCCGATCCCGAACACCACAGTCGAGATGCTGGCGCAGTACCTCGCCGGGCGCGTCTGCCGCGAGCTCACCGCGTCGCCTGGCGTAGCGCTGCGGGCGATCGAGGTCGAGGTCGAGGAGAACTTCGGCCAGTCGGCGACTTATCGCGAGTCGCTCGAGTGACGCCCGAGCCGCGCCGGCTCACGACGCCGCACGGCGTCGAGGTCGCGCCTGTCCAGTCCACCCGCATGCAGCGCGGCCGCGACCAGCGCCCCGTCGCACCGCGCGTCTGCGAGCCGCTCCAGATCCGCGAGCGAGCCGATGCCCCCGCCGGCCAGGAGCTCGAGCTCCGGATGGGCGCGCCGGATCGCGGCCACCAGCCCGAGGTCCGGCCCACGCCCGGTCCCGACGCCAGCGAGATCGAGCACGAGCAGCGCCGGCGCCCCCGCCTCCACTGCCGCGCGCGCCAGCTCGAGAGGCGACCCGTGATGGGGCGCTCCCGGCCGGAGGACGGGCTGCCCCTCGCGCAGGTCGAGGCTGAACACGATCCGCTCAGTCCCGATCGCCGCGGCGATCGCTTTCAAGGCGCCGAACGTCGGCAACGTCTCCAGCCCCACGACGACGCGCGCGGCGCCGTCCGCGACGGCCTCCGCCGCGCCCGCGGGAGTCGCGGCGCCGCAGTCCACGAGCATTCGGCCGGCCAAACCGGCGAGCGCCTTCACCAGGACGCGTTGCCGCTCCCCGCCCGTGATCGCATCGAGGTCCGCGACGTAGCACTCGTCGCAGCCGAGCCGCTCACGGAACGCGCGTGCCAGCGCGAGTGCGTCTCCCGCCCGCCGGGAGGCCACCAGTACCGACTCGACCGGCGCGTAGGCGTCCCGCAGGCCGCCGTGCGCCAGCACGGCGCGACCCGCCTGGAGATCGAGCGCCGGGATCACGCGCACGGCAACGCCCTCGGGAGAGCCCGCGTATGAAGGAGGTGCTCGGCTGGGACATCGGCGGCGTCAACACGAAGGCGGCACGCGTCGCGGGGACCCGCGTTGTCGCCGTCCGGGCGGTGCCATACGAGATCCAGCGCGACCCCGCCGGGCTCGCGCCGCTGCTCGGCCGCCTCGCGCGAGAGCTCGGCGCGCGGCCGGGCGACGCCCACGGCGTCACCATGACCGCCGAGCTGTCGCAGCTGTTCCGCACCAAGCGGGAGGGCGTCGCGTTCGTGCTCGACGCCGTCACGCGGGCGTTCCCGGACGGATGGGTGCGTGTCTACGCCGTGGATGGTGGTTGGCGCACGCCGGATGAGGCGCGCCGCGACCCGCTCGCCATCGCGGCGGCGAACTGGGCGGCCACGGCGCGCCTCGTGGCCCGCCGCTTCCCGGACTGCATTCTGATCGACGTCGGGTCCACCACGACCGACATCGTCCCGATCGTGGGAGGCGTCCCCGCCGCCCTCGGCCGCACGGACCCCGAGCGGCTGCGTGAGCAAGAGCTCGTGTACACGGGCGCGCTCCGCACGCCGGCGGAGGCCATCGCTGCCACCGTCCCGCTCGGCGGGCGGCCGACCGGTGTGTCGGCGGAGGGGTTCGCCCTCGCAGGCGACGTCCACGTTTGGCGGGGCCAGCTGGCGCCGCTGGACTACTCGGTCCCCACGCCCGACGGGCGCCCGGTGACACGAGAGCTGGCCGGCGAGCGGCTCGCGCGAGTGGTGTGCGGCGATCGCGAGATGCTCGACGAGGCCGCGATCGATGCGATCGCCGACGGGTTGTGGGACGCTCAGGCGGCGCGCATCACCGCAGCCGTCGCACAGGTGCGCCGCGGTCATCCCGCGCTCACGCTCGCCGTCGTCACCGGCCTGGGCGACTTCCTGGCTGCAGAGGCGGCCCGACGCGCCGCCCTTCGGGTCACGCACCTCTCGGCTGCGCTCGGCCCCGCCGCCCGCCACGCGCCGGCGGCGGCGGTGGCGCTGCTGCTCGCGGCGCAGCTCGGCGCGAAACCGGTGCCCGCGTGACGGACGAGCCGCGCATTGTCCATACGGTCGTGAAGGTCGGCGGCGGACTGCTGAGCAAAGCAGGCGCGCTCGATCTCGTCATCGAGGCGCTCACGGCCTTCGGTCCGCGACGCCGGCTCGTCATCGTGCCCGGCGGCGGGCCGTTCGCCGAGGCCGTTCGCACCATGTTCCGGCGGATGAGGATCGGCGAAGACGCGGCGCACTGGATGGCCGTGCTCGGCATGGACCAATACGCCCATGCCCTCACCGCTCGGCTTCCGGGCGCGGTGCTGGTTGAGCAGGAGCCGGAGATCGCGGCCGCGCGCCAAGCCGGCCGCTTGCCCGTGCTCGCGCCGTACCGCTGGGTCCGGACGGCCGACCCGCTCCCCCACAGCTGGGAAATCACCAGCGACAGTATCGCCGCCTGGCTAGCCGGCGTGCTCCGCGCCCGGCGCATCGTCCTGATCAAACCGGCAGGGGGCGACCCACGCAAGCTCGTCGATCCCTTCTTCCTGCGTACCCTGCCGCCGGGAGTGGAGCATTTCATCATCACGGCCGACGACCTCGGGCAGCTCGACGTGGCGCTAGACGAGGGCGGTGGCAGCGACCGGGGGCGCCGCGCGCGCCACGGCTGACAGCGCGGCGACGCGCCCGCGCGAGACGCGGCCGGTGCGCCCGCCGACGCATGCCGCGCCCCGCACGCCGACGAGATCGGCGCCCAGCGCGCGCGCCGTGGCGAAGTCCGTTCCCCGCAGGCTGCCCGCGAGACCGGCGAACCGGCCGGCCGCGTGCGCCGCGGCGACCCAATCGCCCACTGCCGCTGGGTCGAGCAGCATGAACAAGCCCGCATCCTTGGCCACAGTGTCGAGCAGCACGCCCGCCGCGCCGATCTCCACCGCCAGCTCGAGCAGCGGGCCGGGCCCGAGGCTGTCGGCGCGCAGCCAGTCGGCGTAGGCGACCAGGACCACCCGTGTGCGCTCGCCCGCACCGCGGCGTGCCGCCGCCGCGCGCCGGCGCGCCTGCGATACGGTGGCGGCGCCCCGGAATCCTACCTTCACGAACGTCGCCCCGAGACGCGCGGCCGCGCGGGCGCGGCACTCGACCAGCACCGGGGGTCCAGAGTCCCCGAGCGCCGCGCTCAGGGGCCGGCCGGCACCGACCGCGGCGCGGAGCTCCCCCAACACCTCCCGTCGCACGGCGCCCAGGGCGCCCTCCCGCGGGTCCTTCGCGTCGATCACGTCCGCGCCGCCGAGCAGGGCGGCGCGCCCTTCGGACGCATCGGCGACGCTGACGAGCAGCTGCACGTGCGGTGGCTCCCTTGTGGGTGTCCCAAATCCGCCGATAGCTTAGGCTTCCGGAGACCCGATGTCAAAACGACAGCACGTGCCCTGGAAGCCGCTGTCACATCCAAGGAGCGAGCCATGGCGTGGACCCAGGTTTACGATCCGTTGCACAATTGGCTCCTGTCCACTCTCGTCGCGGCATTACCGATCCTGGTGCTGTTCGGCTTGCTCGCCGGGCTGCAACTGAAGCCGCACTGGTGCGCGATTGCCGGCGCCGGCACAGCCGTCCTCGTCGCCGTCGCGGTCTTCGGGATGCCGTTCCCGCTGGCGGGCATGAGTTTCCTCTACGGCGTGGCATTCGGCGTGGTCAAGATTGCCTGGATCGTTCTCGCCGCCGTGTACCTGTACGACATCTCGGTACACACCGGCCAGTTCGAGATCATGAAGGAGTCGGTGGCCGGGATCACCCCGGACCGGCGGCTTCAGCTCCTGCTGGTGGCGTTCTGCTTCGGCGCCTTCATCGAGGGGGCGGCGGGGTTCGGGGCTCCGGTGGCGATCGCGGGGGCCTTCATGATCGGCCTGGGATTCAAGCCGTTCCATGCGGCGGCGCTCAATCTGATCGCGAACACATCGCCCGTCGCATGGGGCGCGATCGGGACGCCCGTACACACGCTGGCGGCCGTGTCGGGTCTGCCGGAGTCCGACCTGAGCGCCATGATCGGCCGCATCCTGCCCATCACGGGCATCATCGTGCCCTTCTGGCTGGTACGCGCGATGGTGGGCTGGGCGGAAACGTTCGAGGTGCTGCCCGCCATCCTGGTGGTAGGGACGTCCTTCAGCGTGACGCAGTATCTCTGGTCCAACCACGTGGATTCGAACCTCGTCGACATCGCGGGGGGCGTCGTTTCGTTGGTCGCGACGGTGGCCTTCCTGCGGTTCTGGCGGCCGAAACAGGTCTGGAGGTTCGAGGAGGAGCGTGCCGCGATTCCAGCGGGACAGCCGAGAGCGAACGCCGCGGTCGTCCGTAAGCACACCGCGGGACAGATCGTCAAGGCCTGGATGCCGTTCGCGATCCTGTCCGTCTTCGTGTTCTTGTGGGGACTGCCGTCCATCAAGGGCGCCATCAACCGGGCCACCACGCCGATCTGGAACGTCCCCTTGCTCCACAATGCGGTGACGCGCGCCGCTCCGGTCGTGACCAAGCTGACACCGGAGGCGGCGCGGTACGACTTCAACTGGCTCTCGGCCACGGGGACCGGCTGCTTCATCGCCGCGATCATCGCGGGTCTCGTCCTCGGAGTGGGGCCGGTCCAGCTCGTGAAGATCTTCTGGTACACGCTGAAGCGCATGAAGCTGGCGGTCATCGCGATTTCTTTCATGCTGGGACTGGGGTTCACGACTCGCTATTCGGGACTCGATGCCGTGCTCGGTCTGGCATTCACGCGCACCGGTTGGCTGTTTCCCTTCTTCGGCACGTATCTGGGTTGGCTGGGCGTGGCGCTGACGGGTAGCGACACCTCGTCCAACGCCCTGTTCGGTAGCCTGCAGCGGATCACCGCGGAACAGCTCAAGCTCGACCCGATCCTGATGTGTGCGGCCAACTCGGCGGGCGGCGTGATGGGCAAGATGGTGGATGCGCAGTCCATCACCGTGGCCACGTCGGCGACCAATCAGGTCGGCAACGAGGGCATGATTTTCCGGCACGTGTTCTGGCATTCCATTGCGCTGGGCGCCATCGTCGGCGTGATCGTCCTGCTGTATGCCTATGTCTTCTCGGGCGCCGTGCCGCACGGCCTGACGATCGTGAAGTGAGGGCAGCGGAGTCCCGATGTCAAAGCGACAGCCGGAAGGGACGCTCCAGGCGGGGCGGCGCAGTGCGGCGCCCGGCGCCGCCGACGCGACGCTCGCCGGTAAGGTCGTGGTCGTCACCGGTGGCTCGAGCGGCATCGGCCGGGCGATCGCGCTCGCGTGCGCGGAAGCCGGCGCCGACCTGGCCCTGACGTATCGCGCGAACCGTCGCGGCGCGGACGAGACGGCCGAGGGCGTTCGCTCGCACGGGCGCCGCGCCGAGTCTCTGCACGCTGACGTGACCGAGACGCGGGACCTGGAGGCGCTCGTGGCTGGTGTGCGCGGCGCGTTCGGCCGGGTGGACGTGTGGGTGAACAATGCGGGCGCCGACATCCTCACGGGCGAGCGGGGCGGGAGCCGGGAGGGGCGGTCCTGGGTGGAGAAGCTCGATCGGCTGCTCGCCGTGGACCTGCGGGGCACGGTGCTCGCCTCCTGGAAGGCCGTGGAGCTGATGCGGACCCAGCCTCCGGGGGGTGTGATCCTCAACATGTCATGGGACCACGTGCTCACCGGGATGAAGGGCGGGTACGGCGAGGTGTTTTGCGCCGCGAAGGGCGGGGTGTATTCCTTCAGCCGAGCGCTCGCGCAGTCGGTAGCGCCCCACATCCGCGTCAACGTGCTCGGACCGGGCTGGATAGAGACCGCGTACGGCAGCACGCTCGACGCCGCGGTGAAGGAGCGCATCACCCGGTCTATCCCGCTGGGACGCTGGGGCGCGCCGGACGACATCGCCTACGCGGCGGTGTACCTCGCCTCAGAGGCGGCTTCCTACATCACCGGTCAGATGTTGCTGATCAACGGCGGGGGCGTCGTCTAGCCTCCGGACAAGGAGATTAGTATGGCGCAGAAAGAGCCGACCTACGGCGACGCCGAGATCGAGCAGAAGCTGAAGGAGTTCCCCGGGTGGTGGTACGAAGATGGCTGGATCCGTCGCACCTATAAGACGGACGGCTGGCCGACGACCCTGATGCTGGTGAACGCGATTGGCTACGTCTCCGAGGCGGCGTACCACCATCCCGACCTGTCGGTTACGTGGGGCCGGGTGATCGTGAAGCTCCAGAACCACGCCGCCGGCGGGATTACCGACAAGGACTTCGAGCTGGCGCGCAAGATCGAGGAATCGGTGCTGTGGCGCCCGAAGGGCGGCGCCCTCGAGGGCACGCCCAACAAGTTCGTGCGGTCGGGCGACCCGCGGTGACGCCCGCCCCGGCGGACGCCGGACCCCGGCGAGTGCTCTTCGTCACGGGCACCCTCGCCGAGCCCGCGCTCCGCCGCACGCTGGCCGAGATGGCACCGGCGTTCGCCTACGACATCGCGGTCATGAAGATCACGGTGGCGGCCCTGATGACGACGCCGTGGATCGCGCGCTTCCTGGCGGTACCGCCGGGCACCGACCTCGTGCTGATCCCGGGGCTGTGCGAGGGAGAGGGCGCCGTCATCGCGGAGCGCGTGGGGGTGCGCGTGGAGAAAGGCCCGAAGGACCTACGCCAGATCCCCGAGTACTTCGGGCGCGCGGCGCTCGCGCGGGAGTATGGGGCGTACGACATCGAAATCGTGGCCGAGGTGAACAACGCCCCGCGGCTCGCGCGCGACGCGCTGCGGCGCGAGGCCGAGCATTACCGGGCGAGTGGCGCCGATGTCATCGACATCGGCTGCACCCCCGGCCGCGCCTTCCCCGAGCTCGCGGACGTGGTGCAGGAGCTCGTCGGCGCCGGGATGCGGGTGAGCGTCGACTCGTTCGATGTGGGCGAGATCGGTACGGCGGTGGCGGCCGGTGCGGAGCTCGTGCTGTCCGTCAACCGGTCCAACCTCGACGTGGCACGGGACTTCGGGGGCACGAAGACGCGCGTAGTCGTGATCCCCGACTTCGGCCAGGGCATCGAGACGCTAGAGCCGAGCATCGCGGCGCTCGAGCGCTGGGGCGTGACGTACCTGATCGACCCCGTCATCGAGCCGATCGGCTTCGGCTTTTTCGCCTCGCTCGAGCGCTTCGCCGCCGTGCGCCGCCGTTACCCCGCAGCGCCGCTGTTCATGGGCATCGGTAACATCACGGAGCTCACTGCGGCCGACACGACGGGGGTGAACGCCCTGCTGATCGCGATCTGCGAGGAGATGGGCGTGCGAGCGGTCCTCACGACCGAAGTCATCCCCTGGGCCCGCGGCGTGGTGCGTGAAGTCGACATCGCGCGCCGCCTCATGCACTACGCCATCACACAAAAGTCGCTCCCGAAGGGCGTGGACGACCGGCTGGTCACGCTCCAGGATCCCACGATCCTCGCCTACCACGAAACCGAGCTGCGTGAGCTGCAGGCCAGAGTGACCGACCCGAACTTCCGGATCTTCGCCGATCGCGACGTCATCACCGTCTTCAACGACGAGCTGTTTGTGCGGGGAACCGACATACAGGAGATCTTTGCCCGGCTCGGCGTCGACGAGGCCACCCACGCCTTCTACCTCGGTCGTGAGCTGATGAAGGCGCAACTCGCCCTGACGCTCGGCAAGAACTACCGGCAAGAGGGGGCACTGCAGTGGGGGTACCTCACGCCCCCGGACGACCGCGGCCCCGAGCACGTGAAGCTCACGCAGCGGTCCAAACGATCCCGCGAGCGGCGCAAGGCGAAAGGTGGAGCGTGAGCGACGTCATGCCCGTGGTGGAAGAGCTCGTCCCCGCCCCCGATCCCGTCGACACGTGCGCGCGGTTCGCGGACCTGCCCTGCCTGCTCTTCCTCGACAGCGCCACCCACCCGGCGCAGACGGGCCGGTACTCCTTCCTCGTCGCGGACCCGGCGACGATCGTCCGTTCGAAGGGCGCGCTCACGCAGCAGCTCGACGCCGCCGGTTGGACCCGCGTTGCCGCGGATCCGCTGGCTCACATCCGGTCGCTGCTCGCCCCGTGCGCCACGCAACCGCTCGCCGGAATTCCGCCGTTCCAGGGGGGGGCGGCGGGCTACGTGGCCTACGATTGGGGCGCGCAGCTCGAGCGCATCCCGCGGCCGCGCTACGACGACCTCGCGATCCCGGACGTGATGCTGGGCCTGTACGACTGGGTCATCGCCTGGGACCACCAGACGGAGCGGGCGTGGGTGATTTCGACGGGGATCCCCGAGCAAGGAACGGCGCGGCGCGGGCGGGCGGCCCGGCGGCTGGCGTTCGTGAAGGAGAGGTTGGCGAGCGGTCGGTCCGATCCGGACGGCAGGGGTCGGGATCTCCCGGCGCGACAAAAATACGCAGTCGCTCCGGGAGACCCCGACCCGCGCCGTCCGGATCGCGCCGCCGCGCCCTCCTACCCCGTCCCCGACGTTCCAGGCTTACGCTCGAACTTTACCCGCGCCGGGTACTTGGACGCCGTCGCGCGCGTCATCGAGTACGTGTACGCCGGCGACATCTTCCAGGCGAACCTGTCGCAGCGACTCGAGGCGCCGCTCGCCGGGACGCCGTTCGAGCTGTACCGCCGCCTGCGACGGCGCAACCCCGCGCCGTTCGCGGCGTACCTCGCCTTCGGCGACGTCGTCGTGGTCAGCTCGTCTCCTGAGCGCTTCCTGTGCGTCGATGATGACCGCCGCGTCGAAACGCGTCCCATCAAGGGCACGCGACCGCGCGGGGTCGGCCCGGAGCACGATGCGGCGCTCGCCCTGGCCCTGGCCGAGAGCGACAAGGACAGGGCCGAGAACGTGATGATCGTGGACCTGTTGCGGAACGACCTCTCACGCGTCTGCCGCCCCGGCACGGTCCGCGTCCCCGAGCTGTTCGCGCTCGAGCACTACCAGACCGTGCACCACCTCGTCTCGACCGTGGTGGGGGAGCTCGCCCGAGAGCACGATGCGCTGGACCTGCTGCGCGCGGCGGAGAGCACGATGCGCTGGACCTGCTGCGCGCGGCGTTTCCCGGAGGCTCCATCACCGGCGCGCCCAAGGTGCGGGCGATGCAGATCATCGCGGAGCTCGAGCCTACGCAGCGTGGCGTGTATTGCGGCTCGATCGGCTACCTGAGCGCCACCGGGGCCCTCGACACCAGCATCGTGATTCGGACCTATCTGGTGGTCGGCCGCGACGTGTATTTTCAAGTCGGCGGCGGCATCGTGGCCGATTCGGACCCCGAGCAGGAGTACCGGGAGACGCTCGACAAGGCCCGCGGTTTGATCGCTGCCCTCAAGCCATGATCCTGCTCATCGATAACTATGACTCCTTCGTCTACAACCTCGCCCGCTACGTGCGCGAGCTGGGGGAAGAGACGGTTGTCCGACGCCATGACGCTACGTCGTACGAGGAGATCGAGCAGCTCCGACCCTCGCACATCATCATCTCCCCGGGCCCGTGCGCGCCGGGCGAGGCGGGGATCTCGACGGACGTGGTGCGACGGTTCGGTCCCACGACGCCGATCCTCGGCGTCTGTCTCGGCCACCAGTGCATCGGCGCGGCCTACGGGGCGGGGATCGTGCGGGCCGGCCGCCCCATGCACGGCAAGGCGTCGTGCATCCATCACGCCGGCCGGGGGATCTTCGCCGGGCTGCCCAACCCGTTCCGAGCGGCGCGCTACCACTCCCTCGCCGTCGCGCGGGCGGGCCTCCCCCCGGAGCTCTCCGTCATTGCCACAGCCGAAGACGGCGAGATCATGGCGGTCGAGCACGTACGCCACCCGGTGATCGGCCTGCAGTTTCATCCTGAATCCGTGCTCACCGAACACGGGTACCTCCTGCTCGACCGCTTCCTCCACGGCGCGACCGCGCGCACCGACGGGCTCCCCGACCGCGCCGACGGCGCGCGCGCCCCGCCCCCCGTGGAATTTGTGCGGTGATCATCGAGTCGATTCTCACGACGCTCGATGCCGCCGGGACGGCTAACTTCGCACCGATGGGCGTCGAGTGGGGCGAGCAGGAGATCGTCATCAAGCCGTTCCTCGAGACCACGACGTTCAAGAACCTCCGCGACACCGGGGCGGCCGTCGTGAACCTGACGGACGACGTGATGTTGTTCGCGCAGGGCGCCATCGCCACCGTCCGGTTCCCGGCGGTCCCGGCGACGGCCGTCCGCGGCGTGGTGCTCGAAGCAGCTTGCTCGTGGCGAGAGGTCGAGGTGCGCTCGCTCGACGCCACCCCGCCGCGCGCACGCGTCGTCACTGCCGTAGCGCACCGGGGGTTCCGGCGCGAGTTCCTGGGCTTCAACCGGGCGCGCCACGCCGTGCTCGAGGCGGCGATCCTGGCCACCCGCACCCATCTCCTGCCGGCCGAGCAGATCCGCGACGAGTTCGCCCGGCTGCAGGTGATCGTGGACAAGACGGCGGGTCCGCGCGAGCGCGAGGCGATGGCGCTGCTGTCGGACTATGTGCGCACCGCGCCGTTGGGGCGCACCGAGACCGCGTCCCGATGAACGAGCGGGCGTTCCCCGTGTTCGTAGAGGCGCCGGCCCGCCTCCATTTCGGGGTCCTCGATCTGCGGGGCGATCTGGGGCGGCGGTTCGGCGGCATCGGTGCAGCGGTCCCCGCGCCGTCGCTGCTGCTCGAGGCGCGCCCCGCCCCCGAGCTCCGCGCGGAGGGCCCCGACGCGACGCGGGCGCTTGCGTTCGCCCAGCGGTTCGCCGCCCACCACGACATCCAGCCCCGCGTGCACTTCTGCTTGCACCGCACCATTCCCGCGCATGCGGGGCTCGGGTCGGGGACCCAGCTCGCCCTGGCCGTGGCGCGCGCCACCGCCGAGCTGTACGCGCTGCCGACGGATGCGACGGCCCTGGCGCGCGCCGTGGACCGGGGGCGGCGGTCGGCGGTCGGTACGTGGACGTTCGCGTTCGGTGGGCTCGTGCTCGAGGGCGGGCGCAAGCCGGGCGACGACACGCCCGCTCCGCTCCTCGCCCGGCTGCCGATTCCCGCGACGTGGCGCTGCGTGGTCGTCGTCCCCGAAGGGAAGCCCGGGCTCGCGGGTGACGAAGAGGCGGCGGCATTCGGGCGGCTACCGCCGCCGGCCGCGAGCGAGGTGGCGCGCGTCGCTCACCTCGTGTTGATGCAGCTGCTCCCCGCCGTGGCCGTGGCCGACCTCGCCGCCTTCGGGGCGGCGCTGACCGAGGTGCAGCGCATCACCGGGGGGTGGTTCGCGCCGGCCCAAGGCGGCGTGTTTGCACCGGGCCAGACGGGCGAGCTGGTCGAGCGGCTGCGGCAGTCGGGAGCGATCGGCGTGGGTCAGAGCTCCTGGGGGCCGGCCGCCTACGGGATCGTGGGGGACGCGGCTGCGTCCCAGGCGCTCGCGGAGCGGGTCCGAGCCATCCTCGGCCCCGGCGGGACCGTGTACGAAGGCGGGTTCAGCGCCGCCGGGGCGCGCGTGTGGCGCGGGGCGAGCCCCGTTTCAGCCTGAAAACTCGGGCCTATTGGGGTCGATTGACAGTCACTGCACCGGGGGATATAACCACTATCTCTGGAGGCTATCCCTAGACGGGAGGTAGTCGGACGATGGCTGTGGCCTGTCGCGAACGCGGGCCCCCGGACGTTGCCCGCGAGGGTCGCGAACGCTGACAGACGAGTTGCATGATCCGTTTCTCACCACCCTCATCCTCAACATGAGGTCAGCTATGAACCGCTTCAAACTGCTGTCCGGCGGCATCGCGGCGAGCATGATGGTGCTCGCGGCGTCCGCCGTCGCCCAGAGTCCGGGCGAGTGGACGATGACGGGTCGGACGCCCGACCTGCAGCGCTACAGTCCGCTCACCCAGATCAATAAGGCGAATGTGAAGAGCCTCAAGGCCGCGTGGACGTTCTCGACCGGCGTCCTGAACGGCCACGAGGGCAACCCGCTGGTGATCAACAATGTGATGTACGTGCACAGCGCTTTCCCAAACGCCGTCGCCGCGCTCGATCTCACGAAGCCCGGCGCGCCGATGATCTGGCGGACTGTGCCGGCCCAGCCGCCCGAGGCGAAGCCGATCGCCTGCTGCGACCTGGTGAACCGCGGCCTCGCCTACCATCCGAGCGGCAAGCTGTTCATCGAGCTGCTGGCTGGCGATCTGCTGGCGCTGGATGCGAAGAACGGCAAGCAGATCTGGCGCGTCCCGAACGCCGACTACAAGACCGGCTCGACCATGACCAACGCTCCGATCGTGATCAAGGACATCGTGATCGCGGGGATTTCGGGCGGTGAGTTCGGCGTGCGCGGGCGGGTGACGGCGTACGACGTGAACACCGGCAAGGAGCTGTGGCGGGCCTACTCGACCGGCCCAGATGCCGAGGTAAAGATCGTCGGCGACGCAAACCCCAACTATCCGTCGATGCGCGGCAAGGACCTGGGCGTCTCGACCTGGCAGGGGGATGAGTGGCAGCACGGCGGTGGGACCACGTGGGGCTGGTACTCCTACGATCCGCAGCTGAACCTGTTCTATTACAGCTCGGGCAACCCGGGAACGTGGAACCCCGATCAGCGGCCCGGCGACAACAAGTGGTCGATGACCATCTTCGCCCGCAATCCGGACAACGGCGAAGCGAAGTGGGCGTACCAGATGACGCCGCATGACGAGTGGGACTACGACGGCGTCAATGAAAACGTCCTCGTCGACCTGACGATCGGCGGGAAGCCGGTGAAGGCGCTGGCGCACTTCGACCGCAACGGCTTCGGCTACACGATCGACCGGACCAACGGCAAGGTGCTCGTCGCCGAGCCGTTTGGGCAGGTCAACTGGGCCTCGAAGATCGACCTGACGACGGGCGTTCCGGTGCGCAATGCGCAATTCGGGACTACCTCGAAGAAGAACACCGAGGGGATTTGCCCGGCCGCCATCGGCTTCAAGGATCAGCAGCCCTCCGCCTACTCGCCGCAGACTCACCTCTTCTACGTCCCGACGAACAACATCTGCATGGATTACGAGGGCGTCGAGGTGAAGTACTCGGCCGGTCAGCCCTACGTCGGCGCGATCGTGCGGATGTTCCCGGGCCCGGGCGGCAACCGTGGCGCGTTCATCGCCTGGGATCCGACCGTCGGGAAGATCAAGTGGTCGATCAAGGAGAACCTCGCGGCGTACGGCGGTGCACTGGCCACGGCCTCGGGCATCGTGTTCTACGGCACGATGGAAGGCTGGCTCAAGGCCGTGGATGCCACGACCGGGACCGAGTTGTGGCGGTTCAAGTGTCCCTCGGGCATCATCGGCAACCCGATGACCTACCTCGGGCCGGACGGCAAGCAGTACGTCGCCGTGCTCTCAGGGATCGGTGGCTGGGCCGGCGCCGGTGTGGCGCTCGGCATCGGGACCGAGGATCCGACGGCGGCGCTGGGCGCGATCGGCGCGTTCAGCGACTACACGAACATGTCGAACGCCGGCGGCACGCTGTTGGTGTTCGGGCTCTAGTCGCAAGGCAGTGAAGGCGTAGTACGACACCCGGTGCTGGAGCGAACGCGCTCCGGCACCGGGTGTTGCTTCATCCGTCGGACCAACAGGGAGAGCGATGATTCTCACTCGGACCAAACTCGCGGCAGCCTGCCTGCTCGGTGCAGCAGCCGTGGCCCTCATGGCGAGCGCGCCGAACCCCGACCAGGAGCTGAGGATCTGCGCCGACCCGTTCGACCTGCCCTTCTCGAACGACCACGAAGAAGGCTTCGAGAACAAGATCGCGCACGTCGTCGCCCAGGACTTGAACGCCAGGGTGGTCAACTACTGGTGGCCCAGCCGGCGTGGCGTGCTGCGAAACTCGATCCTGGGCGGCTTCTGCGACGTCATGATCCAGGCACCGGTGGGGCTCGACCCGGTAGCGACCACACAGCCGTACTACCGCTCCGCCTACTTCTTCGTCTACCGCGCCGGCCGCGGCCTCCAGATCCGCTCGCTCGATGACACGATCCTGAAACACCTGAAGATCGGCGTCAACATCATCGGGTACGACTACACCAACACGCCGCCGGCGCACGCGCTGGGCGCGCGCGGCATCGTGGGCCTGGTCGGCTTCGGGAACTTCCTTAACCCAGACCCCAAAGCCGACCACCCCGACGACATTATCCGGGCGGTCGCGAAAGATTCCATCGACGTGGCGATCGTGTGGGGACCTTTGGCCGGCTACTGGGTCAAGCGCCAGCCCGTGCCGCTGACCATGGTGGCGCTCCCCGACTCGGATGCAGTCTCGGGCATGCCGTTCGCGTTCAGCATGGCGATGGCCGTGCGGCACCGCGACAAGGAGCTCAAGGCGCGGCTCGATTCCGTGATCGATCGTCGCAAGAGCGAGATCACCGCGATTCTGCGGGAGTACAGCGTTCCCCTGCTCGACCTGGGGGCAACGGCGGCCCCGGCCGCACCGCACGGCACGCCCTCGGGCACCGCCGCCCCGACGCGCACCGTGCGGGACAGCCTGCTGGTGTCGGATTCGATCTACCAGGGGTGGAAGTGGTTCCACGTGTACTGCTACCGCTGCCACGGCGAGGACGCCATGCACCCCGTGCTCCCCAACGCCCCCGATCTGCGGTGGGTGCTGAGCAAGGAGGGGAAGGCCTACCCGCGCGACTCGTTCGTGTACACGGCGCTGAACGGCCGCCTCGACAAGGGGATGCCGGCCTGGAAGGTGCTGCTCGACACCACCGCTGTGAACGAGCTGTACCTCTACGTCAAGGCGCGAAGCGACGGCTGGTTGAAGCCGGGACGCCCGCATCGCGAGTCGGACATGAAGAAGAGCCAGTGACCCGCGCCGTCGTGGGGGCGGCGTTGGCATGCGTTGCGGCAGGACGCGTCGTCGCTGCCCCCGCGCAGCAGCAGCTCACCCGCGCCGAGGTCCTCGCGGCCCTCGGCACCGCCACTCCGCAGGCTCCGGCCGACTTCACCGGCAAGGACCTCTCGGGCCTCGACCTGAGCGGCGTGGACTTCAAGCGCGCCAACCTGTCGCGCTGCCGACTGGTGAAGACTCGTTTCGCCAACGCGCAGCTCTTCTCCGTCACCCTGTCCGATGCGATCGCTACGGACGCCGACTTCACGGGCGCCAAGCTCGACGCGTCCGTGATGTATCGGGCGGACATGCGCCGCGCCGTGCTCCGCGACGCGAGTCTGTTCGCGGTCATCGCTTACGACGCGAACTTTTCCGATGCCGACCTCACCCATGCCCGCATCATTGCGCCGATGAGCAATGCCAAGTTCGCGCGCGCCAAACTCGCCAACGCGAACCTCGGCGCGGACCCGGGGAATCAGTCCATGGGTATCATGCGCACCGACGCGAGCGGGGTCGATTTCACCGGGGCCGACTTCTCGGGTGCCAACTTGCGGAAGGTCCTGCTGGTGCGTGCGGACTTGACGGGCGCCGACCTGACGGACGCCGACGTGACCGGCGCGGATTTGACCGGTGCGATCCTCCGGAGCATCCGCGGGCGCGATCGCATCCGCGGGCTCGACAAGGCGATCCACGCCGATCAAGCCATCTTCAACGATTGACGGGGAAGTGCCGATGCGATCTGCAATGACGCGGGCGCGCTACGGCGCTCTGCTGGCGCCGCTCTGTCTCGCCGGCGCCGGGCCGACGCGCTCGGCGGACCCCCAGCTCTGGGTCAGTAACGAACTGGGGAACACCATCACCGTCGTCTCCCCCCGGACCAACGCCGTCCGGGCGACCATCGCGGTGGGCAAGCGCCCGCGCGGGATGGCGCTGAGCCCCGACAAGCGCACCGTCTACGTCGCCCTCGGACAGGACGACGCGGTCGGCGTCATCGACGTCGCCAAGGCCGCCATGACCAAGACGATCCCGGCCGGCCGGGATCCCGAGCTGGTCGTGGTCAGCCCCGACGGCCGCACGCTGTACGTCTCCAACGAGGAGATCGCGCATGCGTCGGCCATCGACGCGGGCAGCGGGCGGATGCAGTTCTCGACCCCGGTGGGCGTAGAGCCCGAAGGCATCGCCGTGTCGCCCGACGGGGCGAAGCTGTACGTCACCGCGGAAACGAGCAACACCGTGAGCGTGCTCGATGCGAAGAGCGGTCGCGTGCTGCGCACGATCCCCGTGGGCGAAAACCCCCGCACGGTGGCCGTCGCACCGGACGGCCGCCGGGCGTACGTCACGGCCGAGGCCGGCGGGAACATCACGATTCTCGACGTCGCCACCGATTCGGTGCTGGGGCAGTTCCCGATCCGGGACGGCAAGACCAAGCCGGTGCGGATCGCCTTCACCCCGGACGGACGGCTGGCCTACGTCACCGAAGGCGCGGCGGGCAGCGTGAGCGTCGTCGATCTGACGGCCACCAAAGTGATCGACACGATTCCCGTGGGGAAGCGCCCCTGGGGCATCGCCCTCTCGCCCGACGCGCGGCGGCTCTACACCGCCGACGGCCGCTCCAACCAGGTCTCGGTGATCGACACGCAAACGCGGAAGGTCATCGCCACCATCCCGGTGGGCGACCGGCCCAACGACCTGCTCTACATCCCCTAGGGAAGACCCCCTGATCGCTAGGGAAAGACCCCTATCGTCTACGGCCCGATGATTCCCACGCTGAAGCGTGGGCTCGGCACAGCACTGTCCTGAAGGACAAGAACCCGCAGGGAAAGACCCCTATCGTCTGCGGCTCGATGATTCCCACGCTGAAGCGTGGGCTCGGCACAGCACTGTCCTGAAGGACAAGAACCCGCTCTCGGCAGCTCAACCGAGCGGCAGGCGCGCTAGCCAGGAGCCGGGGCGGCGCGCCCGCACCCAGCCGTCCACCCCCCACGTCCGTCCCGCGCGCGCCGCGAGGATGACGATCAGGCTCGTGATCAGCATGTAGTGGAATCCCTGTTGCGCCGAGCCTTGCCATTGCACCGCCAGGCCGTAGTTGACGACCAGGAAGAGCCCGATACCGGAGGCGAGTGCCGTGAGGCAGCCGAACACCAGCCCGAGGCCGACCGCCGTTTCCCCGAACGCCGTCAGCTGGGCGAACAGGCCGCTGTGCGCGATGACGGTGTGCTGCATGAAATCCCGGAAGAACCCGACCGGGTTCCCATCGGCGTACTTCCCGACGAGCAGCGGCATCACGTGCATCCAGCGGTCCGACGCGCTGGGAACAGGGAGGAAGCCCCACAGCAGCGTGACCGACAGCTTCGTGAACAGCGCCTTTGCGAACCAGACGCCGACGGCGATCCGGAGGACCGCCAGCAAACGCTCGGGGGAGCGCATCGCAGGAGCAGTGCCCGACTGAACGTCCATCAACAAGACCCCCGGCGGAGCAGCTGCCCCACCATCTCGACCGATGACAACAAAGAGGGCGGCGGTCCCGCGTCTGCGCCCGCCGCCCTCGCTCCCCAATCTAAGCTACCGGGTCACGGTGCGTGCTACGGAATGGCCCCAACCGCGCGGCCGATGTTGAGACGTCCCTTGCCGTAGAACGGACTCGTCCCATTGCCAGCGACGTTGTCGGCGGACTGCTGGAGACGGGCTTTGATCCTGGCGGGGCTACGCCCCACGATCGGCACCAGCAGCGCCGCGGCCCCCGAGACGTGCGGGGCGGCCATGCTCGTGCCCTCCAGGCCAATGATTACGGTCGGAAAGGTGAGGCAATCCTCGAGGTGGAGCTCGGCGGCCAAAGGCGGATAAATCGTCTCGCTACAAGCGGCCCAGACGAAGGTGACACGATTGTTTCCGCCCGGCGCGGCCACGTTGATCGCGGAGCGTCCGAAGTTCGTGTAGAACGCGGGCGCGTCTACGTTGGTCCAGGGGCCGAAATCCGACGCCTGGGCGGTCGGGCCCGTGGCCGCGACGCAGATGACCGCCGGCGTGCTGCAGAACGTGGCGTCGCTGTTGCCATCGTGGTCCAGATCGGCGCTCTCGTTGCCGGCAGCGACCACGATGGTGACGCCCCGGCTGCGCGCGTAATTGAAGACCTTGTTGATGAACCCCACGAAGCGCCCGTTACCCGCCTTGGGGAACGCGCCGCCCAGGCTCAGGTTGATGACGTCGGCGCCGTGGTCCGCGGCGTAGATCACGCCCCCAAGAATGGAGCTGAAGGGACAAGCGTTGATGTAGGCGCAAACCTTCACGGCGACGAGCGTGGTCTGCGACGTCACTCCGGCAGTGACAAGGGCGCGGCTGCTCACGGTCGCGGCGACGTGGGTGCCGTGGAAGAAGAGGTCGGTGAACGGCGCCCGGCCCGGGAAGTACTTCGCCACCGTATCCGCCTC
>WNGH01000943.1_pt1 | contig 26276 bp, 27 predicted proteins | sample 5400631 | NCBI WGS metagenome assembly WNGH01 (sample SAMN13153373, study PRJNA577476) | soil metagenome | isolation source: 115 cm soil or saprolite under Garry oak tree replicate 1 | place: USA:California | collected 2016-06-15
TAGGCCACCACTTCCGACAGCTGGGTGGTGAGGAACAGCGAGGCCACCTGCTCGATGAGCCCGAGCAGCAGGCCGCCGACCAGCGCGCCCGGGTAGTTGCCGGCGCCGCCGAGGACGATCACGAGGAACGACTTGAACGTCCACACGCCGCCCATCTCGGGCTGGATGGCCACGATGACCGCGAGGAGCGCGCCGCCGGCCGCCGCCAGCGCGGAGGCGAAGCCGAAGGTCAGCATGTGGATGCGGCCGACGTCGACGCCGCAGACCATCGCCACCTCGCGGCTCTGCGACGTGGCGCGAATGGCCTTGCCGAGCCGCGTGAATTTCAAGACGAGGAACGACAGCGCGGTGACCGCGGCCGCGAACACGAACGCGATCATCCGCGGCTTGGAGAGCGCCAGCCCACCGACGAGCCACGAGCCGGTGATGTACTCCACCGCTCTGAGGTCCGAGGTGAAGGCGAGCTGCGCCAGGTTGACGAGCATGATGGAGATGCCGAAGGTCAGCAGCAGCGACGACAGCTCGGGGGCGTCCACCACGCGGAAGACGAGGCCGCGCTGCAGCAGGACGCCGACGACGAAGAGCACGGCCATCGCGATCGGCACCGTGAGCAGCGGGTTGATCCCGAAGTGTGCGTAGAGGAAGTACGTCGTGTAGGAGCCGAGCATCAGGAGCGGGCCGTGCGCGATGTTGATCACGCGCATGACCCCGAAGATCAGGCCGAGCCCCAGCGCCACCATGGCGTAGAGGGCGCCGGAGAGGATGCCCGAGATGATGACCTGCCCGAGCATCGCCGGGGTGACGACGACGTTCACGACGACGATGCCCGGGCGTGCCGGGCGACTAGCGGCCTGTCCAGGCCGGGGTCGGGAAGAGCGGCTTGCCCTTCGACAGGTCGTCGGGCCAGACGGTGACCTTCTTTTCCTTCTGCCACTGGAACGTCACCATCTTGTGCGCGACCTGGAATCCGTCCGCATCGACCTTGTAGTCGCCGAAGATCGTGCGCATCTCCAGCTTCAGCAGCTGCTCGCGAACCTTGTCGGCGTCGAGGCTGTTGGCGCGCTTCGCGGCCTCGGCGTAGACCAGGCAGCCGGCGTAGCCGGCCGCGGAGTGATAGGAGGGATCGTGCGCGAACTCCTTCTTGTACGACTCGAACCACTCCTGGTTGCCCGCGTACGGCAGCGTGTGCTCCCACTGCGTGGCACCGTAGATGTACTCGGCGTTCTGCTTGAGCGTGTCGTAGAACTCGGGGAGGTCACCGCCGACGGTCACGCCGTACATCTTCGGATTGACGTTCAGCTCCTTCATCTGGCGCGTCAGCGCGACCGCGTCGTCGAAGTAGGTGGCGGCCGCGATGACGTCGGGGTTCGCCGCCTTGATCTTGGTCAGGAGCGCCGAGAAGTCGGTGTTGCCCTTCGGGTAGGCCTCCGTGAAGACGACCTGCATACCCTTCTTCTTGGCCAGCTCCACCGCGCCGGAGGCCGCGGCCTTCGAGAAGAGCGTGTCCTCGTTGACCACGGCCACCGTCTTGAGGCCGCGCTTGGCCGCCATGTCGACGAGACCCTCGAGGTAGACCTCGGCCGGCGAGATGACCATGAAGATGTACTTGCGGCCCTTCTTGAAGATCGACGTCGTGGCCGCCAGCGGCGCCACCATGACCTTCTTGTACTTCTCGGTCACGTTGACGGCGGCCTCGGTCACCGGCGACGAGTACGGACCCATGATGGCGTCCACCATGTCCTCGGTGATGAGCTTCTCGTACAGACGCACGGCGGTGGCCGGCATCGACTGGTCGTCGTAGACGACGAACTGCAGCTTGCGGCCGAGCAGCCCACCCTTGCCGTTGACCTCCTTTTCGCAGAGCTGGTAGCCCTCGTGCTGGTTCTTGCCGAGCTTCGCGTACGTTCCCGTCAGCGAGAGCGAGGCGCCGATGCGGATCGGTCCCTGGGCCGTGGCCGGCATGATGCCGCCGACGGCAAGCGCGAGCGCGACCGCGAGCGCGGTCGGTGCTTTCGAAGTCATGGAGAGCCTCCTACGAGGTCGGTGCGCACGAGTAAGTACCATCCGCTCGTTTGCACTGTCAAGGCGTGGCCGGTCACTTGGTGCGCGTGATACGGTGGAAGCGTGGCCCGGATCCTCCTCATCGAAGACAACGCCGACGCCCGCGAGGCGCTCCGCGCGCTCCTCGAGCTGGACGGGTACGAGGTCCTCGCGGCCGCCGACGGCGCCGAGGGGCTCGACCTCGCGCGCACCAAGGCGCCCGAGGTCGCGCTGGTGGATATCGGCCTGCCGGGCTTCGACGGCTACGAGGTCGCGCGCCGGCTGAAGGCGCTGCCGGCGCCGCCGGCCGTCATGATCGCGCTGACCGGCTACAGCGAGCCGGAAGACCGACAGCGCGCAAAGGACGCCGGCTTCGCCGCCCATCTCGTCAAACCGGTGGACCCGGACGACCTCAGCCGGCTCCTGGGTCGTCTCGGAACTCGCGATCCAGAATCTCGCGGATGAAGCGGTCGAGGGAGACCGGGTAGAACCGCGCGTCCGGCGACGCGATCACCGCCGTGTCGATCACCTCGCGTCGCGTCAGCTCCTCCAGCACCCGCTCGAGCTGCGCCCCCGGGTCGGCCTCGTGGCGCCGGATCGCCAGGTCTTCGCTCTCCAGCGCGACGCGCCCCGCGTAGCGGAAGCTGAACACGCGCGCGACGATCCGCGAGTCCATCAGGTCGCGCTCGCCGAACATCTCGCCGTAGGTCGGCGAGGCCCCGCCCAGCACGAGCCGCGGCGACACGCGGATGCGGCCGCGCACCTCCACCGTCTTGGACGTCCGGTCGTACTCCGGGGGCCCGAGCAGGACGTAGGGCAGCACGTGATAGCCGGCGATGATGCCGCGCAGGGGGGTCCGCACCACCCGCGTCTCGTCGAACACGGTGCGGAGGAACTCTTGATCGGACCACTCGGGCATGACTGAGTGTAATCTGGGGGCCATGGAAACACCCGCTTCCATGCGCCGGCCGCCTGTGACAGATTCGCCGCGGATGTGTCCTCGTTGTGGAGAAAGAATGGAAGAGCGGAAATGCAAAATCATCTGTCGGCGATGCGGGGCGTCGGCGGACTGTAGCGATCCGTGATCAAGACAACTGATATCGCCTGGGCCGCAGGGCTCATCGAAGGTGAAGGCTCGTTTGCGATGGCGGGTCGCACGCCGAGCATCGCTGTCAACATGATCGACAGGGACATCATAGAAAGGCTCGCGGCGCTTGTTCGCGGACGCGCCTATGGGCCATACGACCGCTCTCACGTCAATCCAGCGCACCGCCCTATTTGGCGGGCGCAGGTCAACGGTCCCCAATCTGCGGCCTGGATGATGACTCTGTTCCCATTATTCGGCACACGTCGCCGCGAACAGGTGCGGCGAGTCCTGAACGGATGGCTGTCGATGCGCTACGTCAGGATTTCGCCGGCGGTGGAACGAGCGCTGCTGGAGTCGTGGGACTCTGGTGAGCGCACCAAGCTGCATCTTGCTCGCGGGTTCGGAGTCGCCCGCGAAACCGTCTACCGCGTTCTCCTGCGTCACGACCGAATATCGCGAGTAAGAGAGGACCAACGCCATACAGTTCTAGATTTGGCGTGGCTTACAGGCTTGTTTGAGGGGGAGGGAAATGTCTCGATCAACGGGAAGTCTCTGACGGTCCGTATCAAGATGACCGATGAGGATGTCGTGACGCGTGCGGCGACCATCATGGGCGCCAGGATCTATTCCGCGCCAACGCCAAAGCGGAAGGCGCGCAAGCCAACCTGGGTCGCCCAGGCCAAGGGCTCGGCCGCCGCCGGCGTCATCATGACGCTTTACCCGTGGCTCGGCTTCCGCCGCCGCGAGCAAGCGCGCAAGGCACTTACCGCATGGAAACGTCAGGGGTACGGCGTCGTCGCCGGCTCGATTGCGGATGCGATGATCCTCTACCGCAAAGCCGGCTATAGCCAGGCCGATATCATGGAACTGTTTCAGGTGGGTAAGAGCACCGTCTATCGACATACGAAGGACCATGTCCGACGGATGCACGTGACAACGCGTCGACCGATCCTTCGGCTGACGACGCCCCCAACTCCGTAACCCCGATGTCCCGACGCGTCTTCCTGCTCTCCCCCGCCAACTGCGGCGGCGAGCGCGCGCAGCTGCTCTTCTCGCCGCGCGCGACCTTCGACCTGGCCCTGCGCCTCCGCACGCCCGGCGGGGCGCCGCTCGGCGAGGTGATGTCGTTCGTCTCCGGCCTCTATTTCCGCGGCAAGCTCACCTACGCCACGAGGTTCGGCGTGCCGCTCGTCATCACGCCGCACGCCGGCCTGCGGCTGCCCGACGAGCCGGTGACCCTGGCGCGCCTGCGGGCGGCGGCGCGCGTGGACATCCACCCCGACAACCCGCGCTATCGCCGGCCGCTGCTCGTCTCCGCGCGCGCGGTCGCCTCCGCCCTTCAGCCCGACGACGGCATCACGCTGCTCGGCAGCATCGCCTCCGACAAGTACGTCACCGCGCTGCTCGAGGTGTTCGGCGAGCGGCTCACCTTCCCGAAGGTGTTCGTCGGCCGCGGCGACATGAGCCGGGGCGGCCTCCTTCTGAGATCCGTCCGGTACGACGTCGAGCTGGACTACGTGCCCGTCGTCGGGGCCGTGCGCCACGGGCCGCGGCCGCCGCGGCTCGAGCGGGTGCGCTGATGGCCCGCCGCGCTGCCGCCCGGCGCCCCGAGCCGGCGCGCGGCGGCCCGTCCGCTCCGGAGCGCGGCCCCGCGACGCGCGACCATCACCCCGCGCAACGCACCCGCGCCGCCGCGCCGGCGCGCCTCACCTCGCCCGTGGAGATCCCGGGCGACGTCAACGACGCCGAGATCGACGTCGGCGGCCGTGCCGTCAAGCTGACCAATCTGAAGAAGGTCTTCTGGCCCCAGGACGGCCTCACCAAGGGCGACCTCCTCCGCTACTACGCCGGGATGGCGCCCGTGCTCCTGCCGCACATCCGCGACCGCGCGATGGTGATGAAGCGCTATCCGAACGGCGCCACCGGCGAGTTCTTCTTCATGAAGCGCGCGCCGAAGCCGCGTCCCGCGTGGATCGAGACGTGCTCGATCGAGCACTCGTCGGGCAACGTCATCGACTTTCCCATGATCAACGACCTGGCGGCGCTGTTCTGGGTGATCAACCTCGGCTGCATCGACCTCAACGAGTGGTACGCGCGCTGCGACGACGTCGACCGCCCGGACTACCTGCACTTCGACCTCGATCCCGGCGAGGAGGTCGGCTTTCCCCAGGTGGTCGAGACGGCCCACGTGGTGAACGAGACGCTGCGCGGCCTCGGCATGCCGACCTACGCGAAGACCACCGGCAGCCGTGGCATTCACGTCTACGTGCCGATCGTGCGCGGGCCGACGCAGAAGGACGTCTGGACGGTGGCCAAGACGATCTCCCTCGACATCGCGAAGCGCCACCCGGGGCTCACCACCGCCGTCTATCGCAAGGAGATCCGCCCGCGCGACCGGGTGCACGTCGACTTCAACCAGAACGCGTGGGGCCGCACGCTCGCCTCCGTGTACTCGGTGCGGCCGCGCCCGCGCGCGCCGGTCTCGACGCCGGTGACGTGGGAGGAGCTGCGTGGCCCGCTTGCCATCGACGACTTCCGCATGGACAACGTGCCGGCGCGGGTGAAGCGGCTTGGCGACCTGTGGGCGCCGGTGACGGCCGCCTCCGGGCGCGGCCGCTTCGACCTCACGCCGTTCGTGACCGCTACACGACCGCGATCGCCTCGACCTCGATGAGCCAGTCGGGGTGCGCCAGCGCGGCCACCTGCACGAGCGTGGAGGCCGGCCCCTTCTTGCCGAAGAATTCCTCGCGCACGGGGACGAGATCCGCGCGGTAGCGGATGTCCGTCAGGTAGGTGTTGATCTTCACGATGCTGTCCATGCGGCCGCCGGCCGTCTCCACCAGCGCCTTCAGACAGCGGAACGCCTCGCGCGCCTGCGCCTTGAAGTCGCCGCGGTGGGCGACCGAGCCGTCCTTGTCGTAGGCGACCTGGCCGGCGAGGAACAGCACGCTCTGGGCGTCGCTCACCTTGATGCCCTGGCTGTAGGTCGGGGGATCGAAGACTCCGTTCGCGCAGAACTTCTCGATCTTCGGCATGGCCGGACCTCCGGGAGTGGATTCGCGCCGCGATTGTAGACGATCGGACGCGGGCTGACGATCAGGCGGCTTCGAGCGCGTCGGCTGGGCCGTCGGCGGCCTTCTTCCGCGTGTTCATAGGGCCCGAGACCCGGCGAACGGCATGCCAGCGGCCGACGAAACTCCAATGGGTTGTAAGACGTAGAATCCGCGCGCCGGACCTGGCGCGTTAGCGGATCGCGGCGGCCGTCACCAGCCAGCGTCCCGGCCAGCCCTCGACGGCCGTTTCCACCACGACGCCCCGCCGGATCAGCCGCGCGACACCGCCCGCGACCTCCGCGACCGGCACGCCGAAGAGCCGAGCCACGCCCCGTGACGTCGTGAACACCGCCGTGTCGAGATAGCGCGCGAGGAGCCGATCGAGCGCGGCCGCGCGCGCGAGCCGCCGGCCCTCGGCGACGGCGTCGGGCAGCCACGCCTCCAGCAGATCCCAGCGGTACGAGAACGTCGGCTCGTAGCGCTCCTCGGTCTTCACCACCCAGAGCCCCTGCTGCAGCTCGGCCATCGCGCGCTCGAACTCGTGCGTCTTCCCGGACTCGAGCATGAAGGCGTTGCCGCGCAGCTCGCGCGTGTACTGCGGGTGCTCGCGGGCGAGCGCGTCCATGAGACGCCGGGCCGTGTGCGAGAGGCGGCCCGCCTCGTACTCGGCGCGATAGTCGCGCGCGCGCTGGCGCCCGCGCGCGAGCGCGTAGAAGGCCGGGAAGACGTCGAGCGCGACCAGCATCGGCCGCGCCTTGAGGACCTTGCCGTAGTAGACGTGACGCGCGGCGGGCAGGTCGTCCTTGAGACGCCAGGTCAGCCCCACGCCGTCGTCGTGGTGCGAGTGCCGCGGCCAGCGCGGGCGCGCGCGGCCGACGACCGCCTCCCACAGGCACGGCACGCCCTCCGGAAAACAGTAGAAGGTCGAGCAGAAGCCGACGTCCTTCACGAAGGCCAGCGCGGTCTTCGCGCTCCGCACGCGGAGCCCCGGCGCGCGGCGGAAGCGCCGATCGCGTCGTGCCTCGAGATCGCGGGCGGGCGGCGGCGGAGTGCTAGGATCGCGGGGTGGCACGCTGGTTCTGCTACCTCCTTCAGTGCGCCGACGGCTCGCTGTACACGGGCATCACGCCCGCGCTCGAGCGCCGGGTCACCCGGCACAACGACGGGTCGGCGTCGAAGTATACGCGGACGCGTCGGCCGGTGCGGCTGGTATGGTCCGAACCCTGGCCGGATCGCGCGACCGCGTCGCGGCGCGAAGCCGCGATCAAGCGGCTGCCGCGCTCGGAGAAGCTCGCGCTGCTGCGCTGACCGACGCGCGCAGCGAGCCGGGGAGGCGGCGCGGGGGCGTTCGGCCACGCAAATCGACAGAGCGCTGCGCGAAGTCAGCGAGCCACGATTATCGGCCGGGTCCGACGCAGTACCCAGAAGACACGGGCCTCACGCCCCCGCGCCGCCTGCCCGGCTCGCAGCCCACCGCCCCAGCCCGGCGGGCGAGCCTCGGTCGGGGGAAGCAATCGGAGCGCGAGCTTCGGCACGCGCCGAGCTCAGGGGCCACGGAAATCGAGGGGCGGCCCGGGTTCCCCGGGGCGCTACGAGCGTTGGCCGGGGGAGTCCGAGGCGGGCGTCGCTCCCCTCGCTTGATGAGCCTGGGGGGCCATGTCGGGGCCGCCCATGTCGTGGGCCGCAACCCACTCGCGGGCGCCGGTGTCGAGCTCGGTCAGCTCGGCGGCGCCGAGTCCCGCGGGATCGAAGCGATAGCGGTAGTGCAGCGCCAGGAGCGCCGGCAGCGCCGCCGTCGTCACGGCGGACGGACGCGCCGACTCCACGCGCGCCAGCCAGCGCACGAGCGATTCCCCCGGCGCGCGCGGGAATGCGAGCTGGGCGAGCCGGCGCTCGACGAGATAGAACGCCGAGTCGTCGCCGGGGCGCGGCGGCGGCGCCGTGGCGGCGGCGCCCCGCGCCGCACCCGTCGCGACGCGCCGGCGCCGATAGAGCCGCCACGCGAGCAGAGCGATGAGCGGCACCAGCAGCCATCCGATCGACCCCGCGAGCCGGTCCTCGCGTTCGCTCCAGCGCCAGCGCGAGAAGAGATAGGTCGCCCACGACCAGAGATCGCCGAGCGGCGTCCAGAACGACGCCGTCTCGCGCTCGGCCGAAATCCATTCGCCCGGCGTCGTGTCGATCTCGCGCCACGCGCCGCCCACCCACGCGAGCGTCCACGCGTGGGCATCATTGGCGCGCACGACCCAGCGGCCCTCGAGCGGGCTCCACTCGTGCACGGCGTAGCCGATCGCGTAGCGCGCGGGAATGCCCGCCGCGCGCAGCAGCAGCACCGTCCCCGTCGCGAAGTACTCGCAGTGGCCGGCGCGCGTGCGGAAGAAGAAATCCTCGAGCGGCGACACGCCCTGCGGCCGCGCGCCCAGGAAGCGCGCGTACCGGAAGTGGCTGCTGAACCAGGCGCGGACGGCGATGACCGCCTGCTCCGGGGTCTTGCCGGCGAGTCCCAGCTGCGCGGCCGCGCGCTCCACCGCCGCCTGCTCGTTGCGCGGGACCACGAGGTCGAGCGTCCGCGGCGGGCCGTCGGCGGTGCCGTCACCGAAATGCGCCGCGTAGCGCACGAGGCCGAGGCCCTCGTCCACGCGCACGGAACCGAGGGGGTTCTTCGCCAGCTCGACGACGAGCAGGTTGTCGAGCTGACGGGCGCCGCTCGGCGCCGGCAGGACCCCCTTGCCGCGCCGCAGATAGGCGGCGACCGTCACCCGGCCGCGCTCGGGGACGGGGGGGCCGAGCTTCCACGTGGCGCCGTCGGCCTCCGGCGACACCGAGATGAACGCAGCGTCCACGGCGTACCAGGTCGGCGCGTTGTAGACGTTGTAGCTCGCCTCGCGCAGGAGCGCCGGCGGGCGCGTGCCGTTCGCTGACTCCACGCGCAGCAGGATGCGCGGGCTGAGCTTCACCTCGCCGATCTCGCCGAGCGCGGTCGAGCTCTTGAACGGATCGGTGTCGCGCCGGATGAGGTTGAGGAGCCACGACTGCGCCACGCGCTCCATCGCGCGCTGCGCCGCCGCGATCCCGACGTGGCCCGCCCAGCCGAGCGCGACCGCCACCGCCAGCGTCGCGATCCAGACGGCGGCGGGATAGCGGCGTGGCCGCGCGCTCCAGAGCGCCCACCCCGCGAGCGCGACCACGCCAGCGAAGAAGGCGCCGGTGCGCACGTTGGCGGCGCTGGCCGAGAGCAGCGCCAGCGCCACGTACGGGTACGTGAGGTCGATCGGCCATCCCGGCTCCTCGGGGTGCTCGTTGGCGCGCCGCCGCAGGCTCCAGAAGAAGATCGAGAGGTCGACGACGCCGGCGGTGCTGTAGAGCTGGCACGTCACCAGCGGGAGCACGGTGAGGGGGAGCCATTCGAGGATGGCCAGCACGGCGCGCGCCGCGTCGGTGCCGACGAACTGGTAGATCGCGATGAGCACGAGCAACACCGCGCTGAGGTCCGACACGCGGTTGAAATCGGTGCGCGAGAGATCCCAGCGCGAGCGGACGAGGTGGCGCCCCTCGACCAGGGCGGCCATGACGACGCCCACCGCGAGAAAGCCGGTCTGCCAGCCCCAGAAGAGGAGCGCCGCGCCCAGCAGTCCCGGGGGCGTCACAGCCGCGCCAGCCCTTCGGCGATCCGCCCGGGGACGAGCCGCCGCGCGCCGGCCGTCTCCAGCTCGGCGTCGAGGCCGGCGTCCTCGCTCACCACCAGCACCAGGCTCGGCACGCCGAGCGCACGCAGGTGGCCCACGAGCGCGCGGCGCGCGTCGTCCCAGGCGACGAGGACACACACGAGGCCGCTCAGCAGGCTGTGCCGCTCGACCACGAGCCGGTGCAGCGCGGCGAAGTCACGATCGGGACACGGCCGGACCTCGGCCAGCACCTCCAGCATCCGGTCCACGTGGCCGACACCACGCCCGGCCGTGAACACGTACGCCTCGGGGCCGACGAACATGAGGTCGAGCAGCGAGTCCTGCGTGTGCACCGTGGCCGCGAACGACGCCGAGACCGACACCGCCTCCTCGAACACGGGCGTCGGCGCCGGCACGAAGGTGTCGAGCACGAGGCCGTGCCGCACGAAGAACTCGTCCTGGTACTCGCGCACGATCGGCTTGCCCGCGCGCGCCCACGACCGCCAGTGGATCCGCTTGAGCGGATCGCCGGGGCGGTATTCACGGAGCGAGAGGAACTCCTCGGAGTCGCCGACCGACGACGCGAGCGTGATGCCGCCCGGCTGGTAGCGGCGCGTTCCCGGCAGCTGGAGCGGCGGCAACGGGTAGCGTTTGGGCAGGATCACCAGCGCGTCGGGCAAGTCGTGCTGGCGCAGCGCGCGCACGAGACCGAGCGGATCGGGACGCGCCACGCTGACGCCGAGGAAGCGCGCGCGGCCCCGCCGGCGCGGCGTGGCCGTCACGCGCACCTCCACCGTCGTGCGCGAGGGCACCGTGGGCACCGCGTGCTCGGCGATCTCGAGCCGGCGATTCTGCTCGATGAGCCACGCCCAGCGGTGGTACGCGACCTTCCGATCGAACCAGTTGCGGCGCGCCTCGTCGGGCTCGTGGGTCGAGACGAACGTCGCGAAGTCCGGGCGCGGGTCCTCCAGGTCCTCGAGCAGCGAGAGGCCCGCGCGCGCCTCGGGCCCGGGGTTGCGTACGAGGACGTGATAGGTCAGCGGCTCGCCCACGGTGCCGAAGCGCGGCAGACGTCGGCGCGTTTCGAGCCCGCGCGGCGCGCGGACGGACAGGAGGGCGGCCACCGCGAGCATGGCGAGGGCCAGGGTGAAGACCTGGTAGGAGACGGTGAGCCGCGTGTTGGGGCCGAAGATCATCGCGCCGACGAGCGCGGCGCCCGCGAGCTTCCCCGCCGGCGTGAGACGGCGCGCGAGCGTGTACTGCGTGCGGGAGGCGAGCAGGAACTGCCGGTACGCGAGGCGGCGGAACCACACGGCGGTCAGGCCGGGACGGGCACCGTCTTGACGATCTCCTCGACGACGGCGACGCCGGTGAGGCCGGCGAAGCGCGCCTGCGGATCCACGGCGAGGCGGTGGGCGATGACGGGGCCGGCGATCTCCTGCACGTGCTCGGGGCCCACGAAGGCCTGACCGTCGAGCAACGCCAGCGCCTGCGCGCCCGCCATGAGGGCCAGCGAGGCCCTCGGGCTGGCGCCGAGCTGCACACCGGGCGCGGTGCGGGTCGCGCGCACGACGTCCACCACGTAGCGGCGTAGCTCGTCGCTCACGCGCACGTCGCGCACGGCTGCGCGCAGCCTGGCGACGTCGTCCACGCTCGCGACCGGGCCGAGGTCCTCGAGCGGGTGGTGGCGCTCCTGCGCGGTGAGGATGGCCACCTCCTCCTGGGGCTCGACGTAGCCGAGGCCGAACTGGAGCGCGAAGCGGTCCATCTGCGCCTCCGGCAGCGGATAGGTGCCGCGAAACTCCACCGGGTTCTGCGTCGCGATCACGAAGAACGGGTCGTGCAGCCGGTACGAGGTGCCGTCCACGGTGACCTGCCCCTCGCCCATCGCCTCCAGCAGCGCCGACTGGGTGCGCGGAGAGGCGCGGTTGATCTCGTCGGCGAGCAGCACGTTCGTGAAGATCGGGCCCTCGTAGAATCGAAACGTCTGGTCACGCTGGTCGTAGATGGACACGCCGAGGATGTCGGAGGGCAGCAGGTCGGGTGTGAACTGGATGCGCTTGAACGTCGCGCCGATGGAGCGGGCGAGCGCCTTCGCCAGCGTCGTCTTGCCGGTGCCCGGGTAATCCTCCAGCAGCACGTGCCCGCCGCTGGCGAACGCGGCGAGCAGGCGCCGGATGGCCAGCGTCTGCCCCTGCATGACGGTCGCGAGATTCGCCGCGATGCGCGCGGCGACGTCGCGCGCCGGCCCCGCGCTCACCTGGTCTGCGACGCTTTCTTGACCGTCAGCTCGCGGTCCGCCTGCATGCCCTCCTGCTCCTTCGCGGCCAGCTTCTTGACCAGCGACGTGTAGCCGGAGGTCTGGATGATCTTGTTGAACTGGGCGCGGTAATTCGCCACCAGGCTCACGCCCTCGATGGCGACGTCGTAGGTGAGCCAGCGGTCGCCGGAGGCGCGGTGCATCCGGTAGTCCACCGGGATCTCCATGCCCTGCTTGGTGATGAGCCGCGAGCGCACGGTGGTCTGGTCGCCGTCGATGGTGTCGCCGAGGAACTGGATCCTCTCGCCGCTGTACGTCTCGATCCTGCCGATGTAAGAGCGCTCGAGGAGATCGGCGAACAACCGCGTGACCTCGTCCCGCTCCTGCGGGGTGCGAACCTGCCAGTGGGTGCCGAGCGAGCGGCGCGTGGTCTCCGTGAAGTCGAAGATCTCGTTGGCGATGCGGCGGATGGCGGTGCGGCGCTCGACCATGCGACTCTCCTTCGCCATCTCGGGGTCCTCGAGCACCTTGATCGCGCGATCGATCTGCGTCCGCAGCTGCTCCGTCGGCGCTCCGGCCCACGCCTCGCGTTCCGCCACCATCACCACGAGCGCCACCACGATCCCGACCGCCGTCGCACGCCCCGTCATCGCCGCCTCCCCTGTCCCTCGAGTACGCCGCTCCCCGGCGGCACCGCGGTCCCGTCGCATGACGGGCGTGCGCGTCGGGGATAGGCGCGCGACCCCCGGCGACGCAGAGCACTCAGTCTATGCGAACCGCCACGCGATTGTCACGCGGGCCGTCGGCTATACTTGACGGGCCGCCGACATGACGCCAACCCCCGCTCGTCTGGATGACCTGCGGCAGCGACTCGCGGCCCTGCGTACCCGGTTCGCGGAGGTCGGGGGGCGCGCCGCCGCAGCCGCCGCCGAGGTCAGAGCCAGCGCGGCCCCCGCCCAGGCGCTCCTCGACGACCTCCGGGAGACGTCCGCCGACTTCGACGAGCTGCGCGTGGCTCTCCTCGAGGAAGCCAGTGCGTTCGCGGGCGCGCCCGATCCCGCCAGGATCCGCACCCTGAAGGCCCTCGGCGCGCTCGTCAGCGCGCTCGAGCGGGTGGAGGCCGAGCGCGCGCGCCGCACGGCGTGGGAGGCGGCGCGCGAGAACGCGCTGGGCGTGCTCGACCGCGTCATGACGCTGATCCACCGCGAGGACAAGGACGCCTCCGCGCTGGCCGACGGTCAGGCCAAAGCCCGCGAGCTGCACGCCGCGCTGTCGGCGGCGGAGCCCGCGGACGTCGAGCGCGAGACGACGATGCTGAGCGAGCACATCCGTCCGTTCGTCGAGCTCATCACGCTCGCCGACGGGTGGAACCAGCTCGACGACGAGCGGTGCTCGTCGCTGCACGACGCGATCACCCAGAATTTTGGCCGCCCGCTCGCGCTCGCGGCGCTGCGTGGCAAGCTCGGTCACGAGGGCGAGATCATCGACGCCCCCGAGCCGACGGGTTTCGTGCCGGCGGCCGGGTACGCTCCCGCCGCGCCGGACCAGACGGCGCCGGCGGCTTACGTGCCGGCCGCGCCGGCTGAGGCGGCGCCTGAGGGCTACGTGGCGGCCTCGGCGGCCGACGACGGACCGCGCTTCGGGGGCGCTGCTCCAGCGGCTGGCGGTGTTCCTGTCACCGGCGGTGTGCCGGCGGGCGGCGGCAGCTCCGTCGGCCCGAGGGGCCCGGCCCTCGTGCCGCCGCCCGCCGTCGTCGTCACCACGCCGGGCGGGGTCGTGACCAGCGGCAGCCCGCCGGTCGTCGCGGGTGGCCGTGTCGCCCCGCCGGGCTCGCCGCTCGTGGTCGAGATCCGATTGAGCGGCGAGCGCGTGCAGGTCGAGACGCCGGAGCAGCGGCGCGAGCGCGAGGAGCTGCTCGAACGTCTGGCCGAGGAGACCGCGCAGTGGTGGGTCGGCGCGCGCCGCGGCTGGGAGTCGCTCGTCCAGCGCCGCCTGGCGCCCGCCGAGGCGGCGCGCGACACGCTCGAGCGGTTCCCGTACCTGCTCTCGGTGCCGCTGGCGAAGAGCGACGAGTTCGACGACGGACGGCTGGCCGAGGGCTACGCGATCCTGCTGCAGCGCCTCGAGAAGGAGGAGCCCGGGTTCGTGAGGGAGGCGCTCACGCGCCTCAACCCCCAGTTCACGACGCGCGCGCGGAATGAGACCTATCCGCTCGGCCAGGAGCTCTACCTCTACGTCGTGGCCGAGGGCCGGCTCTACAAGACCTATCCGGACTTCCTCAAGGACGTTCTCGGCCACGCGCTGCCGAAGCCCGGCGTGTGGCTGCAGGGCGCCATCACGGAGGCGCCAGAGTCGACGACGATCGTGACGCGGCCCGAGCGGCCGGGCGGTCGCCCGGAGCAGTCGCGCACGCTGACGACGCCGGCCGAGCGATTCACGACGCACACGTTCAGCGTCACGACGGGACCGCTCACCACGCGGTTCTTCAGCGTGCAGGCCGGCGCGCTCTCCGACCCGACCGATCTCGACATCCACCTCACGGAGAACGGCGCCCCCACCGACCACGCGTGGGTCGTGGTAGCGCCGATGGACGGCAAGCCCGAGGCGCCGCGCAGGCACCGCCCGGGGGGCACGAAAGTCGAGCAGCTCGGCAAGCAGCATCGCGCGGTGTGGATCGCCGCCTTCAATTCCGATCCGAACGCCGACAAGCGCTACGAGCTGACAGTTGCGCTCAAGCGTAAGGCGACGTCACCGCTGAAGCCCCCGCAGCCGCAGGCCGCGCCCTCCACGCTCGCCAAAGACTCACCCTTCAAGAAGCGCTGACCGCCGCGACTCCGCCGGGTACGCGCCGCGCGCGGGCGGGGTCGTGTTCGAGCACGCAAATCGACGTTGCGCTGCGCCTCGTCAGCGAGCCACGAAGTTACCGCCGGAACCGACGCAATACCCAGAAGACACGGCTCTCACACGACCCCGGCCTCGCGGCGACCGGCCGGCGGTGTCGCGGACGACGCGTGCCTCCGGAATTCAGCGGGTGGCGCGGCGCCAGACGAGGCGTGCCTTGGCCATCAGGCGAACGCCGAGCCCGCGCCGGGGACCGAACTCGAGCGCCCACGCCAGACGCGGCGTGCCGGTCCGGCTGGCCCGGTATAGTGGACCGTGCGCGGAAAGTGCACCGTCGCGTCGCCCGCGTGGATCGGACACGGCACCGCGTGGGACGCGTCCAGGCCGACCAGCTCCAGCGCGTGCGCGTCGCGCAGGCGATCGCGCCGGTGATGACGCCCGAGCGCACCCCGGGGGCCGCCGGGGATGAACTCCATGCACCCCATGTCGCGCGTGACGTCCTGGAGGGGCACCCAGAAATGCGCGCTGAGGATCTTCCGCTCGAGCGCGTACGCCTCGTCCTGGTGCCAGGACGTGGCCGCGCCGTTGAAGGCGGGCTTGCAGATGGCGTGATCGAAGCGATGCTCGACGGGGCGCCCGAGCAGGCGCTCGGCGACCGCCGCGCAGCGGGTGAACGTCAGAGTGCGCGCGAGCTGCGGCTCGAGGTCGCTGCCGTCGAGGCCTTGCCGCGGATGGCGAGCCGGTGTGGCCGGTCGTTCAGCGGGTGTGGCAGGTCGTGCAGGCTGACGACGGGCGTTCACACAGCAGGCAAACGCCGTCATGCCGCGGGGTCGAAACGCTCAGCGCTTGCCGACTTCCGTCAGCATCTCCCTGAAGACCCGATAGAACTCGTTGTTGTCCTCGAGTCCCTTCCGGACGATCGCGGGCAGGTGCGGCAGGTCGTTGAGGTTGACGACGACGTTCACCGAGCGCGCGAAGGCGATCATGTTGTCGAACGTCTTGAACTCGCGGCCGAGGAGGACGACGAACACGTGCCGCCGCACGCTGATGGGCATCGTGTTGAGCATCTTCAGGACGGCGTTGTCGAGGACGCCGCTCGACTCGAACCGCTCGTCCACGATCACGATGTCGTAGGGCTGGCGGCGCAGCCGCTCGGTCGCTTCCTCGGCCGTGGTGGCGGGGAGCATCGCGTAGCCGAGCTGCTCGACGGCGGCCCTGATGACCACCTGCCGCTCGGGCGCGTTCTCGCACACGAGGGCGAGGCGCTGCGCCCCGAATTGAGCCTGGGTCTCGTCGGCCATCGTCCTATCGCTTCCCGAGCTTGCGGTTGTAGTCGATGTCGAGGCGCAGGCCCTCGACGTCGCTGGTCTTCTGACCGCGCTTCTGCTTGATCTGGTCGATGCCGCGCTGCACGATGCTCTTGCGCGTCGAGTAGGCGACGGCCGTCTCCTCCGTGATGATGCCCTGCTCGTAGGAACGCAGCAGGGCCTGGTCGAACGTCATCATCAGATAGGGATCGCCGACGTCCTGGATGTCGTAGAAGGTCTTGCCTTCCTGCTCGCCGTTCACGATCAGCTCGTTGGAGCGGATGGTGTTGGCCAGGATGTCGTGCACGGCCCAGCGTCCCCCGCCGACCTTCGGCACCAGCCGCTGGCCGACGATCCAGCGAATCGTCTCCGCGAGGCGCTGGCGGATCTGCTTCTCCTCCTCCTGGTCGAACATGCCGACGATGCGGGCGATGGCCTGGCCGGCGTTGACGGTGTGCAGCGTGGAGAGCACGAGGTGGCCCGTCTCCGAGGCCTTGAGCGCCAGCTCCGCCGTCTCGCGGTCGCGCATCTCGCCGACGAGGATGATCTTCGGCGCCTGGCGCAGGGCCGCGCGCAGGCCGCTCGCGAACGAGTCGTAGTCCAGCCCCAGCTCGCGCTGGTTGAACGTCGCCTTGCGGTTGGGGTGCACGTACTCGACGGGATCCTCCAGCGTCACCACGTGCACGGACTTGGTGCTGTTGATCTCGTTGAGGAGGGCGGCCAGCGACGTCGTCTTGCCGGATCCGGTGGCGCCCGTGACGAGGATGAGCCCGTTCTTCTCGCCCGGCATCCTCTTGAAGGCCTCGGGGAGCTTCAGCTCCTCGATGGTCGGAATCTTCGTCTCCAGCTTCCGGAGGACGACCGAGAAGCTGCCGCGCTGGGAGAAGATGTTGACGCGGAAGCGCGCCTTCCCGGGCAGGAAGTACGACGAGTCGCACGAGCCCTGGCGCAGCAGGTGCTCGGTGAGACGCCGGTCGTTGTTGATCAGGTTCAGCGCGAAGATCTCGGTCTGGAACGGCGTCAGGTTCTCGATCGCGGGCTCGACGGGGACCGGCACCAGCTCGCCGGCGGCCTCCACCTGCAGCGGACGCTCACACGTGATGTTGAGGTCCGACACGTTGTCGTACGACTCCAGCATCACGCCCAGCAGGTCGTCGATCTCGGATTTCCGCATGGCCGCTCCTTACTGGTTCAGCTCGTCGGGCGGTGTCTTCAGCATCGCCTTGAACTTCGACTTGTCATTGCACTTGTCGTAGGCCTCCTCGCCGCTGATCCAGCCCTTTGTGAGGACCGCCATGATCGCGTCGTCGAGCGTCTGCATGCCGAGCTGCTTGCCCGTCTGGATGGCCGACGGGATCTGGACGGTCTTGCCCTCGCGGATCAGGTTGCCCACGGCGGGCGTGCACACCAGGATCTCCAGCGCCGCGCAGCGGCCCTTCCTGTCCACGCGCTTGAAGAGATTCTGCGCCACCACGAGCTTGAGGCCGGTGGAGAGTCCGTTGCGCACCTGCGCCTGCTCCTCGGCCGGGAACACCTCGATGATGCGGTCGATCGTCTTGGCGGCGTTCGTGGTGTGCAGGGTGCCGAGCACGAGGTGACCGGTGTTCGCCGCCTCCAGCGCGAGGCGGATCGTTTCCAGGTCGCGCATTTCGCCGACGAGAATGATGTCCGGATCCTCACGGAGGGCGCCGCGCAGCGCGGCGGCGAACGACTTCGTGTGCGAACCCACCTCGCGGTGATTCACCAGGCAGCCCTGGCTGGTGTGCACGAACTCGATCGGATCCTCGATGGTGACGATGTGGTCCTTCCGGTGCTTGTTCGCGTGGTCGACGATCGCGGCCAGCGTCGTGGACTTGCCGGAGCCGGTGGGGCCGGTGGCGAGCACGAGACCCTTGGGGAGCATCGCGCACTTCTTGAGGATCGGCGGCAGCCCGAGGTCGTCGGCGGTCAGGACCTTGGTCGGGATCTGGCGGAACACGGCGCCGCAGCCGTACTTCTGCATGAAGTAGTTGGCGCGGAAGCGCGCCACGCCTGGGATCTCGTAGCCGAAGTCGATGTCGCCCGTCTCCTCGAACGTCTTGATCTTCTGCTCGGGCGCGATCTCGTAGAGCATCGCGCGCAGCGTCTCGTCGTCCAGGGGGTCGTACTTCACGCGCTCGAGCTCGCCATGCACGCGCAGGATCGGCGGCTGGCCCGACGTGATGTGCAGGTCGGAGGCGCCCGAGTCGAACATCAGCTTGAAAAAGGCGTCGAGCCTGGCCATGGTTGGCTCCTGTTGAGGTCCACCGGGCACGCCCGGGCGCGAAACACGGGACGTAACGAGCCTAAGGCGTCCGCGCGCGCCGGGTCAAGGTATTTCCCCTATTTACGGCGCATGCGAAGTCGACCTTCGCGTGCGAAATCGACCTGTTAGGGGCGCTCGGGCTCCAGGACGGCCCCCCGCACGAAGGCAGGGTCCTGGAAGAGGCGGTCGGCCATCACGGTGAGCACCGGGCTCAGCGTGAACACGTCGGCGAAGCGGGCGTGGAGCACGAAGCGCTGCTCGATCAGCCGCACGGCATCCCGCACGTCCCCCCCGGTCACCGTGCGACGGCCGCGCCGCAGCGCCGTCAGCTTGGCCGCCCACTTCGTGAAGGCGTAGAGGGCGAGCATGGTCTGGTAGCCGCGGAAGACGCCGTGCAGCGGCGTGAGCGTCTTGCGGAAGACGACGTGGCGCCAGTACTCGCGCAGGAACGGGTCGATCTCGGGGGCGGCGGCGTCGAAGGCGATCGCCTGCACCTCCGCGATGTCGAACGGGGGGCCGCCGGTGATCCAGTCCGGCAGCCGGCCGCGCCCGCGGCGGAAGCGGAAGAAGTTGCGGTAGAGCGCCAGCACGAGGCCGAGCCGCGTCGGGCGCCGGCGCGAGAACTCGAGCCACGTGTAGAGCGGCGCCAGCGGCGTCAGACGCGGCTGCCGCGGGTAGCGTGCCTGCGCGGCGACCGCGATCACCTTGCGATAGCGATCGGCCTCGAGCTGGGCGAGGCCGCCCACCAGCGTCTCGGTCGGCGCGCGGTCCTCCCGCCGCGCCTTCGCCTCCACCTGCGAGAGCCCCACGCACAGGCTGATCAGCACGCTGCCGGCCAGGAGCGCTGTCGGCAGCGTGCACTCGTCGTGGGCGAGCAGCGCGAGCACGGCGGACTCGATGGGGCGGTACTGCGCCCACGTGATGTCCACGGACGAGTAGAGGACCAGCGGATCGGGCAGCCGGCGGACGCGGGTGCTGCCCGCGAGCACCTCGCGCACCTCGGCCTCCTGCTCGGGCAGCGTGCGGCCCTGGTGGGCGCGCACGGCCGTGCACGCGAAGGACAGCCCCACCGCCACGCCGTCGGGCGTCTCGACGAACGAGTACGGGAACTCGCGGCACACCTGCGGCTTGGCGCGAGCGCCCAGGCGCGTGTGGATGCCGCAGCGCTCGTCCGGCTCCAGGAACACGCAGGCGCCGTCGGGCCGTCGCGCGAACGTCGTGCGCTCGCCGCCGGCCAGCACGAACGGCAGCGGCCGGAACTTCGGGCCGGGCGGCAGCGGAGGATCGAGCCGCGTCCAGTCCACCGCCTCGAGCCGCGCGCGCGCCGATTCCTCGACCCCGATGAGCCACTCGTTGCGACAGCACGCGCCCGACTGCTGGCAGGTGAAGACGACGTCGTCGGGCAGGAGGAGCCGCGTCATTCCGTAACTCTGCGGGGTGCCGCCGTCGAGGTCAAGTGACACGCGCGGTAAGATGAGCGCGATGAGCCGACGGCCGATCGCGTGCGCGCTGGTGTTGCTGGCGCTGACGGGGGCGCCCGTGACGGGCGCGTCCTCGCCGGTCCCGTCCGAGCTGGTGAGCGCCGCGCGCGAGTACCGCGCGAGCCTCGCCGACCTCCTGCCCTTCCGCGAGGACGCGGTGGCCCACGCGCGCGAGAGACTGGCCACGCACCGGCAGCTGGTGGAAGACGGCCTGATCGCCCGCCGCGAAGCGGACGTCGCCGCGCAGGCGCTGTCGGCGGCCGAGGCGGCGCTCGCCTCGACCCACGCCGAGATCGCGCAGGCCGAGAGGATGGTGGCGGAGGCGGCGGCGGCCGCCGTGCTGGCGTCGCTGCCGCCGAGCAAGCCGGGCGCGCTCACGGTGACGCCGACGTTGCTGCGCTTCCACGGCCTACAGGACTGGTCGCTCGCCCAGGTCACGCGCGTCGAGAGCTTCTTCGCCGAGCGCTTCCATCGCGCGCTGCCGGTCAGCGCGCTCGGGCAGACGCCGGCGCACGACCGCCTCGGCTTCGACCACCGCAACGCGCTCGACGTGGCCGTCCATCCCGACAGCCCGGAGGGCCAGGCGCTCATGACCTGGCTGCGCGCGCGCGGCGTGTCGTTCCTCGCCTTCCGCGGCGCCGTCGCGGGCGAAGCCACGGGCGCGCACGTGCACATCGGCGAGCCGTCCCCGCGCCGCGCGTCCCCGCGCGCCGGGTAATACCATGCCCCGCGCCATGATCGACTGGACGGCGGTCGGGGCGGAGGCCGTGGACCTGCTCCGCGCCTACCTCCAGATCGACACCACCAACCCGCCCGGCAACGAGATCGCCGGCGCGCGGTTCCTGGCCGACGTGCTTCAGCGCGCCGGCATCGAGAGCCGCACGGTGGAGTCGGCGCCGGGCCGCGCCAACCTCGTCGCGCGCGTGCGCGGCGACGGCTCGCTCGGCGCCATCGTGCTGCACCATCACATCGACGTCGTCTACGCCGACCGGCGCTTCTGGACGGTGGCTCCGTTCGGCGGCGAGATCAAGGACGGCTTCCTCTATGGCCGCGGCGCCATCGACATGAAGTCCACCGGCATCCTGCAGCTCGCGGCCGTGCTCGCGCTCAAGCGCGCCGGCGCGCGGCTCACGCGCGACCTCGTCTTCCTCGCCACCGCGGACGAGGAGGCGGGCAGCGCGTTCGGCGCCCAGTTCATCGCCGCCACGCATCCCGACTGGCTGGCCGGGGCGGAGTACGCGCTGTCGGAGCTGGGCGGCATCGAGATCGATCCGCACAAGCGCGCGCCGTTCGCCTCCATCATCATCTCGGAGAAGACGGGGCTGCCGCTGAGCCTGACCGCCGTCGGCACCCCGGGCCACGGCTCGATGCCGTGGCCCGACACCGCGCCGCACCGCCTCATCCGCGCGCTCGCCCGGCTGCTCGCCGCCGAGCGTCCGCCGCGCGTGCTGCCGGAGGTGCAGGAATATTTCCGGGCGCTCGCGCGCGTGCTGCCGCCGGAGGAGAGCCGCGGCTTCGACGACCTCGCGGCCTCGCTGCGTGATCCCGCCTTTCGCGCCCGGTTCTTCGCTCACCGCCAGCGAGCGGCCATGGTCCGTACCACGTTCGCGGTCAACATGCTGCGCGCCAGCGAGAAGCTCAACGTCATTCCCCCGGAGGCGGTGGCGGACATCGACTGCCGCGTGCTGGCCGGCGACGACCCGGGGGAGATCCGGGACTGGGTGACGCGCGTGGTGGACGACGACCACGTGCGCGTCGAGTTCGTGCGCGAGCCGAAGGCGCCGAACCTCTCCCCGCCCGACACCGAGATGTACAAGGCGCTGGTCGACACGCTGGCGCGTCGCGCGCCGGGCGTGGTGGTCGCGCCCGAGATCCTCGTCGCCTTCACCGACAGCTGGGTGTTCCGGCGCATGGGGCTCGCCGCCTACGGCTGGAGCCCGTTCATCCTCGGCGACGAGGAATGGCGCCGCGTGCACGGCAACGACGAGCGCATCTCACTCGAAAACGTCCGCGCGGGCGCGCGCGCGTACACAGAGCTCCTGCTGCAGCTGGCCGGAACCTGAGGTGGCCCGCGCCCGGCGCCGGCGCCGCGCCCGTGTCCCGCCGAAGCGAGCCCTGAGCGTCCGCCGCGGCACCGCGCGCGACGCAGCCGTCATCTGCGAGCTGATCCGCGGCCTCGCGCGCTACGAGCGGCTCGAGCGCCAATGCCGCATCGCCCCCGCCGCCATCCGCCGCCACGGGTTCGGCCGGCGCCCGTACTTCGACACGCTGATCTGCCGGCGCGACGGCCGCGCCATCGGCCTGGCCCTCTACTTCTTCACCTACTCGACGTTCCTGGGCCAGCCGACCCTCTACCTGGAAGATCTCTTCGTGCTGCCCGAGGCGCGCGGCGCCGGCGCCGGCCGTGCGCTGCTGCGGGCCCTCGCGCGGGTCGCCGTGCGCCGTGGCTGCGGGCGCATGGAGTGGGCGGTGCTCGACTGGAACACGCCGTCGATCCGCTTCTACCGGCGGCTGGGCGCCGGCCTCAGGAAGGAGTGGATCCTCACGCGGCTCGCCGGGGCACCACTGCGCCGGCTCGCGCGCGGCCGTTAGCTTAGCCAGGCCATTTCGGGGCCCCCCATTTACTAAGGCTCGGGACCCTCGACCTCGGCGACGGCCCAGCCGTGGCGCGTGGCGCGCGTGTACACGGTCACCATCTTCGAGAATCGATCGCGGTCGCCCTGCTGGACGGTCACGCGGAACTCGTGCCACGTCTTCCCGGTCGTGACCGGCGACAGCCGCTCCCAGCAGCCGGAGTCCATCAGCTTGTAGTCGATCAGGCGCAGCTTCCCCACGCGCGCCTTCCACGCCTCGGCGACGGCCGTGCCCGCCCAGACCTCTGGCGGCGGCAGCTCGCCTTTCCGCCACGCGTCGAACATCTGCCCGGACACCTGGATGCCGCGGTCCACGCCCATCCACTCCGGACACGAGCGCTGGCCGATGACGTGGATCGTCGGCAGCGCGAGCAGCCCCGCCGCGAGCACGGCGCCGCCGCCGGCGGCGAGCGCGCGGCCGAGCGAGCGCCGCGCGCTCGTGCGCACGGCCACCGCGACCATGGCCCGGCAGAGCACGACCAGCACGATCAGCACCGGCTGCAGGAGGAGGGCGAAGCTCGTGTCGTCGATGAGGCGCAGCGCGAGCAGCGCGACCGGCGTGAGGAAGACGGCGATCCAGACGGGGATCCACGCGTGCCGCCGCCACCACACGAACGGCCGCTCGTACCACCGAAGGCGCCGACGGACCGGCCGCCGCGACGGAGGCGGCGGTTGCCAGCGGCGAACCTCCCGGGGTGGGACGCTCAGTCCAGGCCCCAGGTGAAGACGTGCGTGGGCGTGACCTCCACGATCACGGAGTCGGCGACGGACAGCGCGGCCTCGCGCGGATACTGCGGGTACTTCGCGTAGAGGCGCTTGCGGGCGCGTGCGAAGGCGGGACCGCGCCGCACGAGCTTCGCCGTGCCCTGCAGCATCACGCCCTTGATCTGCGACCAGTCCTCGGCGTAGAGGTCGACGGTGACGGCGACGCGCGGGTTCTGCCGGAGGTTGAGCACCTTGCGCGCGTCGTTGCCGGAGCCGAAGTACACCCGCTCGCCGACCAGCGCGTGGCACACCGGCACCAGGTGCGGCATGCCCGCCTCGCCGACACTGGCCACGCGACACACGCGCTCGGCGCCGAAAAGCTTCGCGACACGCTTGGAGAGGCGCGCTCGTTTGACCGGCATGTGACGCTTACTGTAGATTGCGCGCCATGAAAAAACCAGCACGCACGAAGAAGCCGGCGAAGGCGAAGGCTCCGGCGAAGGCCGCCCCGAAAGCGGCCGCGAAGACGGCCAAGGCCTACAAGCCGACACCCATCCAGGGGATCGGGTGGGCGCCGTTCCGTTACCCGCTCTCATAGCCGCCGTCCTGTTGCTGGCCGTGCTCCCCGGCGGCGCCGCCGCCGGGGACGAGCCGGTCCCCGCGCTCCGCGTCGTCACCTTCAACCTCCTGCACGGCGGGCCATCCTCCGGCTGGCGCGGCGACGGCGAGCACCTCGAGGAGCGCCTGGCCATGGTCACGCGCGAGCTCGGGGCGCTCGCGCCCCACGTCGTCGGTCTCCAGGAGGCGTCGATCACGCACGGGCGCGGCAACGTCGCCGCTCGGCTCGCCACGGCGCTCGGCCTGCACTTCACGCACGCCTCTGCCACCCGGCGCGTCTCCGGTCTCGCCTGGATCGACGGGCTGATCGTGCGGGGCATGAACTTCGAGGAGGGCCCGGCCATCCTCAGCCGCTTTCCGATCGTCGAGAGGAGCGTGGTGGACCTGCCGCGCTGCCGGCGCTTCTACGATCCGCGCGTGCTGCTCCGCGCGACCGTGCGGACGCCGCGCGGGCCGCTGGACGTCTTCTCGACCCACACGGGCCACGACGCCTGCCAGGTGCGGCGCATCGTGGAGGTGGTGGGCGCGCGGCGCGGTCCCCTGCCCGCCCTCGTGATGGGCGACTTCAACGCCGCCGACACCACCGACTGGATGGCCGCGCTCGGCCGCGAGCACGGCTTCGTCGACGCGTTCCGCGCCGTCCGGCCCGCCGAGCCCGGCGCCACCGTGTGGCAGCGGCCGGGCGCGCCGACGTCCACGGTCACGCGCCGCGTGGACTTCATCTTCGTCGTGCCGAACGGGGCCCCCACCCCGCGCGTGCGCACGAGCCGTGTCGTCCTCGACACGCCGGCGCGGCGCCCCGACGGCTCGACGCTCTGGCCCTCCGACCACTACGGCGTGCTCGCCGAGCTCGAGCTCGGCGCCGCGGAGGCGGCGCGCTGAGCCCTGCCGTCGGCAGGACGAGCGTGGCCGCGCGGCGGGCGGCGGCGCTGGCGCTGGTCGTGACGCTCACGGGGTGCGCCGCGGTCGTTCATGCCCCCCCTGGGGATAGGCGTCCCGCGGAGCGGTGGTCGGAGATGCGGCGCGGCCCGTCGGGCCAGGCGCCGGATCCCGCGACGGCGCGCGAGCCGGTGATCCAGGTCTACGCAGCGCGCGCGCTCGGCTGGCGCGGTGTGTTCGCCGTGCACCCGTGGATCGTGGTGAAGCCGAGCGGCGCCGAGACGTACCGGCGCTACGAGGTCATCGGCTGGGGCGTGGACGCCGGCGCGCCGGCGATCCGGATCGACCGCGCGGGGCCCGACGACCACTGGTTCGGCGCGCGCCCGGAGCTGCTCGTGGACGCACGCGGCGACGGCGTCGACGCGCTGGTCGCGAAGGTCGAGGCCGCGGTCGCCGCGTATCCGTACCGGGAGACGTACCGCACGTGGCCGGGGCCCAACAGCAACACGTTCATCGCGTGGATCGGCCACGCCGTGCCCGAGCTGCGTCTGCACCTGCCGCCGACGGCGATCGGCAAGGATTACCTGCCCCACGGCGCGCCGGCCGGGCTCACGCCGAGCCACCGCGGCGTGCAGCTCTCGCTGCTCGGGCTGGCCGGCGTGCTCGCCGGCGTGGACGAGGGCGTGGAGGTGAACGTGCTCGGACTGATCTTCGGGCTGGACGTGCGGGCGCCGGCGCTGAAGCTGCCCGTGGCCGGGCGCGTGGGCGTTACGCCGTCGCCCGCACGCGAAGCACGTTGAAGGCCGTCACCGGCCGCGCGAAGCCGCGGAGCGTCAGCTCGCCGAGCGGCTCGACCTCCACCAGGTCCTCGACCGAGGTGTAGAGCCGGCGCGAGACGAGGATCTGGCCGCCGCGCGCCTCGCCGCACAGCCGCGCGGCGAGGTTGGTCACGGTGCCGATCGCCCCGTAGTCCCAGCGCCCCTCGAAGCCGATGGCGCCGAGCGTCGCGTAGCCCTGCGCGACGCCGATGCCGAAGTGCAGGTCGAAGCCCAGCTTGCGCCAGCGGCCCGTCAGCGTGTCCACGCGCGCGCGCATCGCGAGCGCCATGCGCAGGGCGCGCTCCTGTGGATTCGGCAGGGGCACCGGGTCGTTGAAAAACACCATCATGCCGTCGCCGGTGAAGCGCTCGAGGGTGCCCTCGTGGGTGAGGACGAGCTCGCCCATGGCCGCGTGGTACTCGCGCAGCACGCTCATGACCTCCTCGGGCTCGGAGGTCTCGGCGAAGGCCGTGAAGCCGCGCAGGTCGAGGAACACGACGACGATCTCGCGCCGGTGGCTCTTGAGCGGATCGTCGGCGCCGCCGCTGACGATCGCCTCGGCGAGCGCGGGCGAGAAGAAGCGCTTGAGGCGCGACAGGCGTTCG